>VFQO010000122.1_pt1 | contig 97699 bp, 91 predicted proteins | sample 3512331 | NCBI WGS metagenome assembly VFQO01 (sample SAMN10412371, study PRJNA504923) | tailings metagenome | isolation source: Replicate 3 from Balatoc abandoned mine | place: Philippines: Itogon, Benguet | collected 2017-08-28 | reverse complement strand
TGGAGGGTTTCCTATGTCGTGGGACAGGGGTTTCCTATGTCCCGAAACCAGACACTGCCCCCGCAACCACGTGAAGGCCCGGAATCCCTCGGATTCCGGGCCTTCGTCGTTCACGCCGACGATGGTGCACCTGTCACCCGAAGGGGTGGCAGACCCCGCGGTGCGCGTTCGAAAAGCGCACGGACGCCGCGCCGCCGACCTGCGAGCGGCGGCGTCCGCGGGCAGAGTTGAGCCCGGGAATACGGGTACGACCCGGACGCGATGCCCCCTCGTGGTCCCGCCGGGCCGGTGCCCGCCCTGCTCGCCCCCCGAGCCGCGCGCACCGGCCCCACCTGTCTCCTCGCTCGGGAGCCCGACCGCGCGGTCAGTCGCGCGGCGGCTGCGCGCCGAGCCACTGCACGGCCTCGGCGCCCGCGGCCACACCGCGCTCCACCGCGGCCGCGAGGTCGCCGCCGCGCTCGAGCTCCGCGGCGACGGCCCCGACGAAGGCGTCGCCCGCCCCCGTCGTGTCGACGACGCTGACGCGCGGGGCGGGCAGATGGCCTCGAAGGCCGGCGCCGCCCTCGCTCTCGGGCCCGCGGGCGGCGAAGACCGCGCCCTCGCCGCCGAGGGTGATGACGACGCTGCGGCAGCGCTCGAGCAGCGTCGCCGCGGCAGCGGCGGCCGAACTCGGATCGACGACCGGCTGGCCGCTGAGATCGGAGGCCTCGGACTCGTTGACGACCAGCGGGTCGCAGGCGGCGAGGAGGGCATCCGGCACCTCGCGACTGGGGGAGAGGTTCAGCACGACGCGGCCGCCGGCGCCGTCGACGGCGGCCGCTGCGGCCTCGACGACGGGCAGGGGCACCTCGAGCTGGGCCAGCAGCACGGTGCCGTCGTCCGTCAGCGGTGCGAGCGCCTCGACCACGCGGGCGGGGTCGAGGCGGCTGTTGGCGCCGGGGGCGACGACGATGGAGTTCTCGCCGTCGCGGGCGAGCGTGATGAGCGCGACGCCGGTCGGCGCGTCCGTGCGGCGCTCGACGAGGTCGACGGCGACGCCGCCGCTCGCGAGGGCCCGCAGCAGCGCGGCGCCGCCCGCGTCGTCGCCGACCGCCCCGACGAAGACCGGGGCGGCGCCGGCCCGAGCGGCGGCGAGCGCCTGGTTCGCGCCCTTGCCGCCGGTGCCCACGACGACGTCGCCGCCCATGACCGTCTCGCCGGGGCGAGGGTGCCGTTCGACGACGACGGTGGAGTCGGTGTTGGCGGAGCCGAGCACGATGAGGGTCATGCGCTCCATGCTCGCAGAGGGCGAGTGCTACGCCGTGTGACGGCGGTGCTCGACGTGCGATCAGGAGCGACGTACCGTGGCCGGACCGCCCGCGACACCCCGACCGGAAGGACCGCCATGCACGCCTCGTCCGCTGCGCACGCCGCTCACTGCGACGCCCGCGACGCGATGATGTGCGCGCTCGAGGCCCCCGGTCACGCCGCCTACCCCCTGCAGGAGCGCGTGGCCGCGGCGACCGCGCGGCAGTGGGTCGACGCGATCGTCACGGGTGTCGAGGTCGACGGCACGATCGTCGCCCGCGACCTCGACGGCCGCGAGCTGCGCGTCTGGCGGCACGAGTCCGCGGCGCTCGCGCCCGGCGAGCCCGTCGCCGTGCACCGCCTCGCCTCGCTCGCCGTCGTCGGCGGGCGCACGCTGAGCGCCGTCATCCGCTAGTCGCGGCGGCGCCCCGCGCCCGCCCGCCGAGGGCGGCGAGCGCAGCCGCTCAGGCCGACATCGAGCGGATCATCGCCTCGCACGCGTCGGCGGCCGACGTGCACGCGCTCGCGCACAGACGGTACTGGTCGTGCATGTCGGCGTGGCCGGCGCACTCCTCGGCGCAGGCGCGCATCATCATGGCGCTCGCCTCGAGCATGGCCATCATCGACTCGCGGTGCATGCCCATGGGCCGCATCATCATCCGCATCGTCGTCATCGCCATGTCGGCGGTCGTCGCGCACATGCTCGCGCAGCGGCCCATCCGCTCGCCCGTGGCCGAGTCGGCGCACATCGTGCACGCCTGCTCGCACGCCATGCAGGCGTCCATGCAGGCCTGCATCGCGGTCATGTCCATCGACGCCATCGCGGGCGACGACATGGTGCCCATCATCTCGCTCATCATCATGCGACGGTGCTCCCCTCCGTGGTGGTCGGCCGCCGGCGCCTCGGGATCCCCGCCCGCGTCGGGAGGCCGTTGATGGGTCAGCACGGTACGCCCGTGCCCGGGCCGCGTCGAGGGGGTCTCGGCGTGAATAGGCTGTGCGCATGACCGACCGCACCGGCGTCGCCGTCGCCCAGTTCGCGCCGGGCCGCGCCCGCGACGAGAACCTCGCGAGCATCCGCGCGCTCGCGGCCACCGCGGTCGAGCGCGGCGCGGGGCTCGTCGTCGCGCCCGAGTACAGCAGCTTCTTCGACGCCGAGCTCGGCCCGCACTGGGTCGAGGCCGCCGAGCCGCTCGACGGGCCGTTCGTGCGCGGGCTCGGCGAGATCGCGCGCGAGCTCGGCATCGTCATCGTCGCCGGGCTCGTGGAGTCGGGCACGCGCGGCGACCGGTTCCGCAACACGATCGTCGCGGTCGGCGCCGACGGAGGCGTGCTCGCGGTGTCGCGCAAGCTGCACCTCTACGACGCGTTCGGCGCTCTCGAGTCGCAGTGGGCCGAGCCCGGCGAGATCGAGCCGCCGCAGCTGTTCGCCTTCGCGGGGCTCACGGTGGGCATCCAGACCTGCTATGACGTCCGGTTCCCGGAGGTGACCCGCCGCCTCGTCGATGCGGGGGCCGACCTGGTGCTCATCCCGGCCGAGTGGGTGCGGGGCCCCCAGAAGGAGCACCACTGGCGCACCCTCGTCACGGCGCGCGCCCTCGAGAACACGATCTTCGTCGCCGCCGCCGATCACGCCCCGCCCATCGGCGTCGGCTGCAGCCTGATCGTCGACCCGATGGGCGTGACGATCGCCTCGATCGGCGAGCAGACGGATGCCGTCGTCGCGTTCCCGACGCGGGCCCGCGTCGATGCGGTGCGGGCCGTGAACCCCGCGCTCAGGCTGCGCCGCTTCGCGGTCGTGCCGCGCTGACGCGCACCGACCGCTCGGTCTACTGAAACCGGTTCATGTTCGCTAAGCGAACACCGACGTGTCCCCCTTTCTGCGGACAATTGACGCTTTGCGCACACTGAGTGGAGCCGGACCCGGGCCCCGGGCGGCGCGCGCCCTCCGAGAGAAGCTATGGTTCGCACCCGCACCGCACCGACGCAGGCGACCGCGTGAGCGCCGTCGCCTACGAGCGCTGGTTCGGGGCCGGAACCAGCGACCACCGGGAGATCCCGGTCGCGCTGATCGCCCTGCGCGCGGCGCGCCTCGACAGCTTCCTCGCCGACAGCCAGGACGACGGCGTGGTCGTGCTCGACGCCGCCGGCCGCATCATCGAGTCGAACCCCGCGCTCGAGCGCCGGTCGGGCTTCACCCGCTCGGAGACCATCGGCCGCACCCTCGCCGACCTCGTCGTCGCCGACCACCGCCGCCGGGTCGAGACCGCCGTCGACGACGCGCTGACCGGCGACGGGGTGCGCGTGCGCGCGCGAGGCGCCAAGCGATCCGGCGACTGGTGCGAGCTCGCCATCACGCTCGTGCCGCTGTTCGACGAGCAGCGCGCCGTCGTCGGCGCCCTCGTCATCACCCAGAACCTCAGCGAGGCCGAGGAGGCCGCGCACGACCGGCAGCGCGACGCCCGCCTGCGCGAGCTCGCCGGGCGCATCGCCGGCGTGACGGGCTGGTCGCTCGAGCTCGCGACCGGCGCCGTCGACTGGACGGGCCGCGACGACGCATCGGTCTCGCCGCGCACGCTCGACGACGTGCGCGAGCTGCTCGACGCCGCCGATGCGGCACGCCTCACCAGGGCGATCGAGCGCGCCGAGCGCGAACGGCGCATGCTCGATCTGACGGTCACCGTGCGCGTCGGCGCGCAGGAGCGCCACATCCGGCTCGTCGGCGAGTACGCGGAGGCGGTCGGCGCGCGCCGCGGCATCCTGCACGGCGCCGCGCACGACATCACCGACGTCGTCATCGAGCAGCGGCATCGCGAGCGGGTCGAGCAGCTGCTGGGCACGACGCTCGACGCGATGACCGACGGGCTCGGCATCGTCGACGCCGCATGGCGCATCACCTTCGTCAACGAGCGGCTCGCCGCGATGCTCGGCCGCGAGCGGGAGGCGCTGCTCGGCAGCGCGCTGTGGGAGGCCGTGCCCGAGCTCGGGGGCACCGAGCTGGAGATCGCCTTCCGCGAGGCGGTCGAGCGCGGCGAGACGGTGCGCGTGCGCGACCGCGTGCACGCGCGCGACGCCTGGATCGAGGCGATCGCCTACCCCAGCGCCGGCGGCCTCGCCGTGCTGCTGCGCGACGTCACCGACGCCGAGCGCGCCGCCGAGCGCTACCGCGAGGCGCAGGTCGAGCTCACGACGCTCGGGAGCCTGCTCGACATCGCGCGCGAGGCGATCGTCGTGAGCGACGCCGCGCAGGGGGTGCGCTACGCCAACGCGGGCGCCCGCGAGCTCTACGGGTGGTCGGACCTCGAGCTCGAGGGGCGGCACCTGCGCGAGCTCGTGCACGTCGACGAGGAGGCGATGGAGCGCGCCTGGCGCGTCGTGCTCGAGCGCGGTCACTGGGCCGGTCGCGTGTCGGCGCGCACGCTCGACGGCCGCCGGCTGACGCTCGCCAGCCGCATGCAGCTCATCCCCGACGCCGAGAACGGCCGGGGCATGGTGCTCTCGGTCGCCTCCGACGTGACGGAGGAGGTCGCGCGCGAGGAGTCGCAGCGTCGCACCGAGCGGCTCGAGAGCCTCGGCACCTTCGCCGGCGGCATCGCCCACGACCTCAACAACGTGCTCACGCCCATCCTCATGGCCTCCCAGCTGCTCGGCGCGGGGCTCGAGCGCCCGGCCGACCGCGAGGCCGCGGCGATGATCGAGGGCGCCGCCCGCCGCGGCGCCGACATGGTGCGCCAGGTGCTCGCCTTCGCGCGGGGCGTCGAGCACCGCGGCGAGCGCGTCGACGTGGCCCCGCTGCTCGACGAGCTGCGCGCGATGCTCGCCGACACCGTGCCCGCGCGGGTGCGACTGAGCATCGTCGGGCCCCCCTCGCCGGTCGCCGTGCAGGGCGACGCGACCCAGCTGCTGCAGGTGCTCGCCAACCTCGTGCGCAACGCGGTCGACGCGATCGCCGACGAGGGCGAGGTGCGGGTGGATGCCCGGCTCGACGCCGACGGCGACGAGCGACTCGTCCTCACCGTCGCCGACACCGGCCATGGCATGCCGCCCGAGGTGATCGCCCGGCTCTGGGAGCCCTTCTTCACCACGAAGGAGGCGGGCCGCGGCACCGGGCTCGGCCTGGTCATGGTCGCTGCCATCGTGCGGGCCCACGGCGGCACGATCGCGGCCGAGAGCGACGGCGCGACCGGGTCGCGGTTCACGATCGCGCTGCCCGTGCTCGAGGCCGGCGAGGCGACCGCCGGCGAGGGGCCCGGGGCGGCGCAGCCGGCGCCGCGCGGGCGCGGCGAGCTCGTGCTCGTCGTCGACGACGAGGCCGACATCCGCGCTGTGCTGCGGCAGGCGCTGCGCGAGCACGGCTACGAGGTCGCCGTTGCGGCCGGCGGCGACGACGCGGCGACGCTCGTCGCCGAGGGTCGCGTGCGGCCCGATCTCGTGCTGAGCGACGTCATGATGCCCGGCGGCTCCGGCCTCGAGCTCGCCGACCGGCTCGCCGAGACCGGCATCCCCGTGCTGCTCATGAGCGGCCGCCACGACCCAGCGGAGGTGCCCGAGCGGGCCGCGACAGCGGTCGTCGGCTTCCTGCACAAGCCGCTCACCGCATCCGACCTGCTCGTCGCCATCGGCGAGGCGATCACCGCGACGACGACCCGGCACCCGAGGAGCCCCCGATGATCACGCCCGATGGACCCTGGCGCATGCTGCTCGTCGACGACGACCCGCTGCTCGTCGCGCTCGTCGGCGACGCCCTGCGGCTGCTCGGCCACGAGGTCACGATCGCCCGCGCCCCGGACGAGGCGCGCACCATGCTCGACGAGGCCGACCCGCACGTCGTGCTGTGCGACCTGAACTTCACCGACGGGCAGTCGGGGGCCGAGCTGCTCGGCGAGCTGCGCGACGAGCGGCCGTGGGTCGCGGCGGTCGTGCTGTCGAACCACCGCGCACCCGAGCTCGCGGTCTCCGACGCGCACCTCCTGCCGCCCGACCTGGTCTACCTCGTGAAGTCGACCGTGCGCTCCGTCGCCCAGATCGTCGACGCCGCGCGCGCCGCGATCACGGGCCGCCAGCTCGACCCCGAGCCCTGGAGCGAGGACGACGGCACGGTCGTGGTGCCCGCCGCCCACGCGCACGTGCTGCGCATGCTCGCCACCGGCGCGACCACTCGGGCGCTCGCCGAATCGCGCGGCACCTCGGTGCGCGCCGTCGAGAGCCTCCTCGTGCGCATCTACGGCTCGCTCGGGCTCGACACCTCGCGCGACGCGAACCCGCGCGTGGAGGCGATCCGCATGTGGCAGTCCGGGCTGATCCGCGTGCGCCGCCCCGCGGGGAGGGAGAAGACCCTTGTATCGTGACGCCCTGCGGCAGAACCGCTCGCGCGAGCTCGTCGCGGAGTTCCTCGACCGCTTCCTCGAGCGGCACGGCTGGTGGGCCGCGCGCGCCGGCTGGGTGACGGCCGACGGCATGCGGCTCGATCGCTGGCGCCTCGCCGCCGCCGCCCCTACCTCGCTGGCCTCCCTCGCCGCCGCCGCCGCGGCGCCCGCCGCGCCGATCGACGCCGGGACGGCGCGCTTCCCCGAGCCGACCCTCATGCCCGTCGACCAGGTGCACTGCACGCGCGAGGTGGCCGCCGACCTCGCCGAGGCGGGCGTCGGCGAGCTCGTCGTCGTCGACGTCGCGGGCCTGGCCGACTTCGACGTGCGACTCGTGCTCGCCGCCCCGCCAGGACGGATCGAGTGGTCGACCGAGCTCGAGGCCCTCCGCACCGGCGCGCAGCTGCTGCCGACCCTCCTGCGGCAGGAGGTCGAGCGGGGCGAGCTGCGCCTCGGAGCGCTGCGCGACCCGCTCACGGGACTGCTCAACCGCGCCGGGCTCGACGAGCTCGCCGGCGGTCTGCCGCCGAGCACCGAGATGCGCGCCGTCATCTACCTCGACCTCGACGGCTTCAAAGCCGTCAACGACGCGCACGGCCACGCCGCCGGCGACGCGCTGCTCGTCGACACCGCCCAGCGGCTGGCCCGCCAGGTTCGGCCGACCGACCTCGTCGCGCGCGTCGGCGGCGACGAGTTCGTCGTCGTCGCGACGGCGGTGCTCGACGAGCCGTCGGTCGTCGCCCTCGCCCAGCGGCTCGTCGCCGCGCTCGCCAGCGACACGATCGTCGACTCCGGCGCGATGGTGTCGGTGGGGGCGAGCGCCGGCATCGCCGTCTGGGAGGCCGGATCGCCGTTCCGCGACGTCGCCGCCGCCGCCGACGCCCTCATGTACGAGGCGAAGCGGATCGGCGGGGGAGTCGCGGTGCAGGACGCGACGGGACGCATCCTCGTGCGCGACCCGCTCGGGCTCGCCGCGGGCGTCGAGGAGCTCGAGCGGGGTCGCGCGCCGCTGCGGCTCGAGCGCGTCGTCGATCTCAACTCGGGCCGCGACTGGGCCGTGCACGTGCTGCTGCGCGGCGAGCTGTGCTCGAGCCCGGTCGACGAGACGGTCGTGCTCGTCGACGCCGCGGTCTCCGCGCTGGCCCCCGCCGAGCATCCGCACCGCCTCGTGATCGAGCCGCGCGGCCGCGGCTGGTCGCGCGAGGGGCTGCTGCTCGAGCTGCTCGAGCGCTTCCGGCAGCGGTTCCCCGCGGCCGAGCTGCTGCTCATGGTCGACGCGCACCCGGCGACGGTCGAGCTGCGCCTCATCGCCGAGGAGGTGCGCGCGCGCCTCGGCGTCGACATCGTGCTGGGCGGCATCGGCGCCTCCAGCGGCGGCGACCTGCGCACGATCGCCCAGACGGCGCCGGCGGTGCTCGCGCTCGACCGCGAGGCCGTGCTCAATCTCGAGCGCACGCGCCCAGCGGGCATCACGGCGAGGCTCGCCGCCGCCCTCGCCGCCGCCGTGGGCGCCACGCTGCTCGTCGCCGACCCGCCGGAGGGGCTCGATGCCGCCCGACTGGCCTCCTGGGGGTGCACACTCACGGTGGTGCCCCACGACCGACCCGCACAGCTCGAGAGGACCGCATGAGCACCCTGCGCACCGCCCCCGCCGCCGGACTGACGGCACTCGCCCTCGGCGTCATCGCCCTGCTGGGCGGATGCTCGGCGCCCGCCGAGCAGCCTGAGGCGAGCCCCTCCTCCGAGAGCGCGTACGGCGGCTTCGCCATCGACCCGCCCGCCGACGACGAGGTCGTGCTCACGATCGAGGGCCCGACCACCGTCGACTTCACGGACGCGGAGCTGCAGCAGCTCGCCACGGTTGAGATCGACATCGTCGAGCCGTTCATCGACGAGCAGCAGTCGTTCACCGGGGTGCCGCTCGCCGACCTGCTCGACGAGGCGGGCGTGCCGGTCGACGCGCGCATCGAGACGATCGCGCTCAACGACTACCGCCACGCCGACGACGTCGGCCAGTGGGTCGGCAACGAGGCGCTGCTCGCGGTCTTCCGCGACGGCGAGCTCATCCCCATGGACCAGGGCGGCCCCATCCGCATCGTCTTCGACGACAGCTCGCCGGCGTTCGATCTGCTCGACGCCTGGAACTGGAGCCTGCGCACGATCGCGGTCGTGGAGTAGGGGCGCCGTGTCGACCGGGGGCCGCGCGGCGAGGAGGGAGCAGCTCGACGCGGTCGATCGACGAGGGCTGCGCCTGCTGCGACCCGGGCAGGTCGTGCTCGCGGCGAGTCTGTTCGCGCTGCTGCTCGCCCTCGTCTCCACCTCCTGGATCTCGGTGAACGGCTACGACGCCGAGCTCGAGGGGCTCTTCAGCGAGGAGGCCGACGGCACCGCGATGACCTTCGCCCAGCGGGAGTCGTACGGCGTCGTGCTCGAGATCGACGACTGGACCAGGGGCGACGCGACGGCGCGCGACGTGCAGATCGCTCGCGCCCTGCTCGGCCAGCGCCTGCAGGTCGTCACGGCCTCCGGGCTCACGACCTTCGAGCTCACCGAAGCGCCCTACCAGCGAGCCCTCGAGGCGGTCGACGAGGTCGTGCGCGAGCTCGAGGACGTCCCGGTCGCCGAGCGACCGGCCGTGCGCAGCGCCCTCGACCCCGTCCTCGACGAGTTCGAGACGCGCTCGCGCGAGCTCTCGGCGATCTTCCAGCGCCTCACCCGCGAGCGCGCGACGGAGGCGATCGGCAACCGCACCGCCGTCGAGCTGCTGCAGGCCGGCCTCTCGGCGGTGCTCGTCGTGCTGGGGCTGACCCTCGCGGTCTGGCTCTCCGCCGACCTGCGCGCGAGCTATCGCCTGGCGTCGCTCCGCCTGCGAGCCGAGACCCGTCGCCTGAGCGCGGCCCGGCGCAGCCTCGACCTGCGCGAGTCGCTCCAGGAGCTCGGGCGCGCGTGGGCGGACTCGCTGACCGTCGGCACGCCCTTCGACGAGCTCGCCCCCCGCGTGCGCGACGACCTGGCTCGACTGCTGCCGCACGTGCGGCTCGTGCTCGTCGACGACGACCGCAGCCCGCGCCTGGAGGTCAGCGGGCTCGCCGGCTCGGGCGCGGGCGCGTCCGGGCCGATGCCGTCGCGCTCCGACGTCGCCGCCGCGCTCGCCCGAGCGAACGAGAGCCTGCGGCTCGCGCGGCAGCGCGACCGTCGCGAGGAGCGCTGGCAGCTCGAGCGGCAGACCGACGCGCTCACCGGGCTGCCGAATCGCGAGCGGCTCTCGCCGGTGCTCGCCGAGGCGCTCGTCGCCGCCACCGCCCTCGAGGGAGCCGTGGTCGCCCTGGCGCTCGTCGACCTCGACCGCTTCGCCGACTTCAACAGCTCCTTCGGGCACGCCGAGGGCGACCGCCTGCTGGTCGAGGTCGCACGGCGGCTCGCGGAGCGCTGCCACGACGGCCGCACCGTGCTGCGGCTGTCGGCCGACGAGTTCGCGGTGGTGGGCGTCCACGCCGACCAGGCCGGGGCTCATGCGTCGATCGCGGCGCTCGCGAGCGAGCTGCCCTTCACCCATCAGGTCGACGGGCAGAGCGCCGAGGTCGCGGTGACCATCGGGGCCGTCGTGAGCCCTCCCGACGGTCGCGGGCCCGACCCGGTCATCCAGCGGGCCGCCGCGGCGCTCGCCTCGGCCCAGCAGGCGGAGCCGCGCGTGCCGGTGCGCTTCTTCGACGGCGACCGCGACGAGCACCTGCTGGCCGTCATGCACGAGGAGTCGGCGCTGCGCTCGGCGCTGCGCTCGGGCGAGTTCGTCATGCACTTCCAGCCGATCATCGACCTGGCCAGCGGCCGGCTCGAGGCCTGCGAGGCGCTCGTGCGCTGGAATCGCCCTGGCGTGGGCCTGCTCGCGCCCGGCGAGTTCCTGCCCGCCATCGAGCGCGCCGGCCTCGCGGTCGAGCTCGGCTGGCAGGTCATCGACCAGGCGCTCGAGGCGTGGGCCGGCGTTCGGGCCGACGCCGCCGGTGCGCTCGACGACGTGCGGCTGGCGATCAACGTCGAGGCGTCGCAGCTGCGGGTGTCGACGCTCGCCGACTACCTCGTCAACGCCGCCGAGCGCACCGGGGTGCCGCTCGATCGACTCGTCGTGGAGGTGACCGAGCACGCGCTGCTGAGCGGCGATGAGCCCGTGGCGCACCTCAGCGACCTGCGATCGCGGGGCCTGCGCGTCGCCCTCGACGACTTCGGCACGGGGTACTCGAGCCTGGCGCAGGCGACCGCGCTGCCGCTCGACGCGCTCAAGATCGATCGCAGCTTCGTGCCCGACGCCGAGCTCGACGGTCAGCAGCGCGCGCTGCTGCGCGACATCGTCTCGTTCGCGTCGACCCTCGGCCTCGCCGTCACGGCCGAGGGCATCGAGTCGCCGTCCGTGGCGGATGCCCTCCGCGAGCTCGGCGTCGACTACGGCCAGGGCTGGCACTGGGCGCGCGCGATGCCCGTGAGCGAGCTGCTCGCCTGGCTCGCCCTGCGCGAGCCCGAGCTCAGCGCCCGCTGACGAGCGGCCCCGCGCGCCGGCCGTGGTCGGCGCGACCGCGTGCGCGCCCCGCGCTCGGACCGGCCGGCAGGGCGCCGTAGCGCTCGAGCCAGTCGGTGCCGTGCCAGGCGACCGTGCCGCCGAGGCGCACGAGGCCGCCCGGCGTGGCGGTGATGTTGCGCACGAGGAAGTCGCCCTCGGCGTGCTCGCCGGTGGGCAGCAACACTCGCAGCGGCACGCGGTCGTCGAGCACCCAGTGCCCGTCGCGCGTGACGAGGGCGGCCCCGGTCGCGCTCACGTCGACGCACGTCGCGGGCGAGCCGTCGAGGGTGGCCTCGAGCGAGACGGGCACGCGGGCGGCGTCGCGCACCCAGGTGCGCTGACGGGCCGCGTAGGGCTCGACGACGTAGCAGTGCGCGATGACGCGTCGTCGTGACTCGTCGTCGTTCCAGACGACGGGCCCGCCGATGCGCAGCATGGTGCCCTCGGCGTCGACCGGACGCCGCGAGGTGATGGTCATCGTGCCGTGCGCCGGTGCCGAAGCGCCGGTGAGCGCTCGGCAGGCGACGGCGAAGGTCAGGGTGCCGACCTCGTCGACGAGCTCGCGGGGAAGGATCAGCGCCGCCCCGCGCTGGTGCAGGTCGACGCACGCGACGGTGATGCCGCGCACGCGCGCGGGCAGCTCGGTCGGGAATCGCCGCAGCTGCCGGTGCAGCCGCTGCCGCGCGCGCACGCGGAGCAGCAGCCGCACGACGACCCCGATGCCGACGAGCGACGCGCCGACGAGCGCGACGAGCGCCGCGGGCTCGAGCGCCGGGAGCAGCGCGATGCCCAGCCAGCCCCGCGCACCGGCGTCGACGGCCCGCGCGAGCAGCACGACGCCGAGCACCGCACCGACTGCGACGGGCGTGCGCACGAGCCGCACGAGATCGGAGCGGGTCGACGCGTCGGGGTCGTAGGCGGTCCTCCGGCGTCGAGTCCGCAGTGAGCGCAGTCGATGCTCGAGCGCGAGCAGCGTCGTCGTCGCCGAGTCGAGGTCGGTGCCGCCGGCGCGGCGCACGAGGTGCGCGGCGAGCGACTGCGCGGTGACCCAGCCCGCGGCGATCGCGAGCGGCACGGGGCCGGTCGCGGCGAAGGGCTCGAGCCCGCCGAGCCCGGCGAGCACGGCGAGGCCCACGAGCACGAGCGGCGCGAGCGCGCGAGCCGCGCGGGCTACGGCCCGCTCGAGCGGCACGCCCGCCGCGTCCTCGTCGGTCGAGCCCTCGTCCGCCCGCCCGTCGTCGACGGCGTGCCGCGCCTCCGGGTGCGCGCTCGCGACCACGGGCGCATCGATCGACGTGACCGCATGACCGGATGCCCGCAGCGAGGCGACCGCGTCGGCCCGGGCCGCGCGGCTGAGCAGGACGGGGCCGCCGATCGCGCGCAGCGCCGAGAGCCGCAGCAGCAGGGCGCCCTCGCGCGGGCGCGCGACGTCGTCCGGCAGCGAGTCGAGCGGGTCGACCTGCTCGACGGCGAGCGCGAGCTCGACGGCCGCGAGCCGCTCGAGCGCGAAGCCTCCGGTCGAGACGAGCAGGGCATCCGGTGCCGGCACGCAGCCCGCGGGCACGACGAGCACGAGCCTGCCGGAGAGGTCGGGCAGCACGTCGTCGACGGTCGACGGGTCGGCCCCGTGGTCGCGAGCGGTCGTGCACGGGATGCCGAGGCGCTCAGCCAGCTGCCGCACCTCCTCGCGCCCGCTCGCGTCGTAGAGGTGCGGGCGCACGCGGCCGCGCAGGGCGAGCACGGCGATCGCGCTGGGCTCGACGAGGTCGAGTGGCTCGTCGTCGACGACGATGACGGCCTCGACCTCGAGGTCGAGCGGCTGCAGGCGCGGCGTCTCGGCGCGCGGGCGCAGGCGCGCGGTCGCGAGCGCGAGGGCGGCCCAGGCGAGCCCCTCGACCGCCAGCAGGGGCCAGAACAGGGCGGGGTGCACGCCGGCCGAGGTCGCGAGCACGCGCCAGGCGAGGTAGCCGGCCCCGACGAGGGTGACGATCGTGCCGAGGGTGCGCGCCATGCGGATGCGCGCGGGCGCGGGCTCGGTCATCGGGGCTCTCCTCCGCCGATGCCTGGGTATGAATCGGCGTCACTATTCTGACGAGCGCGGCGTCGGGACGCGCCCCTGGCGCCGCGCTCGTAGTCGCAAAGCGCACACCGGCGGTGCGCGAGGATGCCCGGGCCGGCTCAGTCGCGCAGCGCTCGTAGCCGGCGGGCGGCCTCCTCGATCGCGGCATCGGTGCGGCAGAACGCGAAGCGCAGCGAGCTGCGGATCGCCGGGTCGACCGAGCCGGGCGCGAAGGCGCTCAGCGGAATCGAGGCGACGCCGGCATCCCGCACCAGCTCGCGGGCGAACGTCGCCGCATCATCGACGCCGAGCGGTGCCGCGTCGGCGACGACGAAGTACGACCCGCGGCTCGGCGAGACGGCGAAGCCCGCCGCGCGCAGCCCCTCGCTCAGCAGGTCGCGCCGCCGCGCGAGCGTCGCAGCGCCCTGTTCGAAGAACGCGTCGGGCAGCCCCAGTCCCACCGCGACCGCCGGCTGGAAGGGCGCCCCGTTGACGTAGGTGAGGAACTGCTTGACGGCGACGACCGCCTCGATGAGCGCCGCCGGGCCGGTGACCCAGCCGACCTTCCAGCCCGTCACCCGGAACGTCTTGGCCGCGCTCGAGATCGTGAGTGCTCGACCCGCGGCGCTCGGCACCGATGCGATCGGCGTGAACGGCGCGCCGTCGAAGACCAGGTGCTCGTAGACCTCGTCGCTCACGACGACCGCGCCGTGCGCCGCCGCCCGAGCCGCGATGCGCTCGAGCAGCTCGGGGGAGATGACCGAGCCCGTGGGGTTGTGCGGGTTGTTGAGCAGCACGACGCGCGTGGAGGCCCCGATCGCCGCGTCGATGTCGGCCGGGTCGGGCTGGAAGTCGGGCGCCCGCAGCGGGATCACCGTGTGCCGGGCTCCGACGAGCCCGATGATCGCGGCGTACGCGTCGTAGTACGGCGAGAGGGTCACGACCTCGCCGCCGCGCGGCACGAGCGCCAGCAGGGTGGCCGCGATCGCCTCGGTCGCGCCCGCCGTGACGAGCACCTCCGTCTCCGGATCGGGCCGCGGTGCCCCGAAGCGGGCGCGGTGCTCGCTGATCGCCTGGCGCAGCACGGGTGCGCCCCGGCTGGGCGGGTACTGGTTCACGCCCTGCCGGATCGCGTCGATCGCGGCATCGAGCACCTCGGCGGGGCCGTCCTCGTCCGGGAACCCCTGCCCCAGGTTGACGGCCTCGTGCCGCTGCGCGAGGGCAGACATCTCGGCGAAGATCGTCGGTCGCGAGGCGCCGTCGGCGGTGAGCAGGCCTGCGGCGGCGAGGGCCGCGCGCCACGGCTCCTGGGCGGTCATGCGGCAACCCTAGCGAGGCGGCGCGGCGCGGCTGCGGGCGCGCTCAGTCGTCGGCGACCGCGCGGCTCGGCAGCGTGAGCCTGGTGGCCCAGTCGTAGAACACGAGCTTGCCCGGCTGGGTGTCGTCCACCTGCGCGTCGGCGCCTCGAGCGAGCAGATCGCTGATGCCGCGGATGATCGTGTCGAGGTCGTCGTGGGGCGCCGTGATGGCGAGTCCGGCGGAGCACACCGAGAGCACCGACGAGACCATCGTCGCGTCGATGTCGCGGCGCACCATGCCCGCCTCCTGCAGGCGCCCGATGAGCTCGCCGCGGATGCCGACCTGCGGCACGTACCGGAACGAGTGGCTGCTGCGCATGATGCGGTTGAGCGCGTCGCGGTCGATCACGAAGAGCGTGCGCGACAGCGGTCGCTCGTAGATGCCCGACAGGATGTACAGGTAGATGCGCGACAGCAGCCCGCCCCGGGGGTCGCGCTCGATGTGATCGACGATGCCGGCGTACATCGCCGCGAACTCGCGGTTGAGCATCGCGACCATCGCCTCGCTCGGCGACTCGAAGAGCGCGGTGACGCTCGCTTCGTCGAAGCCCGACCGCGCGGCGATCTCGGACATCGTGACGGCGTCGTAGCCGTCGCTCATGAGGATGTCCGCCGTCGCGGTCAGCACGCGATCGACGTCGGTGGGAGGGGCAGCGGGCATCGTCGGCCTCGAGTATCGGGTGGGTGAGGTGGCACCCGAAGTCTAAACGAGAGAGGTGGAACGGGGCGTACACCCCTTCGGGGGACACGAGCGGGGGACACCGACGAAGACTCAGCGATCGTCCGTCCGCGTGCGGCGCACGGCTGCCGCAGAGACGGCGCCAGTGCAAGCGGGAGGCCGCCCTCAGGCGCGGCAAATAGACTGCACAGGTTTGCGGAGGACGCTGACTGCGGCCGAAAGGAGACCTCGCCATGACCGAGCACCCCACCACCCCCGAGCCGCCCCACCAGCCGGAGCCGGAGCGCCGCCCCGAGCACGGCGCCGAGCCGACCGCAGAGCACGGCGCCGAGCCGACCGTCGCACCCGCAGTCGAGCCCACCGTCGAGCCGTCCGCCGAGCGTGCAGCCGAGCCCGCCCCGCAGCCGGCCGTCGCGCACGCCGCCCCCGAGCACAGCCCCGCCGAGCCGCCGCTCACCGCCGCCGGTGCGGCGCCCGCCCCCGCGGCCGCGCCCCGGCGCTCCCTCGCCCCCACCGTCGCGGCGCTCGCCGTCGGCGCCCTCATCGGCGGCGCGGCAGGCGGCGGCATCGCCGCCTGGGCCCTCGCGAACGACGGCGACGGCGCCACGGCCCCCGCGGGCCCGGCGGCGATCACCGTCAACGACCCCGAGGATGCGACCGTCGTCACGGGCGTCGTGGCGAAGGCGATGCCCTCGGTCGTCACGATCGAGGTCGCGGGCGGCGGAGCGCAGGGCAGCGGCTCGGGCGTCATCATCAGTGAGGACGGCTACGTCGTCACGAACGCCCACGTCGCGACGCTCGACGGCGCGGCGGCCGAGCCGAGCATCCGCGTCACGACCTCCGACGGCCGCCTCTGGAACGCGACGCTCGTCGGCGCCGACCCGATCGCCGACATTGCCGTCATCCAGCTCGAGGGCGCGACCGACCTGACCCCGATCGAGTTCGCCGACTCCGACGAGCTCAACGTCGGCGACCGCGCGATTGCGATCGGCGCGCCCCTCGGCCTCGCCGGCACCGTCACCGACGGCATCGTGTCGGCCCTGAACCGCTCGATCACGGTGCAGTCCTCCGCGGTGCCCGACGCGCCCGAGGCGCCCCAGCCCGAGGGCGGCCAGAGCCCCTTCGAGTTCTGGAACTTCGACCTCCCCGGCGAGCGCCAGCAGGGCCCCTCGGCGTCGACGACGATCTCGCTCGCCGTGATCCAGACCGACGCGGCCATCAACCCCGGCAACTCCGGCGGCGCGCTGCTCGACAGCGAGGGCCGGCTCATCGGCATCAACGTCGCGATCGCGACGGCCGGCGGCGGGCAGGGCCAGGCGGGGAGCATCGGCGTGGGCTTCTCGATCCCGGCGAACCTCGCCGAGCGCATCGCGCAAGAGTTGATCGCGACCGGCTCGGCGAGCCACGGCCTCCTCGGCGCGACGGTCACCGACGCCGGCAGCGCCGCTGCGAGCGAGGTCGTCGGTGCGCTCATCGACTCGGTCGTGGCGGGCGGCCCGGCCGAGCAGGCGGGCCTGCGCGGCGGCGACATCATCACCGAGTTCAACGGCGTGCCGATCACCGATCAGGTCGACCTGACGGCGCAGGTGCGCGCCCTCGCCGGGGGCGCGAGCGCCGAGCTGACATACGTGCGCGGCGGCGACAGCGAGACGGTCACGGTGACGCTGGGCGAGCTGCAGTAGGCACTAGCCTCGGGAGCTATGCAGCCCCCCTCGTCGCTCGGCGTGAGCTACGTCATGCCGGTCTACAACGAGGCGGCCTACATCGACGACGCGGTCGCGAGCGTGCTCGCGCAGCGGTACGAGGGCGAGCAGGAGCTCGTGCTCGCCCTCGGCCCGTCGACCGACGGCACCAGTGAGCGCGTCGCGGCGATCGCGGCGCGTGAGCCCCGCGTGCGCATCGTGCACAACCCGGAGATGGCGATCCCGATCGGGCTGAATCGCGCCATCCGGGCCGCGCGCCACGACGTCATCGTCCGGGTGGATGCCCACACCGAGCTCGCCCCCGACTACACCGCCACCGCCGTCGCGACCCTCACCCGCACGGGCGCGGCGTCGCTCGGGGGCCTCATGGTCGCCGAGGGGCGGACGCGCTTCCAGCGCGCCGTGGCTCGCGCCTACAACTCCAGGCTGGGGCTCGGCGGCGGCGCATACCACGGCTCGGCCGTCGAGGGCCCGGCCGAGAGCGCGTACCTCGGCATCATGCGGCGCGAGGCGATCGTCGCGGTGGGGCTCTACGACGAGGGCCTGAAGCGCGCGGAGGACTGGGAGCTCAACTTCCGCCTCCGCAGCGCGGGCGAGGTGGTCTGGCTCGACCCGGCGCTGCGGGTCACCTACTGGCCGCGCGACACGTGGTCGAAGCTGTCGCGCCAGTTCGTCGCGACGGGCATCTGGCGCGGCGAGCTCGTGCGGCGCCACGGCGGGCGCCACCCGCTGCGCTACTTCGCGCCGCCGGCGCTCGTGCTCGCGAGCGCCGCCAGCCTCGTGGTGCTCGCGCTGCAGCTCTCCGAGGTGCTGGCGGGGCCCGCCTCGCTCGTGCTCGGGCTCGTGCACCTCGCGCCCGCGCTGTACCTGCTGCTGCTCGCGGCGCTGCTCGTGGTGCCGTCGAGCGGCCGCAGCCTCGCCGACCGCGCGACCTTCGCGCTCGTCATCGCGACGATGCACGTCAGCTGGGGTGCGGGGTTCCTCCGCGGCGCCGTGCTGGGCGCCCGCGACGCCGTCGACCGCTCGCGCATCGAGTCCTGAGGCGCGGCCGCCTCAGTCGAGCAGCCCTTCCGCGAGGATGCGCGCGACGACGCGCTCACTCGCCCGACCGTCGTCGAGCGGGTTGAACCGCGCGCGCCACGCGGCGAGGGCCGCGGGGTCGGGCGCGAGCGCGCCGCTCGCGAGATCGCGCAGGGTCGCCAGCAGCGCATCCCGCTCGGTGACCACGGGGCCGGGAGCCTCGGCCGCGACGTCGAAGTAGAAGCCCCGCAGGTCGCGGCGGTAGTGGTCGAGGTCGGGCATGTAGAGCACGAGCGGGGCATCCGTCGCCGTCACGTCGAACATGATCGAGCTGTAGTCGGTGACGACGACCTCGGCGGCGAGCAGTAGCTCGGTCATCGACGGGGCGCTCGTCACGTCGAGCAGGCCGGGGGCGTCGAGGTCGCGCCCGTGCCGCAGTGTGCGGCTGTGCCCGCGCACGAGCAGCACGTGCTCGCCGGGCAGCGCCTGCAGGTCGCGGGCGAACCCGGGCAGGTCGAGGTAGTCGACGATCTCGGTGCGGTCGTCGCGCCAAGTGGGTGCGTAGAGCACGGCGCGCTGCCCCGGGGCGAGCCCGAGGCGGGCGCGCGCCGCGTCGCGGTCGCCCGTGACGAGCGCGTCGTCGCGCGGGTAGCCCTCGACCCAGATCGGCCCGCCGAAGTCGTACGCGCGGCGCAGGATCTGCGCGGCGTACGGGTTCTGCGCGAGCAGGATGCTCCAGCGGCGGCTCTCGCGGGTGACGGCCACGCGCGTGCGCAGGCCGACCTCGGGCCGGTCGAGCGCGAGGCGCTTGAGCATCGTACCGTGCCAGGTCTGCAGCACGCGCTGGTGCGGGCGAGGCCGCCACCGCTTGCGCAGCCAGTCGTTGACGACGAGCAGGCGCGCGTCGGCGCGCACGCGCCACCACTCGGCCGAGCCCTCGACGATCGGCACGGCGCCCTCGGGCACGGCGACCGAGCGGTCGACGACCGACCAGTAGCGCACGACGTCCGGCCGCACGCGGGCGAGCTCACGGTCGATCGCGAGCGGGTTGCACGCCGCGACCTGGCTGTAGAAGCTCTCGAAGAAGACGGCGTTCTCGGGCGTTGCGGTGCGTCGGCGGTAGGCGCGCTCTAGGCGGCGCTGGGTGAATGCTCCGCGCTCGTCGTCCGCCAGGGGCGGCTCGACGCGCAGCGCCAGGCTGCCCGCGTCGGCCTCGAGCCGCGCGCGCAGCAGCTCGGAGCGCACGTCGCCGCCGAGCTCCGCCTCGACGACGGCGCGCGCGCTCGGGCGCTCGGCGCCCTCGAGCGCGACCTCGAGCCGGTAGGCGTCGCTACGCGGCGGCAGGGGCGGCGAACCCCAGCGCGAGGCGAGCAGCGGCCCTCGGGCGCGGTAGCGCGCGCCCTCCTGCTCGACCGCGAGCTCGATCGTCTGCCGAGGGCCGACGAGCGCCAGTCGCGCGATGCGCCCCGGGGCCTCGCCCTCGAGCGCGATCTCGCTCGCGCCCAGGTCGGCACGCGTCACGCGCAGTCGCTGCGGGCCGTGCGGGGCGGCGTCGGGTTCCGTCGCCGCCGGTTCGCCGAGCAACGCGAGCACGGCCGCGCGCACGCGCTCGGTCGCGCGCCCGTCGAGGTGGTCGACGTGCTCGTCGCGCAGCCACGCGGCGTGGGCGAGGGCCGCGTCGCGCGCGGGCCCCGGCTCGAGCACGGCGTCGAGGCGATCGAGCGCCTCGGCCCACGTCGTCGCCGGGTCGCCGCCGCTGAACGCCCGGTACGGCGTGTAGAGCCCTCGCGTCGAGAGGTACCGGGCGAGGTCGGGGGCGAAGAACACGGCCGGCACGCCCGCGATGGCGGCGTCGAAGGCGATCGAGCTGTAGTCGGTCACGAGCGCGTCGAGGGCGGGCAGGGCGGGCGTGACGTCGACGAGCACGTCGGCGCCGAGCATCCTGATGCGATCGGAGGCCGCGGGCCCGCCCGCGTACGATCCGGCCCCGAGCGGGTGCGAGCGCACGAGCAGCGTCGTGCCCGTGCGCGCCGCCCACGCCGCGATCGTGCGCCACTCGTCGGGGGAGGGGATCGCCGCGTCGCTCTCGCCGTCGCGCCAGGTGGGCGCGTAGAGCACGACGCGGTCGCCGTCGCGCAGCGACCCGATCGTGCGGGCCACCAGGTCGCGCGCCTCCGCCCGCCGCGTCGCCGGCGTGCCGCGCAGCAGAACGTCGTCGCGCGCGTCGCCGAGTGCACGCACCCGATCGGCGGGCAGCCCGAACGCCGAGCGGATGCGCGAGGCCACGAGCTCGGAGGCGACCGGGAAGAGCGTGATGCGCTCCGAGCCCGCGCGGTACAGCCGCGCCATGAGCGCGCGGGCGCCCGGCAGCGACCCGACGAGCGGCAGCCGCAGCGCGGCGCCCGTGTCGAGGTGCAGGCGCTTGAGCGGGATGCCGTGCCACAGCTGCACGACGACCGCACCGCTCGAGCCGTAGCGGTTCGCGTCGCCGAGGCCGTGCGTGACGACGACGACCTTCGCCCGCAGGGTCTCCCAGAAGCCGCGGATGCTCGCCTTCGGCACCGCGCGCATGCCCCGTGCCGTCGCCGCCGCGAGCTCGTCGTCGCTCGAGGTGAGCCACGTCAGGTGCCGCTGCGGGTCGCGATCGCGGCAGAGCTCCCACAGCGCGAGAGCCCCCTCGCCCACTCCGATGCCGGAGGCGAAGACCCAGCGTCGCGGGTCGCGCGGCACGAGGCGCGCGGCGAGCGCGCCGAGCCCGTACAGCGGGGCGCGAGCGAGAGCGCGCGCGTTGCCGGCGCTGAACGTGAAGCGGGCCATCGCGGGCGATTCTTCCACGGCGCGGGGTGCGAGCGAACAACTGCATAACGGTTCGCCCGTTCCGTCGGCCGAGCATCGACGGCTGTGACCATGATGGATCAGTGAGCATCCTCAAGCAGCTGGCCACGGCGCGTCGGCTCGTCCGCAACATCCTGCGCTCGCGTCGCAATCGCGCCGCCCTCGAGACCCGCATGGCGAGCGTGCGGCCGCCGGCCGCTGGCAGCGTCGAGATCGCCGTGTACTTCGCCGACACGCGCGTCAACCTGTACCAGATCCGGCAGTGGTACGCGCCGCTCGCCGAGCTCGCGCAGCACCACCCGGTCGCGATCATCGCGCGCAGCCCCGGCACGATGCTGACCCTGCTCGACGAGGCGCCCGTGCCGGCCGTGTACCTGCGCCGCGTCGTCGACCTCGAGCGCTTCGTCGCCGAGCAGCCGCTGCGCATCGTGTTCTACGTCAACCAGAACGCCAAGAACTTCCAGATGTTCCGCTACAGCCGCATGTGGCACGTGTTCATCAACCACGGCGAGTCCGACAAGATGTACATGACCACCAACCAGTACAAGGCCTACGACTACGCCCTCATCGCCGGCGACGCCGCCAAGGAGCGACTGCAGCGCAAGCTCTGGAACTACGACGTCGAGGCCAAGACGATCGCGATCGGCCGCCCGCAGGCCGACCACTTCGCCGGTGAGCTGCCGTTCGCGCCCGATGACCGCACCGTCGTGCTCTACGCGCCCACGTGGGAGGGCGACCGGCCGGCGGCCGCGTACGGCTCGATCGCGAGCCACGGCGAGACGCTCGTGCAGGCCCTCCTGGCGACCGGCCGCCACCGGGTCATCTACCGCCCGCACCCGCGCAGCGGCGTCGTCGACGCCGAGTACGGTCGCGCGAACGACCGCATCATCGCCGCGCTCGAGCGGGCGAACGCCGCCGACCCGGATGCCCAGCACGTGTTCGACGACGGCCCCGAGCTCGGCTGGCAGCTCGCCGCCGCGCACGTCGCGATCACCGACATCTCGGCGATGGTCTACGACCGACTGGCGACGGGCAAGCCGATCCTCATCACGCGCCCCGCGTCGCCCGAGGCCGAGATCGACGCGACCGGGTACCTGGGCGCGTGCGAGTGGCTCACCGCCGAGCGCGCCGACAAGATCGTGCCCGAGATCGACCGGGTGCTGACGAGCACCGAGGCGCACGAGCGGCTGCGGCACTGGGTCGAGCGCTACTTCGGCGACACCACGCCGGGTGCGGCGACGGCTCGCTTCCACGCGGCGGTCGAGTCGCTCATCGCCGAGTGGGAGCGTGCCGCCGCCGTGCACGCCGGCGACCCGATCACGAGCGAGTCGAACCCCTTCGACGACGACGTCGACGAGGACGCGGCGCCCGGCGAGGGCTGAGCTCGTCGCCGCGAGCGGCGCGGCCGCCCCCACCTCGGCGCTTCGTCAGATCTCGAACTCGTCCTGCTCCGCGTCGTCGGCACGGCGCCGCTCGAGGCCGAGCCGCGGCAGCCGCACGGGCCCGAGCATGGCGCGCTCGCGGACGACGACGCGCCGCGGCTTCCGCGCGCCCGGCACGCGCGTCTCGAGCTCGAGGCTCGCCGGCCACACCGAGGGTGCTGGCCCGAAGGCCTCGCGCGCGTTCTGCACGATCTTGCGGCCGAGGATGTGGTTGCCCGTGCCGCCGATGACGGCGCCGATGCCGAACGGGATCGCCCGCCCGAGCACCGAGCCGCCCTGGGTGACGGTGAAGCGCCGCACAAAGGTCGTGCGCAGGCGGTCGGCGAGCGTGTCGAGCAGCGCCCGCGGCATGCTGCGGGTCACGACCTCGCCCCAGTAGGCGGTGCGCGGCGCGCCGCCGGTCATCTGCTTCGCGAACTGCGTGACGAGGTCCTTCCCGGCGCCGCCGAGCATGAGCGCCATGACGAGGCTCTGCGCGCGCTCCGGGTCGTCGACGGCGATGCCGTGCACCTCGGTCACCGACTGCGCGAAGAGCGCGCTGGCCTCCAGGAAGGCCACCGTCTCCGCCCCGCTCAGCGCGAGCGACGCACCGATCCCGACGGCCGGCACGACCGAGGCGGCGCCGACGGATGCCCCGCTCGCGGTCACGAGCGTCAGGTAGTGCCGCTCGAGCATGCGCACGATCTCGTCGGGCGACGCGTTCGGCGAACGGCGGCGCAGGCGTCGCACGTGAGCAAGCACGGCGGGGCGCTGCGCCGACATGACGGCCTGCAGCACCCGCACCAGTCGCGGGTCGGCCTCGCCGCCCGGTGCGGCCCCGGCACGGGCATCCGTCATGGGGGTCGGATCGATGGGGGAGGGCTCGGCGGGCGTCGCGTTCATGAGGGGGAACCGTAGTCGCTGTTGTACGCCGCGAGAACCCCCTCGATCGGCCCGTCGAGCTGCAGTCGGCCCTTGTCCAGGTAGAGCCCGCGGGTGCAGAAGCGCTTGAGGTCGCGCTCGTTGTGCGAGACGAAGAACAGCGTGCGCCCGCCGGCGAGCAGCTCGTCGATGCGCTGGTAGCACTTGTCGCGGAAGGCCTTGTCGCCGACGGCGAGCACCTCGTCGACGAGCAGGATCGGCTCCTCCAGGCGCGAGATGACCGAGAACGCCAGACGCACCTTCTGCCCGCTCGAGAGGTGCTTGTACGGGGTGTCGACGGCCTCGCGCAGCTCGGCGAAGTCGATGATCTCGTCGTAGCGCTCGTCGATCTCGGCGCGCGTCATGCCGTGCAGCCCTGCGGTGAGGTGCACGTTCTCGCGCACCGTCAGGTCGTCGACGAAGCCGCCCGTGATTTCGATGAGCGGCGCGACGCCGCCGAGCACGTCGACGCGGCCCTCGTCGGGCAGCATGACGCCGGCGACGAGCTTCAGCAGCGTCGACTTGCCCTGGCCGTTGCGACCGACGACCCCGATCGCCTCGCCCGCGCGCACCTCGACGTCGACGCCGCGCAGCGCCCAGAACTCGTTCGGTCGAGACCGGCGGTTGCGGCCGGCGAACAGGTCTTTGAAGCTGCGGCGCCCGCGGCGGTTGCGCCGGAACCGGATGCCCGCCCCGACGACGCGGATGACGACGTCGCCCATCAGATCTCCTTCAGCACGGCGCGCACCATGCGCCGGAAGACGAGGATGCCCAGCCCGAGCGCGGCGAGGCTCATGACGGCGGCGATGATGACGGGCAGCGCCTCGACCTGGTCGGGGAAGAACGCCGCGCGGTAGAGCGAGATGATGCCCGCGAGCGGATTGAACGCCATCCACGTGTCGAGCCCGGCCGGCAGGTCGCTCAGACCGTAGATGATCGGCGAGGCGTAGAACAGGAAGCGCAGCACGAGCTTGACGGCGCGCTCGAGGTCGCGGAAGAACACCACGAGCGGCGCGATGACGAGGCCGAGCCCGAGCGTCAGCGTCGCCTGCAGCGCGATCGCGACCGGCAGCCACAGCACGCCCCAGGTCAGCTCGGCGCCGAACACGATCGCGAACGCGACGACGACCGGGATCGCGAGCACGAACTCGACGCCCTTCGACAGCACGATGCGGGCGACCCAGACGCTGCGTGGTAGGCGTGTCGAGCGCACGAGCTTCGCATCCTTGATGAACGCGCGCGTCGAGTCGCCGATCGCGCCGTTGAACCACGTCCACGGCAGCAGGCCCGCGAGCAGGAAGACGATGTAGGGCGCCTCGCCGATCGAGCGGTCGACGATCTGCGTGAAGACGAACCAGTAGATGAGCGCCATCACGAGCGGGTCGAGCACCGACCACAGGTAGCCCAGGAACGACGTCGAGTAGCGCACCCGCAGGTCGCGGCCCGTCAGCAGCCAGAGCGTCTGGCGATAGACCCGCGCGGGGGAGCGCGGCGGGCGCGACGGCGAGGCGAGGGTCACAGTCGATAACGCTAGCGGCATCCGCCCGGGGGTCGCCCTGCGGCGGGCGGTCGCACCGCGACCGAACGCGGAACGGCCCGCCCCCCGTGCGGGGAGCGGGCCGTCGCGCTGGCGTCAGGAGCCGATCAGCGGCGCGAGCCGATCAGACGAAGAGGTTCGCGCGCTCGAGGTCTTCCGCGAAGTCGATCTCGACCGCGTACAGGTCGGAGATGTCGAGCGGCTCGACCTTGAGGCCGTTCTGCTCGATCGCGAGCTCGATGCCGCGCTCGAAGTAGTCCTGGTCGGCCACGCGCTGCAGGTGGTGGATGAGCGTGGGCTTGTCGGTCGACGAGACGTAGTTGATGCCGACGGCCTCGCCGAGGCCACCGACGACCTGCTTCGAGAGCTCCTTGATGAAGCCCTCGGCGTCGACGGTGTACTTGACCTCCTCGTCGGAGACCTTCGACGTGTTCACGCTGACGAACGAGCGATCGGCGTGCACGAGGCTCGCGGCGCGCACGAGCGCCTGCGGGTCGAAGACGACGTCGCCGTTCATCCAGAGCACGCCCTGCGAGCCGGTCGCCTTGAGGGCGCGCAGCAGGCTCTTGGAGGTGTTGGTCTGGTCGTACTGCTCGTTGTAGACGTAGTTGACGTCGGGGAAGGCGTCGATGATGTGCTCGAGCTTGTAGCCGACGACGGTCGTGATCGTCACGTCGGTGCCGAAGGCGGCGGCGATGTTGTCGTGCTGCTGCTGCATGATGGTGCGGCCGTCGCTGAGCTCGGTGAGCGGCTTCGGGAGGGAGCGGCCGAGGCGGCTGCCCATCCCCGCGGCGAGGATGACGATCTGCGTGGTCATGAGACCTCCTGTGTCTTCAGTCTGCGGCGCAGGCTCTGGGTGCGAGACGCTCCTCGCGGGATGCTCCTCCCGGGCAATTCTGCCCCGGGAGCGGTCGACCGGTCGGTGGTTGTTCACCGCGGCGACGGCTGCGCGCTATGGATCAGACACTCCGTTGTGCTCCCGGGAGTTTACCGGCCGTTCACCGAAAAAGGCAGGGTGATCGGCCGTTCCGTTGCCCAACCGTGACCACCCGTGCCGGAACTGCACAGCGTGCCCGGGGCGGCCCTCCGCGGCACGACCCCCGTTGCTAGCGTGGACGCGTGGAACCGTCGACACCGCCCCCGCCCCCCGACGCGGCTGCGGTCGTCGACGCGCCCAGCGCCCCCGACTCGAGCGCGACGTCGTCGGCGCCGCGAGCGGGGAAGCGGGCCCCCGCGCAACGCGCGCCGCGCACGTCGGCAGCGGGCGCCGCGAAGAAGGGCGGCGGGACGAAGAAGAGCACCGCGACGAAGAAGAGCGTCGCGGCGACGCAGGGCGCCGCGAAGCGGCAGCGCGAGTCGCCCGCGCCGGAGCCCGTGCCCGCGCCCGCCCCGCCCGTGCACGCCTCGCCCCCGGTCCCCGCCCCCCGCCGCGACGCACCCGTCGTGCTGCGCGTCAAGGGCCTGCGCAAGCGCTTCGGCCGCACGACCGCGGTCGACGGCATCGACCTCACGGTGCGTCGCGGCGAGATCTACGGCTTCGTCGGCCCCAACGGCGCTGGCAAGACCACGAGCCTGTCGATGATGACGGGGCTGCTGCGCCCCGACGGCGGCTCGGTCGTCGTCGGCGAGGACGACGTGTGGCGCTCGCCGGAGGAGGCCAAGCGCGCGCTCGGCGTGCTGCCCGACCGCATGCGGCTGTTCGACCGACTCACGGGTGCGCAGATGCTCTACTACTGCGGCGTGCTGCACGGTCTCGATCGGCACACGGCCCGCTCCCGCTCCGACGATCTGGCGCGCGCGCTCGCGCTCGAGGGCGCGCTCGACCGCCCGGTCGCCGACTACTCGATCGGCATGATCAAGAAGGTCTCGCTCGCGGCCGCCCTCATCCACTCGCCCCGGCTGCTCGTGCTCGACGAGCCCTTCGAGGGCGTCGACCCGGTGTCGACCGCGCAGGCGATCGACCTCCTGCGCGCCTACGCCCGCGCGGGCGGCACGGTCGTGCTCTCGAGCCACAACATGGATCTCGTCGAGCGCGTGTGCGACGCGGTCGCCGTCATCGTGGGCGGCGCGATCCTCGCCGAGGGCTCGCTCGACGAGGTGCGCGCCGGCTCGAGCCTCGAGGAGCGCTTCGTCGAGCTCGCCGGCGGGCGCACGGCGGTGGAGGGGCTCGAGTGGTTGACGACGTTCTCCGACTGAGGCTCGCGCTGCTGGCCTCCGCCTTCCGCGGCGGTCGTCGTCTCGCCCGCACCGCGGTCGTCGCGCTGCTGCTCGTCGGCGGCGCCTGGGGCGCGCTCCTGCTCGCCGAGCGCTTCGACCCGCAGGACGCGGGGCATCGTGCCGCGCTCGTCGTCATCGCGAGCGTGCTCGCCCTCGCGCTCGCCGTCGCCCCGCTCAGCTCGGGGCTCGGCTCGGCCATGGAGCCCCGCCGCTTCGCCCCCTTCCCGATCCCCGCCCCGCGGCTGGCCGGCGCGCTCGCCCTCGCCGGCGCGCTCGGGGCGCAGGGGCTCGGGGTGCTCGTGGGGCTCGTCGCCTTCCTCACCGCGTGGGCGGGCACCGAAGCGGAGGGCGTCGCCGCGGCGACCGGTCTCGCCGGCGCGGTCACGGTCATCCTCGCCGGGCAGGCGCTCGTGGCGATCGCCGCGCAGGTCGCGGTCGCCCCGACGAGCGTGCGCACGGTGACCCACTTCGCGCGCGGCGTCGTCGCCCTGTGCCTCGTCACCGCGACGACCGCCGCCGTGCTCGCCGACCGCGGCCGCGACGACGACGAGCTCGGCGAGCTCGCGAGCGTGCTCGCCGCGACCCCGCTCGGCGTGCCGTGGGCGACCCCGGGCGCCGCGGGTGACGCGACCGGCTGGGGCATCGTCGGCTCGATCCTGCTCGCGGGGATGCTCGGCCTGGGCTGGGCGCTGCTCGTGCAGCGCCTGCTCGAGGCTCCCGAGCGCCAGCGCCTCGCCCCCCGCTCGCGCGGGCTCGGCCTGCTCGACCTCGTGCCGGCGACCCAGGGCGGGGTGATCGCCGCGCGGAGCATCCTCTACTGGACGCGCGACCCGCGGTACCGGCTCGCGCTCGTCGCCCTGCCGATCGCCCCCGTGCTCATGATGCTCGCCCTCGCCGTGGCGGGCGTCGACGCGTCGCTGCTGTGGCTGATCCCGCTGCCGGTGCTCGCGCTCTTCCTCGGCTGGTTCAGCCACAACGACGTCGCCTACGACCACACGGCCGTGTGGCTGCACGTGGCCGCGCACGTGCGCGGAGCATCCGACCGGTGGGGGCGCGCGGTGCCGCCGCTGCTGCTCGGCGTGCCGCTCGTGCTGCTGCTCGCCCCGCTGTGCGCGCTGTGGTCGGGCTTGCCGGGCGCGGCGCCGCTGCTCGCCGGCGTGAGCCTCGGACTGCTGCTGACCGGCATCGGCGTCTCGAGCGTTGCCTCGGCCGCCGCCCCGTACCCCGCGCCGCGGCCCGGCGCCGGGCCGTTCGACCAGCCGCCGCTCACGGCCGCAACCGCCGGCTGGTCGCAGGGGCTGTCGATGCTCGCGATCCTCGTGCTCATGTCGCCCGCGCTCGTGCTGGCGTGGCTCGGGCTCACGAGCGACCCGGCGATGCTCGGGGTGGCCGCGGGCGTCGGCGCCGCCACGGGCCCCGTCGTGCTCGTGCTCGGAGTGCTGCTGGGCGGGCGGGTGTTCCGGCGACGGGCTCCCGAGCTGCTCGACCTCGTGCTGCGCACCTAGGCGCGGCGTAGACTCGGCGCATGGCGACGACCGACGACTCCGGCACCGGTGGCGGCCTCGACGTGCTCGACCGCGAGCTCGAGAAGCTGCTCAACGAGGAGCAGCTGGAGGACGGCGATCACGAGCGCTTCAGCCATTACGTGCCGAAAAACAAGATCCTCGAGTCGGCTCTGACCGGCAAGCCCGTGCGGGCGCTGTGCGGCAAGAAGTGGACGCCCGGTCGCGACCCGGAGAAGTTCCCGGTCTGCCCCACCTGCAAGGAGATCTACGAGAGGATGCGCGACGAGTAGCGCCTGAGCGCGCTCGACCCGCACCGCGAGGCGCCCCACTAGCCTGGAGCGCATGGCGGAACGCTCCTGGAACCTCGGCGGCGCGCTGCGCGGCCTCTTCACGAAGCCGACGATCGACGAGTCGACGTGGGACGACCTCGAGACCGCTCTCATCCGCGCCGACTTCGGGCCCGACCTCACCGAGGCGATCCTCGACGAGCTGCGCGAGAAGGTCGCCCGCTACTCCACGACCGATCCGGCCGACCTCAAGCGCATGCTGCGCGAGTCGATCGAGGAGCGCCTGGCCCAGCACGACCCGACCCTCACCCTGAGCGCTCGCCCCGCCGTCGTGCTCGTCGTCGGCGTCAACGGCGTCGGCAAGACGACGACGATCGGCAAGTTCGCGAAGTTCCTCACCGGCTACGGCCGCAGCGTCGTGGTGGGCGCCGCCGACACCTTCCGCGCCGCCGCGGTCGAGCAGCTCGCCACGTGGGCCGACCGCGCGGGAGCATCCGTCGTCCGGCCGCAGCAGCAGGGGCAGGATCCCGCGAGCGTCGCCTTCCAGACGGTGCAGCGCGCGATCGACGAGAGCATCGACATCGCCATCATCGACACGGCGGGGCGCCTGCAGACCAAGGCGGGGCTCATGGACGAGCTCAGCAAGGTGCGCCGCGTCGTCGAGAAGTTCAGCCCCATCGCCGAGGTCCTCCTCGTGCTCGACGGCACGACCGGGCAGAACGGGCTCGCGCAGGCTGAGGCCTTCATCGAGCATGCGGGCGTCACGGGGCTCGTCATCACCAAGCTCGACGGCTCGGCGAAGGGCGGCTTCGTGCTCGCCGTGCAGGAGCGCACGGGCATCCCCATCAAGCTCATCGGGCAGGGCGAGGGCATCGGCGACCTGACGGGCTTCACGCCGCACGTCTTCGCGGCGTCGCTCGTGCCGTAGGCGCCGCTCGGCTCAGTCGGCGATCGCCGCGTGCGCGGCCGAGAGCATGAGGTAGGTCTCGGCGTTGCGGCGGATGCCCTGCCGCTCCTCCTCGGTCAGCTCGCGCCGCACCTTCGCCGGCACCCCGGCCACGAGCGACCCGGGTGGCACGATCGTGCCCTCGAGCACGACCGCCCCCGCGGCGACGAGCGAGCCTGCGCCGATGACGACCCCGTTGAGCAGCGTCGCGCTCATGCCGATGAGGCAGTCGTCCTCGACGGTGCAGCCGTGCAGCACCGCGCGGTGGCCGACGCTGACGCCCGCCCCGACGATCGTGGGATGCCCGGGGTCGCCGTGCACGACGACGCCGTCCTGCAGGTTCGAGCCCTCGCCGACGACGATGCGGTCGCGGTCGGCGCGCAGCACCGAGCCGTAGAACACGCTTGCCCTGGCGTGCAGCTCGACGTCGCCGATGAGCGTCGCCGTGGGCGCCACCCAGGCGTCCTCGTGCACGCGGGGCTCCGTCTCGAAAATGCGCCGTCGCATCCTCACTCCTCCCTCTCCCCGCCAGTCAAGCAGACCCGCCCGCCTAGAATGGGCGCATCATGGCGACCTTCGGCACCCTCTCCGACCGGCTGACTCAGACCTTCAGCGCCCTCCGCACGAAAGGCAAGCTGAGCCCGGCCGACGTCGACAAGACGGTGCGCGAGATCCGTCGCGCGCTGCTCGACGCCGACGTCGCGTTGCCCGTCGTGAAGGAGTTCACGAGCACCGTGCGCGAGCGCGCCCTCGCCGACGAGGTCAACCGCGCGCTCAACCCCGCCCAGCAGGTCGTGCAGATCGTCAATGAAGAGCTCGTGGCGATCCTCGGCGGCGAGCAGCGCCGGCTCGAGTTCGCGAAGAACCCGCCGACGGTCATCATGCTCGCGGGCCTGCAGGGCGCCGGCAAGACGACGCTCGCCGGCAAGCTTGCCAAGTGGCTCAAGGGTCAGGGTCACACGCCACTCCTCGTCGCGGCCGACCTCCAGCGCCCGAACGCGGTCACGCAGCTGCAGGTCGTGGGTGAGCAGGCCGGGGCCGCGGTCTTCGCTCCCGAGCCGGGCAACGGCGTCGGCGACCCGGTGAAGGTCGCGAAGGATGCCGTGCAGCACGCCCGCACGCGCCTCCACGACGTCGTCATCGTCGACACGGCCGGTCGGCTAGGCGTCGACGCCGAGCTCATGAAGCAGGCGGCGAGCATCCGGAAGGCGGTCGACCCCGACGAGGTGCTCTTCGTCATCGACGCGATGATCGGTCAGGATGCCGTCGCGACCGCTCAGGCCTTCCAGGAGGGCGTCGACTTCACCGGCGTCGTGCTGTCGAAGCTGGATGGCGACGCGCGCGGCGGTGCCGCGCTCAGCGTCGCCTCGGTCACCGGCCGCCCCATCATTTTCGCCTCCACGGGCGAGGGCCTGGACGACTTCGAGCCCTTCCACCCCGACCGCATGGCGAGCCGCATCCTCGACCTCGGCGACATCCTGAGCCTCATCGAGCAGGCGCAGAAGGCCTTCGACCAGGAGGAGGCGCAGAAGGTCGCCGAGAAGTTCGCGACCGACAGCTTCACGCTGGAGGACTTCCTGGCCCAGATGCAGCAGCTCAAGAAGATGGGCTCGATCAAGGGCATGCTCGGGATGCTCCCCGGCGCCCGCGGCATGCGTGAGCAGCTCGACAACTTCGACGAGAGCGAGCTCACCCGCACCGAGGCGATCATCCAGTCGATGACGCCCGCCGAGCGGCGCATGCCGAAGCTGCTCAACGGCTCGCGCCGCCTGCGCATCGCGCGCGGCTCGGGCACGACCGTCACCGAGGTCAACGCGCTCGTCAATCGCTTCGAGCAGGCGGCGAAGATGATGAAGACCGTCGCGAAGGGCGGCGTGCCGAACGTGCCAGGCATGGGGCCCATCCCCGGCATGGGCGGGGGCGGCGGCGCTGCGAGCGCCCGCAAGGCCGCGGCGAAGAAGAAGGGCAAGGGCGGCTCGAAGTCGGGCAACCCGGCCAAGCGCGCGGCGGAGGAGGCGGCGCGCGCCCAGGGCCTGCGCCCCGGCGTCGCGGCCGGCGGCGCGGGCTTCGGGCTCGGCGGCGTCGGCGGTGCCGGTGCCGGCACCGAGCCGACGGCGGAGGAGCTCGCGGCACTGCAGAAGTTCCTCGGGCGCTAGCCAGCCACCTCAGCGGTGCCGCACGGCGCGCGCCTCGCGCCACGCCCGCCACGCCCCCGTCGACCACAGCGCCCACGCCACCAGCAGCGGCTGGAACAGCAGTCGGATGCCCCGCGCGAGGTCGGTGTCGAGTCCGAAGCCGTCACGGCCCTCGGTGAACTGCGCCACGTTGCCGGGGAAGATCGCGAGGAAGAACAGCGCCGTCGCCCAGCCGACCGGAATGCGCCAGCGCCCGAGAACGACGAGCGCCGCCCCGAGCGCGATCTCGACGACCCCCGAGGCGACGACGACGAGGTCGGCGTCGACCGGCAGCCACGGCGGCACCTGCGCGAGGAACTCCTCGCGCGCGACGGTGAGGTGGGAGACCCCGGCGCCCGCGAGCGCGAGGCCGAGCAGCCAGCGCGCGAGCCGCTGCGGCCAGGAGCTTCCGGGTACGGGGCGGTCGCGCATCCGCCCAGCATGCCCGGCCGCGCCCGCGGAAGGCTGAACGGCGCCGTCGTAGGGTGGCGTCATGAGCCTCCCCGCCGCCGCGGAGCCCGCCGTCGCGACCGCCGCCGCCGTGCGCTCGGGCGCCTCGAGCGCCCTGGCCGAGATCCACGCCGCCCTCGACCGGATCGCCGCACTCGACCCCGCGCTCGGGGCGTTCCAACTCGTGCGCGCCGAGCGGGCGCTCGCCGAGGCGGAGGCGGTCGATGCCCGCCTCGCCGCGGGCGAGCAGCTGCCGCTCGCGGGCGTGCCGATCGCCGTCAAGGACAACGTGCCCGTCGCCGGCGAGCCGATGCGCGTCGGCAGCGCGGCGACCTCCGACGCGCCCCAGCTCGCCGACCACGAGGTGGTCGCGCGCCTCCGCGCTGCGGGCGCCGTCGTCGTGGGCCTCACGCGCGTGCCCGAGCTCTGCGTCTTCGGCACGACCGACTCGGTGTTCGGCACGACCCGCAACCCGTGGAACCCGCAGCGCACGGCGGGCGGCTCCTCCGGCGGCTCGGCAGCGGCCGTCGCGAGCGGCATGGTCGCCGTCGCGCACGCCGCCGACGGCATGGGTTCGATCCGCATCCCGGCGGGGAACTGCGGGCTCGTGGGCGTCAAGCCCGGCTCGGGGCTCGTGCCGGCCGACATGGGCGCCCACAGCTGGTTCGGCATGAGCGAGCACGGCCCGCTCGCGACCACCGCGGCGGATGCTGCGCTGCTGCTCGCCGTCATGGCCGGGGTGCCCGGCCTCGCCGCGGCGGCCGCGCCGGGGCCGAGGCTGCGCATCGGGCTCGCGACGGGCATCCCGACGCCGCTCGCGACCCTCGACGACGCCTGGCGCCAGGCGGCGGAGCGCACCGCCGGGCTGCTGCGCGACGCGGGCCACGAGGTCGTGCCGCTCACGCTGCCGTACCCGGCGGACCCGGTGCCGGTGCTCGCGCGCTGGTTCGCGGGCGCCGCCGACGACGCCGCCGACGCGGGTCTTGACCTGCGCCTGCTCGAGCCGCGCGTGCGCGGCCACGTGCGCGCCGGCCGCGCGCTCGCGCGCCTGGGCGCCCTCCGGCCGGCTCCGGTCGACCGGCTGCGCCGCCGGGTCGAGACCGCGACCGCCGACGTCGACGTCGTGCTGACGCCGGGCCTCGCGCAGGCGGGCCCGGTCGCTGAGGGCTGGCACCGCCGCGGCTGGGTCGCGAACCTGCGCGCCAACATCGGCTACGCCCCCTACGCGGCGCTGTGGAACCTGCTCGGCTGGCCCGCGGCGGTCGTCCCAGCGCCCGGCAGCACCGCCCACGGCACGCCGCTCGCCGTGCAGCTGATCGCGCGTCCGGCGGCCGACGGTGCGGGGGAGGCGCTGCTGCTCGCGCTCGCTGCCGAGCTCGAGGCGATCGCACCCTGGCAGCGCACAGCACCGGATGCCCGGGCATCCGTAGGCTGAAGGCATGACCTCGCGACCCCTGCGCATCGGAGTCCAGCTGCAGCCGCAGCACGCCCCCTACGAGCTGATCCGCGACCGCGTCGCCGAGCTCGAGGAACTCGGCGCCGACATCGTCTTCAACTGGGACCACTTCTACCCGCTCTACGGCGAGCCCGACGGCCTGCACTTCGAGTCGTGGACGATGCTCGCGGCGATCGCCGAGCAGACCAGCCGCATCGAGCTCGGCGCGCTCGTGAACTGCAACTCGTACCGCAACCCCAACCTGCAGGCCGACATGGCCCGCACGATCGACCGCATCAGCGCGAAGGGCACGGGCATGGGCCGCTTCATCTTCGGCACCGGCTCGGGCTGGTTCGAGCGCGACTACGTCGAGTACGGCTACGAGTTCGGCACCGTGGGCTCGCGGCTGGACGACCTCGCGCGCGACCTGCCGATCATCCGCGACCGCTGGACGAAGCTGAACCCCGCGCCGACGCGCGACATCCCGATCCTCATCGGCGGCGGCGGCGAGAGGAAGACGCTGCGCATGGTCGCCGAGCACGCGAACATCTGGCACAGCTTCAGCGACGCCGCGACGCTCGAGCGCAAGCTCGGCATCCTCGACGACCACTGCGCCGCGGTCGGCCGCGACCGCGCCGAGATCGAGATCTCGGTCGAGCTGGGGTCGAAGTCCGTCGCCGAGATCGAGCAGCTGCGCGACCTGGGGGCGACGCTGTTCACGCTCGGTCTCACCGGCCCGGGGTACGACCTCGCCCCGGCGAAGGAGTGGCTGGCCTGGCGAGACGCCTCGCGCTGAGCATCCGGCCCATCGCGGATGCTCGCCCGCGGTAGGCGGCCGCTCCGGGAATCTGCAAGAATGGGGGGTCGAGTGCTCGCGCGCCCGACCCTCTAATCAGGCCAGCGAGCAACCCTTCCGAGCTTTCGCGCCGAGTGTGCCCCACGCAACCGGCCCGACTCACCCCCGTTCACACACTGGAGAATCGTGGCTGTCAAGATCCGTCTCAAGCGCATGGGCAAGATCCGTGCGCCGTACTACCGCATCGTCGTCGCCGACTCGCGCACCAAGCGCGATGGTCGCGTCATCGAGGAGATCGGCAAGTACCACCCCACCGAGGAGCCCTCGGTCATCGAGGTCGACTCGGCGCGCGCGCAGTACTGGCTCAGCGTCGGCGCGCAGCCGACCGAGCAGGTCACCGCGCTGCTGAAGCTCACCGGCGACTGGGGCACCTTCAAGGGCGAGAAGGGTGCCAAGAGCACCGTTCGCGTCGCCGAGGCGAAGGAGGCCTTCCAGGTCGACGCCGCCAAGAAGCCCGTGCTGAAGCCCAAGGCCGAGAAGAAGGCCGAGGAGGCCCCGGCCGCCGAGGCGCCCGCCGCGGAGGAGGCTCCCGAGGCCGCCGAGGTCGAGGCGACCGAGGCTCCCGAGGCGGAGGCCGCTGAGGCCGACTCCGCCGAGGCCGACAAGGCCTGATGATTCGTGCTCGCTGACACGCTGGAGCATCTGGTCAAGGGGATCGTCGATCACCCTGACGATGTCGCCGTCGTCGCGCAGAGCACCGGTCGCGGCGAGGTCCTCGAGGTGCGCGTGCACCCCGAGGACCTCGGCCGCGTCATCGGCCGCGGCGGACGCACCGCCAAGGCCCTGCGCACCGTGATCTCGTCGCTCGCCGACGGTCGCCGGGTGCGCGTCGACGTCGTCGACACCGACCAGTAGCCGCTGTGGCCGAGGTCAAGATCCCGCGCCCGGAGGCGCCGGTGCCGCAGCTGCGCGTCGGCCGCCTGGTGAAGGCGCACGGGCTCAAGGGAGCCCTCAAGCTCGAGCTCTACACCGACGACCCCGAGCGCCGGTTCACCCCGGGCGCCGAGTTCGCGCTGCAGGTGCCGACGAGCTCGCCGTGGCACGGCCGCACGCTGACGCTCGCCGAGCTGCGCTGGTACAACGGCCAGCCCGTCGCCTTCTTCGAGGGGGTCGCCGACCGCACCGCCGCCGAATCGCTCGTCAAGGCGATCCTCTGGATCGACCAGGACGCCGCCGAGGAGCCCGAGGACGACGCCTGGTACGACTACCAGCTCGTCGGCTTGACGGCGCTGCGCGACGGCGAGCCCGTCGGCCGCGTCGTGCGCGTCGAGCACTTCCCCGCGCAAGACCTGCTCGTCGTCGACACCGGCGAGCGCGAGGTGCTCGTGCCCTTCGTGAGCGCCATCGTGCCGAGCGTCGACATCGAGACCGGCACCGTGACGCTCACGCCTCCCGCTGGGCTCTTCGAGGACATCGCCGAGGAGCCCGAGCCGGCTGCGGCGCCGAGCGCCGAGACGGACGACCCCGGCGACCCCGGCGACCCCGCGCGGCCCGAGCTCTAGGGTCGAGTCGTGCGCATCGACGTCGTCACGATCTTCCCCGAGTTCTTCGGGGTGCTCGACGTGTCGCTGCTCGGCAGGGCCAGGCAGGCCGGCGTCATCGATGTGCGCGTGCACGACCTTCGCGACGCCGCGCACGACCGCCACCGCACCGTCGACGACACCCCGTACGGCGGCGGCGCCGGCATGGTCATGAAGCCCGAGCCCTGGGGCGAGACGCTCGACGGCATCGTCACGCCGAGCTCGACCCTCATCGTTCCGAGCCCGGCGGGGCATCCGTTCACCCAGGCGACGGCACGCGAGCTCGCCGGCCGCGAGCACCTCGTGTTTGCCTGCGGCCGCTATGAGGGCATCGACCAGCGGGTCGTCGACCACTACGCTGACCGCATCGAGGTGCGCGAGCTCAGTCTCGGCGACTACGTGCTCAACGGCGGGGAGGTGGCGGCGATGGCGATCATCGAAGCGGTCGGCCGCCTCGTGCCCGGGGTCATCGGCAACCCCGCGAGCCTCGAGGAGGAGAGCCACGAGGCGGGCCTGCTCGAGTACCCGACCTACACCAAGCCCGCCGTGTGGCGCGAGCTGGCCGTGCCCGAGGTGCTGCTGAGCGGCAACCACGGTGCGATCGCCGCGTGGCGGCACGAGCGTCAGCTCGAGCGCACGCGGCGCGTGCGACCCGATCTGATCGGCGGCGAGTGACCGTGGGCGCGCGACTGTGGATGCTCGCGCAGCCGGCCGTCGCGGCCCTCGCGCTTGCGGGGTTCGCGGCGGCGATCGCGTTCCAGGCCGCGGGCCGCACCGACCTGATCCCCTCCGTGCAGGCGCTCATCACGGCGTCGTTCGTCTACCCGGGGCTCGCCGTGTCGATGATCGTCAACCAGGCCATCGTGCTCGCCCGGCGGCCCCGCGAGCTCACGACGCTCGAGAAGCTGCTCGTCGTCGCCCAGCTCGGCATCGCCGGGCTGCTCGCGCTGACCTCGCTCGAGCCGGGCGCGCTGCTGCTGGGCTTCCTGCTCTGGCCGCTGCTCATCGCGGTGGCCGTCGCGGCGTGCTGGACGATGACGGCGACGACCGTGCGCTCGCGTCGCGAGCAGCGCCGACCGCTCGAGGAGGGCGATGACGGCGAGCTCGACGACCGCCCGGGCACGGGCGAGTTCGCGACGGCGCCCGTCGCCTGAGAACGGCGCCCGTCGCCCCAGGGCGCTCGGCCGAGCTGCGTCAGCCCCGAGCAGTGAGCACGAGCGGCCCGTCGGCCGTGATGGCGACCGTGTGCTCGGCGTGCGCCGCGCGCGCGCCGGTGCGGCTGCGCAGCGTCCATCCGTCGGCGTCAGTGTAGATCTCGTCGGTGTCGTGGATGAACCACGGCTCGATCGCGATGACGAGGCCCGCCTTGAGCTTGAGTCCCCGACCGGCGCGCCCGTCGTTGGGCACGTGGAGGTCGCCGTGCATCGTGCGGCCGACGCTGTGACCGCCGAAGTCGAGGTTCACGAGCAGGCCGGCGTCGTGAGCGACGTCGCCGATCGCGGCCGAGATGTCGCCGAGTCGGCCCCCGACGCGCGCCGCGTCGATGCCGGCGGCGAGGGCGCGCTCGGTCGTGGCGATGAGGCGCAGATCCTCCTCGCGAGGCGTGCCCACGACGATCGTCGTCGCCGAGTCGGCCACCCAGCCGTCGACGGAAGCGGCGAAGTCGAGCGAGAGCACGTCGCCGTCGCGCAGCACGTAGTCGTGCGGCAGACCGTGCAGCGCCGCGTCGTTGACCGAGGTGCAGATGACCTTGCCGAACGGCGAGCCGCCGAACGAGGGGTGGTAGTCGATGTAGCAGCTCTCGGCGCCCTGCGCCCGGATCATCTCGTGCGCGAGGGCGTCGAGCTCGAGCAGATTGACGCCCACGGCGGCGGCGGCGCTGGTGGCCTCGATGACGCTCGCGACGAAGCGTCCCGCCGGTCGCATCTGCTCGATCTCGGCGGGGGTTCTCAGTTCGATCATGGGAGCTCTCGGTGGGCCGCCGTCAGGGGCGGGGGAGCGGGATGTGCGTCTTCAAGTATGCGGTGCACAGCTCGCGCGTCGACTCGATGAAGCGCTCGTCGCCGTTGGGGTCGAGCTGGAACGCCCGCCCCAGCAGACCGCTCGCGATCTCCACGGCGACCTCCACGTGGAAGACCAGGTCGTCGTCGGGCTCGAAGTCGTAGGTCTGCCCGATCTGCTGCGCGAACGCCCGCGCCAGGATCGAGTTGTTACTGAGCTCCGGGTTCAGGAACCGCTGGTCGATGACGTCGCCGAACCGTAGCGCGCGGAAGCCCGGCACCTCGCGGTTCATCTCGACGAAGATGTCGAGCGTGCGGTCGAACGACGACCAGGGCTCGGGCGGCGAGTTCTCGACGTTCTCGCGCACTCGCTCGAGGTACTGCTCCATGTTGCGCACGGCGAGCGCGCGCAGCAGCGTCTGGATGTTCGGGAAGTAGCGGTAGACGACGCCGACCGAGCTCTTGGAGCGCTTCGCCACCGCGCTCGTGGTGACGCCGTCGATGCCGCCCTCGTCGACGAGCACCGCGGCCGCGTCGAGCAGCGTCTCGATGCGCTCAGCGCTGCGCTGCTGGATCGGCTCGGTGCGCATGACGACCTTGTCGGTCGCGAGCGTCGGTTCCTGCGTCTCGTCGGACATCGCCCGTCTCTCCCCCTCGGCAGCGCCCGGGCGTCGGCGCGAGCGCTCGCGCGGATTCGCCGGACGGCGCCCAGTATGGCATCATTTCACTTTGTGCCTCGGCACGGCTCTGCCGCAGGGGAGCCGTCGCCACCGGGGCCTGCACACCCCACGACATCCTTCCTACCGCGACCGACCTGCGGCCGTCGCAGAGAGCGAACAGCCATGCACATCCTCGACCACGTCGACGCAGCCAGCCTGCGGTCCGACATCCCCGAGTTCCGCGCCGGCGACACCGTCAAGGTGCACGTCAACATCGTCGAGGGCAACCGCTCGCGCATCCAGGTCTTCCAGGGCGTCGTCATCGGCCGCTCGGGCGAGGGCGTCCGCGAGACCTTCACGGTGCGCAAGGTCAGCTTCCAGGTCGGCGTCGAGCGCACCTTCCCCGTGCACTCCCCGGTCATCGACCACATCGAGGTCGTCACCCGCGGCGACGTGCGCCGCGCCAAGCTCTACTACCTGCGCGGCCTCCGCGGCAAGAAGGCGAAGATCAAGGAGAAGCGCGACAGCTAGGCTGTCGAGCGCACTCGACAAGGGCCCCGTCGGCATCTCGACGGGGCCCTTCCGTCATCTCGGGCACGACCCGTTCCCCGAGGTGGGCGGGTCGGCCGCGGCGGGTCCGCCGCCTGCGCGGGGTGCCGCCTAGACTGATCGTGAGGCACAGGGGAGTCATGGACGAGAACGCAGCGCAGCCGGCCGACGCGGCATCCCCGTCGCCCGACGAGCGCGTCGAGGCCGGTTCCGCGACGCGGGCGGCCGACTCCGTCGATGAGCGCCCGAGCCGCCGTCGCGGTGTGCTGCTCTTCCTGCGCGACGTCGTCGTCATCGTCGGCGTCGCTCTGCTGATCTCGTTCCTCATCAAGACGTTCCTCATCCGCTCCTTCTACATCCCGAGCGACTCTATGATGGATACCCTCGTGCAGAACGACCGCATCATCGTCAACCAGCTCGTGCCCGGGGTCGTGCCGATCGAGCGCGGCGACGTCGTCGTGTTCCGCGATCCGGGCGGGTGGCTCGCGCCGCTGCCCGAGCAGGAGACGACGCCCATCCAGGCCGCCTTCGACTGGCTCGGCTCGCTCGTGGGCCTCTCGGCCTCCGACAGCGAGGAGCACCTGGTCAAGCGCGTCATCGGCCTGCCAGGCGACCGCGTGACCTGCTGCAACGACCTCGGTCAGATGAGCGTCAACGGCGTGCCCCTCGAGGAGCCCTACGTGCGCCTCCCGGCCGGCGTGACTGCCGCGAGCGGCGAGGACTTCCAGGTCGAGGTGCCCGCCGACTCGCTCTGGGTCATGGGCGACAACCGCTACGACTCGTGCGACTCGCGGTGCAACCGCAACACCTTCACCGAGGGCTTCGTGCCGTTCGACGACGTCGTCGGTCGCGCCGTCGTCATCAGCTGGCCGCTGGACCGCTGGACCTGGCTCGACAACTACCCCTTCGTGTTCGACGGCGTCGGCGACGCCTCCGCCCCTGCCGAGTGACCGGTGCCGGTCGCTGACCCCACTCTCGACGTCGAGGCCGCGCTGCTGGCGCAGGGCGCCCCCGTCGTCATCGGCATCGACGAGGTGGGCCGCGGTGCGATCGCGGGCGTCGTCGCGGTCGGCGCGTGCGCGATCGTCTCGGTGGCGGATGCCCCTCCCGCGGGCCTGCGCGACTCCAAGCTGCTCAGCGCCCCGCGCCGTGCCGCGGTCGAACCGCTCGTGCACGCGTGGGCGGCGGCCGTGGCGGTCGGCGAGGCCGAACCGGCCGAGGTCGACGAGCTCGGCATCGTGGCAGCGCTCGGCCTCGCGGGTCGGCGGGCCCTGGTGCGCCTGTTCGAGCTCGGCGTCGACGTGGGCGGCTCCACGGTGCTGCTCGACGGCAGCCACGACTGGCTCACTCCCGCGCTGGTCTCGCCGCCGCGCGTGCTCGCGCGCGTCAAGGCTGACCGCGACTGCGCGGCGGTGGCGGGAGCATCCGTCGTCGCGAAGCAGCATCGCGACGCGCTCATGGTCGCCGACCACGACCGCTGGCCGGTCTACGGCTGGTCGGGCAACAAGGGCTACGGCAGCGCCGCGCACCTCGCGGCGATCGCCGAGCACGGCCCGTCGGCGCGGCATCGGCTGACCTGGCTGCGCTCGTCGGCCGCAGCGGCCGCCGCCGAGCAGCTGCCCATCTCGGTCTAGACTGCGTGCGATGGACGACGACGATTTCGAGGACTACGACCGCGAGGTCGAGCTCGCCCTCTACCGCGAGTACCGCGACGTGGTGTCGCAGTTCCAGTACGTGGTCGAGACCGAGCGGCGCTTCTACCTCGCCAACGAGGTGACGCAGGTCGTGCGCGAGGTCGCCGGTGACTTCTTCTTCGAACTGACCCTCACCGACGTGTGGGTGTGGGATGTCTACCGCAGCGACCGCTTCGTCAAGAGCGTCAAGGTGCTGACCTTCAAGGACGTCAACGTCGAGGAGCTCGGCAAGAAGGAGCTCAAGCTGCCCAAGGAGCTCGCGCTCGACGAGTAGCGCCTCCGCTCCTCCCCAGGCCCCCTTGTGGGCTCGTCTCCCGCGGTTCGCGGCTGCGCCGCCGTGCGCGGGCGGATGCTCGGCCATCCTCCTGCGCAGGAGGAACCATGGCGCGCAAAGACGTACTGGGTCGCACGGGTGAGCAGCTCGCGGTCGACCACCTGATCGACCAGGGCTTCGAGATCATCGAGCGCAACTGGCGCTGCCGCGACGGCGAGATCGACATCGTCGCGCGCGAGGGCCGCACGACCGTCGTCGTGGAGGTGAAGACGCGCGGCGGCACCGCGTACGGGCATCCGCTCGAGGCGATCACGCCCGTGAAGCTCGCCCGACTGCGCAGGCTCGCCGGGGCGTGGTGCGCCGCGCACGGGCCCGTCACCGCCCTGCGGATCGACGCCATCGCGGTCGTCGCGGGCCGCGCGGGCATCGAGATCGAGCACGTCAGGCAGGTGGCCTGATGCCGGTCGCGCGCACGAGGGCCGTCGCCCTGACGGGCGTCGAGGGCGCGCTCGTCGAGATCGAGGCCGACCTCGCCAACGGGCTGCCGGCCTTCACGATCATCGGGCTGCCCGACGCGGCGCTCGGCGAGGCGAAAGACCGGGTGCGCTCGGCCGCCGCGAACTCCGGCGTCGAGCTGCCGGCCCGCAAGGTCACCGTCAATCTCTCCCCCGCGTCGCTGCCCAAGCACGGCTCGGGCTTCGACGTCGGCATCGCCGTCGCCGCGCTCGCCACGACCGGTGCGCTCGCACTCGACCGGGTGGCCGAGACGGTGCACATCGGCGAGCTCGGGCTCGACGGGCGGCTCCGCCCCGTCGCGGGGGTGCTGCCCGCGGTGCTCGCTGCGCGGCGTTCGGGCGCGCGGCTCGTCGTGGTGCCGTGGGGCAACCGTGACGAGGCCGAGCTCGTGCCGGGCATCCGCGTCGTGGCGGCGGCGACGCTGCGCGACGTGCTCGCGCTGCACGGCGCCGAGCTCGAGCCGCCGGCCGAACCCGTCGAGCCGATCGCCGGGCCGCCGGTGGCCGCGGCGCGCGAGACGGGCGGCGACCTCGCCGACGTCATCGGGCATCCCGAGGCGATCGAGGCGCTGCAGGTGGCCGCGGTCGGCGGGCACCACCTGATGATGCTCGGGCCGCCCGGCGCGGGCAAGACGCTGCTGGCCTCGCGCCTGCCCGGGCTGCTGCCCGACCTCGACGTCGACGCGGCGATCGAGGTCTCGTCGGTGCGCTCGCTCGCCGGGCTCGGCGTGGGCTCGGCGCTCGAGACGCGGCCTCCCTTCGAGGCGCCCCACCACAGCGCGACGATGGCCGCGCTGGTGGGCGGCGGCAGCGGGCTCATCCGCCCCGGGGCGATCTCGCGGGCCGGGCATGGCGTGCTCTTCCTCGACGAGGCGCCGGAGTTCTCCAGCGTCGTGCTCGACGCGCTGCGCCAGCCGCTCGAGACGGGCGAGATCACGATCCACCGTGCCCGCACCGTCGCTCGGTTCCCGGCGCGCTTCCAGCTCGTGCTCGCCGCGAACCCGTGCCCGTGCGGGCAGGCCGGCACGGGCGACGACGAGTGCACGTGCACGCCGAACACGCGGCGGCGCTATCTCGCCCGGCTCTCGGGGCCGCTGCTCGACCGCGTCGACCTGCGCCTGACCGTGCGGCGCGTGGGCTCGGTGCAGCTGACCGGTTCGGCGTCGGGCGCCCTCACAACGGCCGCCGCGCGCGAGCGGGTCGCGGCGGCGCGACGGCGCACGGCGGCCCGCTGGGGGCAGGAGGGCTGGCGACTCAACGCCCACGTCCCCGGTGCGGTGCTGCGCGGGCCTCGCTGGCGTCTCGAGCCGCGCGAGCGCGCGCTGCTCGACCGCGCGCTCGAGCGCGGCGCCCTGACCATGCGCGGATATGACCGCGTGCTCCGCGTCAACAGCACACGCTTAGGGCGTAGGTAAGAACACCCCCAGTAGGCTCGGCGCATGAGCGACGACGCGATCGACCTGGCCGCCTTCGACGAGCGGGCCGACGAAGCGGCGCGGCTTTTCCACCGGCTCGATGCGCACCTACAAGCGCTCGCAAACAAGATGACCCATGACGGGGAGCAAGACGGCTTCATCGCCCCGGCCGATCGTCTGCGATTCGAGCAGCTAGCCTCCGCCGCTGACGAGCTATGGCAGCAGGCGATTATCGCCAGCGTCGAACGGCGCAATGCGTATGCTGCGATGGAGGCCAGCCTGCCCCCCGCTTCGCCTGTGTTCGAGTCCTCCGAGCAACGCGATGAGTGGCGTTTTCTCGTCGTCGATGAGTTCGAGGATGCGCGAGTGCGCCATGAGTCGGCGATGAGTGAGCTTCGCGCGATGCCGATGCGCAATCGCATAGACGAGTCCACGCCAGTTGAAGAGGTGCTGGCCTCTATCGCTGTCGAGAGGACGAAGGGTCGCCGCGTCGAGCTGTTTCGCCAGGTAGTCGAGGCCGGCGCCGATCTCGATCGCGCCCAATCGGGGCTCAAGAGCATCGAGGACACTGACGAGGACTAGCCCGAACGCGCCGAAGCCCCCGGCGCGCCGCCAGGGGCTGGGCGTTGCCGCGAGCGCTACTCGCGCAGCCGGTAGGTGATCGTCGCCGCGACCTCGCCGCGGCGGTCGACCCGCTCGACGACCGAGACGACCTCGACCGCCGAGACGTCGCCGTAGGGGGACGCGAGCGGTTCGCCGCGCATCCAGTTGCGGGCGTTGCCCTTGTTGAGCTCCCAGTCGAACGAGGCGGCGTCGAACGGTTTGACCGTCTGAACCCACGTCGTCGGCTCACTCATCGCCGGCCCCCGTCAGCTTGGCGGCGGCGCGTGCGCTGGCGTCGCCGTTCGGCGTGTCGCGGGCGGTGCTCGGCTTCGGGTACCCCAGAGCGCGAGCTTGCTTCTCAGACGGCGTTTCGGCGGCGCGCTCTCGCTCGGCGATCTTGCGCTCGAGCTCGGCGATGCGGCGGCGCAGGGCGGCGGGGGTGGGGTTCGTGGTGTTCATGACGTGCTCCGTTCGGTGTCGGTGGTCGCTGCTACTGGCCGAGGTTCAGGAAGGTGACCCGGGGCGCCTTGCGGCGTGTCGCGGGCGGTGCGCTCTCGGCCGTGGGGGTTGCCTGCTGCGGGGCGGGCTTGGCCGCGGGGTCGAGCTCGTCACGCGCCGCCTCGAGCCGGGCGAGCGCCGCGGCCCGCTCGGCGTCGCGAGCCTCAGCCGCGAGCCGCCGCGCCTCGTCGGCCCGCTCCCGCTCTTTCCTCGTCAACGGATGCCCGAAGCGGGCGAGCATGAGGTAAGCCTCTCGGCCACCCTTCGGCTGTCGGGCGAGCCATGCCTCGTTCTCGGCCTTGCGGTCGTACCTCTCAGCCGCGAGCCGTTCGCGCTCGTCGGCTTCGCGCTCGAGTCGCCGTCGAGCCTTGCGAAGCTCGGCGAGGTAGGCGAACCGGGCCGCCTGCTCGGGGTCATGGTCGGGCGTCGCCGCGAGCTCGCGAAGCTCCGCGAGGTCGGCCTCGTGCCTGGCCTCGATCTCGGCCAGCATCGCCGCGACCTCGCGCTCGGCGGCGCTCTGTTCGGGCGTGGGCTCGTTTCGCTTGGTCGTGCGCGCGAGGGGCATCAGCTTGTCTCCGTTCGGTTCGTGAGTGCGGCGACTACGTCGGCGGGCGGGCCGGCCGGCCAGGTGAGGCGATACCCGCGCGCGCCGTCGGCGCCGCAATGGGCGGCGCGGTAGCCGCCGTCCTCACCGCTCGAGCGCGTCCAACCGTGGTGATGCGTGGCTGGGCGCCGCCTGTCGCGACACCCGTTCGGGCAGGTCACGGTCACGTTGACGACCACCTCGCCGCGAGCGCGGCCGATCGAGTACGCGACGACCTCGGCGGCCCTAGTCATCGCCGTGCCCCGTCTTCGGCAGGTCGAGCCCGAGCAGCTGCGCCCGGCGCCCCTCGATCGCGAGAATCGTCCGGTAGAGGGCCGTGCGCTGCGTTTGAGATTCGGCGAGCTTGAGGTCGACGTGCGCGGCGCGAAGCAAGCCGTTGAGCCGGTCTTCGACCTCGGTACGCAGCTCGTCGGCGGTCTGCTCGGCGAGCCGGCCATACCCGACCCGGGCGAGCTCGGCGGCCTCATTGCGCGAGACACCGAGCCGGGTCGCAATGTCGTCGTAGTCGAGTCCCTCGCGGCGCATCATGACGGCGCGCACCGCCTGCTCGACGCGCTCGCGGGCGTTCGGCTCGAGGGCCTTGCCCTTACCCATCGGAGCGCCCCGCAGCCTCAGAGCGGCGCTCAGCGCGTCGCGTCTGCACCTCGGCGGCGTTGACCGCCGCGATGCTCGCCGCAGTCGCCTTCGGCGTGGGCGGCTCGACGGCGGGCGCCTCTTGCAGCCGCTTGCTCTGCTCGAGCGCCAGGTTGGTGTGCCCGAGGGCTTCGCCGAGCGCGATCGCCGCAGCGGCGACGTGCATGGCGCTCTTCGAGTGGGCCGGTTCCCGGTAGCTGGGCGAGAAGATGCCCGCCCGGTCGCTTTCGCTGAACATTCCGAGGCACCCGAGCGCCGCCTCTGCCTCGACGGCGGCGAGGTCGACCGTGCGCTTAGCGCCGGCCAGCTTCTGCACCGCCGCCTCGGCCTGCTTCACTGCCGCCGCCTCGAGCGCGTCGCGATTCGCCTCGATCGTGGCCTTCATCGCCTCGAAGACGTGCGCGAAGGCGCGGTGTGCTGCGTCGGCTTCGATCTTCGCGAGCTCGTACGCATCTTCGGCCCGCTTCACCCCCTTGCGAATATCCTTCGGCACCGCGCCGTCGGCGATCATCGCGTCGGCGGCCGCGTCTTCCATCACGCCCTCCGCGGCGAAGAGGTCGGCCTGTGCGGCGTCACGCACGCGGCGAAGCTCTCGCATCCTCCCGCGCGCGTCGATGACCTTGCGGACGCTTGCCGCGACCGCGGCGACGGGGATGAGCTCGGGCTCGGGGAGGATCGTGGCGAACGTGCCGAGGTCGCCGAGTCGCTCGTTGATTCGGAGCATGGTCGTGCCTTTCGTTAGTCGGTGCTGTCGGTCGGGAAGGTGGAGAGGTGCTCGCGGCGCTCACGGGCGGCCTTCAGAGCGGCGTGCGCGCGGTCGTTGCCCCAGCCCGGCCCGGAGCCGTTGGCGGCCTTGACGGCGGCCTGCAGCGCGGGGCGAGAGCTCGGGAAGTCGGGGAGGGCGAGCACGAAGGCGACGTCGGCGTTGAGCCGCTCGTCGGCGCGCTCTTGGTCGCTGCGGCCCGGGTGGAATTCGAACGACCACGACCCGCCGCGACTATCGAGTCGGAAGACGGCGGCTGTGTCGCTTGGCGTGGTCGCTCTCACGCCGCCGTGTCGGTCTTTGAGGATGCCGAGCGCCGCGGCACCGCCCGCACCGGGACGGAACGCCTCGACGAGCTTGATCGAGTAGTAAGCGCCGTCCATGGCGCGTTTCTTCGCTCCCGTGCCCGAGGCGTAGCCGCTGCCCGCTGACGTCTTGGCGAGGTGATCGAGCACGACGACGGCGGCACCGGCCGCCGCGAGCGGGGCGAAGACGGCGCGATGCACGCGTGAGTAGTCGTCGGCGTCGTTGCTGTCGCCGCCGAGTAGCGGCATGACCTCGCCGACGCTGTCGACAACGGCGACGCTCGGTCGCCAAGTCGGCGCGTCGGTCACCGCGGTCGCGAGAGCCGCGGCCGTGTCGGGCACAACGAGCCGGAATCGCTCGTGGTCGACGAGCACCTCGAGCGGCACGTCGGCGGCCCGAAGTCGGGCGAGCGTCGCGGGGGCGCCGTTGAAGTCGGCGTCGACCCACAACACCGACCCGCCGAGCCGGAGCTCGTCGGCGGCCCACGCGGTCGCGACGAGCGTCTTGCCGGCCTCGGGCTCGCCGACGATGCCGTTGACCGCGCCGCGGTAGAGCATGCGCTCGCCGTCGGCCCGAACGCCGCCCGCGTCAGGCTTCGGCGCCTCGAGCTTGCCCGCGAGCACCGCCGCGACGTCGACGTAGACGCTCGGCTCGGGGTCGACCGCTTCAGGCTCAGCGTCGCGGCCTCGAGCCCTCAGCGCACGGCGCTCGGCCTTCGAGAGCTCGAACGTCTGCGGCGGTGTGCCGTGGTGCCGCACGCTGCCCTCGACAGCGGCGTCGAAGGCGCGGGCGTAGTCGGGCCAGTCGGCGACGTAGCGCTCGCGCGCCTCGGCGAGCAGGCGGCCGGCGCCGCGCTCGCCGCGGGTGCCAGCGGCGACGATCGCGGCGACCGCCTCGAGCACGTCGGCGTGACTCGTCCCGTTGCGGGCGATCTTCGCGGCGGCCTTCCGGGTCGCCTTCGACGGCTTGCCAGGGCGCTGCCGGTCGAGCCATGTCGCGACGTCGCCGCCCCGTGCCGGGGCGCTCGACGCCTTGCGGACGATCGCCCACTCGGGCGCCTCGCCGAGCTCGGGCGCCTTGCGCAGCTGATCTCCCCAGTAGACGACGAAGCCGTTGCCGCTGCGAATGTCGACGCCGGGGACGGGCGTACCCGTCGCGGTCGTGAGCTCGACACCCGCGGGCGCCCGGTAGAGCAGGTGTCGGCCGCCTGACCGCGTCTTGTACTCGAGCCCCGTCGGCGGCGGTACCAGGCCGGCGCGGCGTAGGTTCCAGTCGCCCTCGCCCTCGCCCTTGTCCCGGTCGATATCGACAGCGACGACGCCCGACGGGCCGCATGCGATGCCGACGAGCGCGCCCTCGTAGTCGCCTGTCCACCACGTCGCGATCGTTTCCGGGTCGGTCGTTGCCGCGCTCGGCCACCCCTTGAGGCGCGGCACCTTGTCCTCGCCGACGGGGAAGACGTGGAAGCCGTGACGGGCGAGCGAGAGGGCGACGTGCAGCGGCTCGGTCACGGCTTGTCCTTCGCAGCCTTCATCGCCGCGTAGGTCGCCTCGGCGACGGCTCGGCGCTGACGCAACGCGGCCTCGCGCACGAGCGCCTCGAAGCTCAGCGGCGGCAGGCCGTCGCGGTCGCGCTCGTGCTGAATGGCGCGCATGTCGACCTCGAGCGTCTCGAGAGGCGGGAGCGGGTCGTCGCTGCGCGTGCGGCGCTTGCGCTTGACGACCTCGCCGGCCGCCTCGCGAGCGGCGCGCTCAGCCTCGCGCTTCGCGGCTGCCCTGCGGCTGAGTTCGCTCATGCGGGCCGAGCGCTCTTCGGGCGGCGTGTCGGCCCAGCGCATCATGCCGGCGAGCGACTGTTGCAGGCGCTTCGGCGTGCGCTCGCCGGTCATCGGGCACCGCCGAGCAGTGCGGCGAGCTGCGCTCGGGTCGACTCGCTCAGTGCGGGAGCATCGTCGACGATGCGAGCGATGACGTCGTGAGCGGTGAGAGGTGCGGGGGGTGCGGTCGTGGACATGCGAGCGGGCTCCCAGAACGGGTGCCCGACTCTCGCTCGGTCTGTGTCCTATAGGGCCGTGACGGCCCCCGATCCACTCGCGCCCTCCACTTGCCCGCGGCTGCGGTTCGTGGGGCTGGGGCAGGTGCCGCCGTAGTCCAGCTATTGCCGACGGTAGCAGCGTTCCCGCTCGGTGTCGCGCGTCGAGCGGCCCAATCTTGCTAGTGGTTCGCGGTTGAAAACCACTCTGGCGGAACCCTACAAACGACGCGGGGCGAGTATCGCGCCACGGTCGGCGCGCGTACCGAGAGCGGCCCGAAGCCGGCGCGCGTTGAGCGACCTCCCGAGCTCGATCGCTGCGTGCGGAGCCCCGCCGCTCGTCCTGTCCTGTCCTCTGTCCTCCCCTATAGGGGGAGAGGACAGCAGGACAACCGGGGCCATTGTCCTGAGGACTAGGGAGGACAGTCCTAGGACAACGATTAGAGCCCGGGGGAGGTCGCTAGTTACGCCCGACGAGTCCACTCGTCACCGCGCATCGGCCGCGCGTGACTCAATGCCAGCGCAGCGGCATCGTCGCGGCGGTGTGGGCGAGTCGCCCGACCTCGTCGCGGGGAGCGCGTGAGCCCTTGCCGGGGCTGCGCATTTCGATCGACATGAGCGCTCGCACGATCGCCCGCTGTCGGTCGACGTCGAGCCCGTCCCACACGGCCCGGACGTCGCCGGCCGTGACGAGCGGCCCGAGCACGTCGACCTTGCCCGCGTCGGTCATCGCCGCTTCGAGCTCGCCGATGCGCTTGCGCACGTCGCGGAGCGTCGCCTCTGCCGTCTGCATCGACGTGAGCCCTCGGGCGACGAGGCTGAGCGTGTTCGCCTCGCCCTGTTGAGCGACGCGGAGCTCGGCGCGCATGGCGTCGACGTCGGGCGCGTCGCGCTGTGCGAGCAGGTCGACCGCGTCGGGGCGCGAGAGTCGCTCGACGACGACCTCGGCGATGTAGTGGTCGGCGTCGTCCCGCTTGCGCGCAAGGTGCGCCGACTTCGAGCAGCGATAGACGCGGACGCCACGCACGACGCCGCCCTTCATGGTCGCCCCGCACACGCCGCACGTCGCGAGCCCCGAGAGCAGCCACCGCCTCGCCGGGCCGGGGCTCGAGCGCCGCGCCGGGTCGGCGAGCAGGTCGCGCGCCGCGGCCCACGTCTCGGGGGCGACGAGCGGCTCCCACGATCCCGCGGGCAGGTCGCCGAGCCGAAGGTTGTGCGGGATGCTCGCGGCGCCCGACGAGCGCGGCGGGGCGACGAGCCCCGCGTATCGGGGATTGGACAGCACGCCGCGCACCGCGGGCGACGTCCACTCGGCGCCGGCCGTCGTCGTGAGCCCGGCCGCGTTCCAGTCGCGAGCGATCGCCCGGAGCGGCGCGCCGGCGAGCAGCATGTCGAATCCACGCCGCACGGCGCTCGCCTCGGGCTCGAACGGCTCGTGACCGTAGGCGGGCCATTCGCGCCCGTCAGCGCCGAGTCGGGTCGCGGTGATTGCTCCCGCGCCTCGAGCGAGCGGCGTGTATCCGAAGGCGCGGCGGCCGCCAGCGGGGAGCCCCGTCGTGCGGCGGTGAGTGTTGGCGCGTTGCTGGCGCTCGCTCTTGCGACGCACCTCGAAGCGCGCGAGCCCCGCGGCCATGGTCGCCCGAAACTCGCCGTCTGCGCTCGCGAGGTCAATCTCGCCGTCGACCGTGACGACCTTGACGCCGAGCTCGATGAGCGCGACGAGGTCGCGAAGCGATCGGAGCAGGCGGTCTTGGTCGACAGCGACGATGACCTCGACGCGCCCGGCGGCAGCGTCCTCGAGCAGGCGATGCCATGCCGTGCCGACGCCGCGCGGCTTGCTCGCCGAGACGTCGTTGTCGATGTACTCGGTCACGACCTCCCAGCCGCGAAGCTCGGCGAGCCCGAGGCATCGCTCGCGTTGCCGCGCGATGCCCTCGCGGGTGTTGTCACGGTCGAGCGATTGGCGCATGTAGACGGCTGCACGGGTCATGACTCAAGTATGTCCCGATCTCATGCAATGCGTCGCGTGGAGCATCGCCGATCTCGACGGCGACGATCGCCCGCTCGCCGAGCACGTCGGCCGAGCGCTGTTCCTGCGGAAGGGGATCTGATGATCGACTGGTCTCTGCCGGCGCACGAGCGCGCGGCGCTCGTCACCGGGGTGGGGCGCTCGCCCGACTCGGAGGGCGACGTGCAGGAGGCGCTCGCGCGAGCGCTGTGGAGCATCCTCGTCGAGCCGGGCGATGGCGACGCGGGGCTCCTGCTCGGTGCAGTCGGTGCGATCGAAGCGGCGAGGCTGCTGCTGGAGGCGCCCGTGCCGCGTCGCCTCGTCGAAGCGACCCAGGGCGAGGTGGCGGATGCCCGGGCGAAGGCCGCGATCGCGCGCTGGCTGCCGCGCCGCCGTCACGACGACCTCGTGCGGGCGCTGCGCTCCGCGCAGCGGGTCGGCGCGACGCTCGTGGTGCCCGGTGACCTCGACTGGCCCGCCTCGCTCGACGACCTCGGCCCCCACGCCCCGGTCGCCCTCTGGGTGCGGGGCGACCCCGCGCTGCTGCGCCGTGACGGCATCGCCGTCGTCGGCGCTCGCGCGGCCACCGGCTATGGCGAGCACGTCGCGATGGAGCTCGCGGCCGGGCTCGTGCAGCGCGACCTCGCCGTCGTCTCCGGAGGCGCCTACGGCATCGACGGCATGGCTCATCGCGCGGCGCTCGCGTCGAGCGGTGACACGGTCGCCGTCCTCGCCGGCGGCGTCGATCGGTTCTACCCGACCGGGCATGACGGGCTGCTGACCCGCATCGCTCAGCAGGGGGCGGTCGTCGCCGAGGCACCCTGCGGCACGGCGCCGACGCGGTGGCGCTTCCTCGAGCGCAATCGCGTCATCGCGGCGCTCGCCGGCGCCACGGTCGTCGTCGAGGCGGGCCGCCGATCCGGTGCCCTCAGCACCGCCCGGGCCGCGCTCAAGCTCGGCCGGCCCGTCGGTGTCGTGCCCGGCCCCATCACGAGCGCCGCGAGTGCCGGGTGCCACGCCTTTCTGCGCGAGCAGCACGCCGAGTGCGTCACGAGCGCGGCGGAGGCCGCCGCGCTGCTGCCGAGCACGCGGGCGGCGGTGCTGGAGGAGCTCGACGCCGTCGAGGTCGGGGCAGGCTCGTCGCACTGGGATCCCGACGGGCTCCGCACGCGCGTGCTCGACGCCCTGCGGCCCCGCAGGGAGCAGAGCGTCGACGAGATCGCGCGCGCCGTCGGGGAGTCGGCCGCGCGCATCCGCTCCGCGCTCGGGGCGCTCGCGCTCGACGACCGCGCGGAAGCCCGCGAGCACGGCTGGGTGCGGCGAGCGGCGCCGGTGGGCTGAGCCCGGAGGTCGGAACGTCGGGAACGGTCGGGAACGTTCAGGATCGGGGCAGAAGGCGAACGGAGTTCAGAGCCGAGCGCTAGGGTGCTCCCGTGATGCAGTTCGGGCAGTACCCACCCGCGGTGCGTGTCGTCGCGCACCTCTCCGACACCCACCTCCTCGGCGACGGCCGCGCCCTCTACGGCGCCGTGCCCGTCGAGGATCGCCTGCGCGTCGCCCTCGAGCGGCTCGAGGCCTCGTCCGTGCGTCCCGACGCGATCGTGTTCACCGGCGACCTCACCGACCTCGGCGAACCGGACGCGTACCGCCGGCTGCGCGCCGCGGTCGAGCCGGTCGTCGACCGACTGGGCGCCGAGCTCGTCTGGGTCATGGGCAACCACGACGAGCGCGCCGCGTACTCCGCGCTGCTGTTCGACGAGGAGCCGAGCGATCGACCGCAGGACCGCGTGCACGACATCGGCGGCCTGCGCATCATCTCGCTCGACACCACCGTGCCCGGCTACCACCACGGCGAGCTCGAGGCGCAGCAGCTGGAGTGGCTGCGCGAGGTGCTGTCGACCCCGGCGCCCCTCGGCAGCATCCTCGCGGTGCACCATCCGCCGATCCCGACGCCGCTCGAGGTCATGTCGGTGCTCGAGCTCCACCGGCAGCACGAGCTGGCCGAGGTCATCACCGGTAGCGACATCCGCGCCATTCTCGGGGGCCACCTGCACTACTCCACGCACGCGACCTTCGCCGGCATCCCCGTCCACGTCGCCTCCGCCACCTGCTACACGCTCGACCTCGGGGCCGACGCGCGGCGGCTGCTCTCCGGCGTCGACGGCCAGCAGTCCTTCGACCTCGTGCACGTGTACGACGAGGTCGTCGTGAGCTCGACCGTGCCCCTCGCGGCCTTCCCGGAGGCGACCGGATTCTCGACCGATTACCGGCCCATGATCGAGGGCATGTCACCCGAGCAGCGGCTCGAGCAGCTCTCGAGCAAGCGCTCGCCGTTCAACCTCAACGAGGCCGCGGCGAGCGAGGTCTAGGTGCCCGGCCCGGCTACGCCGCGGTCGGGGGTTCCGGGCGGCGGGGGAGGGGCATCCGCCCGCCACCCCCGGGGCCGGCTCTCACCGCCCGCGTGGTCGCGATAGGTGTCGACGACGCGCTGCAGGTACCGGGTGATCGCGGCTTGCTCCGCCTCGTCGAAGTCGTGGATCGCACGGTCGACCGCGGTGACCATCGGCACGATGCGCTGCATGGCGCGACCCACCGACGCCGGCTCGGGCACGACGAGCGTGCCGCGGCGGTCGTCGGGGTTCGGCGTGCGGCGTACGTGCCCGAGGCCCTCGAGGCGGTCGATGACCGTCGTGACGGCTCCTGACGACAGCTCGAGCCGTTCGGCGAGCGCGGTCGGGCTGAGCACACCGGCGACGATGAGGTGCTGCATGGCGGCCAGGTCCGTCGCGTTGACGGCGAGCTCGCCGCCGAGCGAGCGCTCGAAGTCTTCCGTCACGTCGAGGATCTCGCGCAGCAGGAGCGTCGCGGGGTGGGACGTCCCGAAGCTGGGAGTCCGCTGGGCCGATTCGCTCACCGTCACAGTGTACGGCTAGATTCTTCGAGAGTCATGTATCTCGACAATCGAGATAAAACTCACCGTCAGCCCATCGGCGCTTCCCGCGCCCCTCCGAGGAGCCTCCTTTGATCGCGATCACGCGTTTCATCACCGCTGCCCGAACATCCTGGATCGTCCTCGTCGCCGGCCTCGCCGCGACGGTGGGGCTCTTCGTCGCCGCCGGGTACCAGAGCGCCGACTCGGCGCCGCCGGTCGGTCTGCCCGATTCGGCCGAGTCGATCCAGGTCGCCGACCTGCAGGAGCAGTTCAGCGACGACGACGCCACGAGCGGCATCCTCGTCTTCGGCCGGGAGAGCGGGGAGCTCGATGAGGCCGACCTCGCCGCGATCACCGAGCGCACCGTCGAGCTCGGCGACATCGCCCTCGACGGCTTCGTGCCGCCGCCCACCGTCTCGGAGGACGGCACCACGGCTCTCGTCGTCGTGCCGCTCGAGATCGAGGAGAGCGTCTCGGTGCAGGCCGAGCGCGCCGACGAGATCCGCGCGATCGCCGCCGACGGGCTCCCCGACGGCATCGAGGTCTGGTTCACCGGGGCGGAGGGCTTCCTCGTCGACATCTCCGCGGTGTTCGCGGGCGCCAACTTCGTGCTCCTGGGCGTCACGGCGCTCGTCGTGGCGGTGCTGCTCATCGTCACCTACCGCAGCCCGGTGCTGTGGATCGTGCCGCTCGCGGTCGTCGGCGTCGCCGACTTCATCGCGGGCATCGCGGCCCGCCTGGTCGCGGACGCCTCCGGCATCACGCTCGACGGCTCGGTCACGGGCATCCTCTCGGTGCTCGTGTTCGGCGCCGGCACCAACTACGCGCTCCTGCTCATCGCGCGCTACCGCGACGAGCTGCGCCTCAACCAAGATCGCCGCGAGGCGATGGCCATCGCCCTGCGCGGCGCCGGCCCCGCGATCATCGCGAGCGGCTCGACCGTCGCGCTGGCCCTGGCGACCCTGCTGTTCGGCGAGCTCTCCGGCAACCGCTCGCTCGGCCTCGCCGGCGCCGTCGGCATCGTCGTCGCCATGGCCTACGCGCTCATCGTGCTGCCGGCCGCCCTCGTCGCCTTCGGCCGCTGGCTGTTCTGGCCGCTCGTGCCGCGCTACGGCACGCGCGACACGATCTCGCGCAGCCCCTGGGGCAAGCTCGGCCGCGCCGTCAGCAAGCGGCCGATCGTCGTGGCGATCGTCGGGTTCCTCGTGATCGGCGCCATGGCCTCGGGGCTCTCGACGCTCACGGTGGGCCTCTCGCAGAACGACCGCTTCATCGTCAAGCCCGAGGCGGTGCTCGGCCAGGAGCGCATCGCGGAGGCCTTCTCCGCCGGCAGCACGGCGCCCGCCGCCGTCATCGTGCCCGTCGGCGACGTCGACGAGGTGACCGAGGGTCTGCTCGAGGTCGACGGCGTCGACGAGGTGCGCCCGGGCCCGGCGAACGACGACATCGCCCAGCTCGACGTCGTGCTCGACGCCGACCCCGAGAGCGCGGAGTCGTTCGCCATCATCGCCGACCTGCGCACCGCCCTCGACGACCTCGGCGACGGCTCGGGCCTCGTCGGCGGCATCGACGCCGAAGGGCTCGACCTGCGCGACGCGCAGCAGCGCGATCAGAACCTCGTCATCCCGCTCATCCTCGTGCTCGTGCTCGCCGTGCTCATCGTGCTGCTGCGCTCGCTGCTGGCTCCGCTGCTGCTGCTCGTCGCGGTCGTCGCGAGCTTCTTCAGCGCCGTCGGCATCGGCTCGATCCTGTTCGAGACCGTCTTCGGCTTCCCGGGCGTCGACACGAACGTGCTGCTGTTCAGCTTCCTGTTCCTCGTCGCGCTGGGCGTCGACTACTCGATCTTCCTCGTGACGCGGGCGAAGGAGGAGGTGCCGGTGCTCGGCACGTCGGAGGGCATGATCCGCGCCCTCGCGGCGACGGGCGGCGTCATCACGAGCGCGGGCATCCTGCTCGCCGCGGTCTTCGCGGTGCTCGGCGTGCTGCCGCTCATCACGCTCACCCAGGTCGGCGTCATCGTCTGCGTCGGCGTGCTCATCGACACCCTGCTCGTGCGCACGGTCATCGTGCCCGCGATGGCCTTCATCGCGAAGGACCGCTTCTGGTGGCCGCGTCGGCCCGAGCTGTCGGATGCCGATGCCGCCGCTCGCGGCGCGAACGGGCAGGCCGAGCGCATGCCCGACGAGGTCGAGGCGGCCACGCCCGCGACCGATCGCGAGGCCGTGCCCACCGCCTGAGCTGCGACTCGCCCGTCCCGCCCGCCCCGGCCTGTCGTCGGGGCGGGCGTCGGCGTTCGGGCGCATGCTGGGGGGGTGCACGAGCCCGCCACCCCGCTGCGTCACGCGGTCGACGACTATCTGCGGTCGGTCGCGCTCGAGCGGGGCGCCTCCTCCCACACCGAGCGGGCCTACCGCGGCGACCTCGAGACCCTGCTCGCCTTCGTCGACGCGCGCGGCGCCGAGCCGGACCCGGCGCTGCTCGACCTCGAGCTGCTGCGCGAGTGGGTCTGGCGGCTCAACGACGAGGGCCCCGCCGCCTCGACGCTCGCCCGGCGCACCTCGACGGTGCGGGGGTTCACCGCGTGGCTCGCGCGCACCGGCCGCGCCCCTGGTGACGCCGGCGCCCGGCTGCGGGCACCCCGGCCCGGTCGCCACCTGCCTCGCGTGCTGACGCGGGCGCAGGTCGACGAGGTGCTCGAGGTGCTCGACGCGCGCGCCGGCTCGGGCGACCCGCTCGCGCTGCGTGATCGGGCGATCGTCGAGCTGCTGTATGCGAGCGCCCTGCGCGTGAGCGAGCTGGTCGGCCTCGACCTGGTCGACGTCGACGACGCTCGCCGCACCGTCCGCGTGCTCGGGAAGGGCGCGAAGGAGCGCGTCGTGCCGTTCGGGATGCCCGCCCAGCGCGCCCTCGACGCCTACCGCGACCGCGGGCGGCCCGCGATCGCGACCGAGCGCTCGGGCGATGCGCTGTTCCTCGGCGCTCGGGGGGCGCGCGAGTCGACGCGCGCCGTCTACGCCCTCGTCGCGGGGCTGCTGGCCGAGCTTCCGGGATCCGGCCCCTCGGGCCCGCACGCGCTGCGGCACACGGCCGCCACCCACCTGCTCGACGGCGGGGCCGACCTGCGCGCCGTGCAGGAGTTGCTCGGCCACGCGAGCCTCGGCACGACGCAGATCTACACGCACGTGAGCGCCGAGCGCCTCGCCGAGGCCTACCGCACCGCGCACCCGCGCGCCTGAGCGCGCTCACGCCTCGTCGCCGAGCGGGAGCAGCACCGCGCGCGGTAGCCCTCCCAGCCAGCGCAGGGGCGAGACGTACTCGCCGGCCTCGCGCACGCCGAGGTGCAGGCACGGGCTCGAGCAGTGGCCCGACTCGAGCGTGCCGATGACCTGGCCCGCCTCCAGCCGGTCGCCGACCGCGACGCTCGGCGACACCGGCTCGACGCTCACGAGCAGCTGACCGGAGCGGATGGTGACCACGCCGCGGTCGACGACACGACCGGCGAAGTGCACCACTCCGCCCGTCGCCGCGAGCACCTCGACGGCCTCCCCGGGGGCGGCGAGGTCGACCCCGCGGTGCCCCGCGGCGTACGGAGTCGGAGGAGGCAGGAAGGGTCGCAGCACTCGGCGCGGGGCGTCGAGCGGCCAGACCCAGCCCGGCGCCGGCTCGGCGGCGGCGGCAGCCGCCGCGCGGGCCGGCGGGGCCCCTGCCGCGGGCGCGGGGGGCGCGGCCGCGGCAGCGGCGGGCGAGCTCGCCACGGCGACGAGCGCGAGCAGGGGGAGCAGGGCGAGGCGGCGCGGACGCATGGTGTCCAGGGTGCGCGCCTCGGGCATCCGCGCACGGCGCTCGAGGGCGATCGGCGGAGAACCGGCGGCCGCCCGGGCGGGGGAGGCGCGGTGGTATGCTGGGCGACGCAGTCGGCGCGTCCGGCTGACTTCGCGTGCCCACCACGGCGCACACCTCCCTCAGTCCCGCACGACGCCCCGGCAACGGGGCGGACTCGCGCGGGTGGAGGCAGCGCCGGGCACCAGGGCCCCACCCGTCGGGCGGGGCGACAACTGAGAACAGAACAGGAGTACGGCCATGGCCGTCGTCACCATTCGCCAGCTGCTCGACAGCGGCGTGCACTTCGGGCACCAGACCCGCCGCTGGAACCCGAAGGTCAAGCGCTTCATCCTCACCGAGCGCAGCGGCATCCACATCATCGACCTGCAGCAGTCGCTCGCCTACATCGACAAGGCCTACGACTTCGCCAAGCAGACCGTCGCTCACGGCGGCACGATCCTCTTCGTCGGCACCAAGAAGCAGGCGCAGGAGTCGATCGCCGAGCAGGCCACGCGCGTCGGCCAGCCCTTCGTCAACCAGCGCTGGCTCGGCGGTCTGCTGACCAACTTCTCGACCGTCTCCAAGCGCCTCGCGCGCATGAAGGAGCTCGAGGAGATCGACTTCGACGACACCACGAAGGGCTTCACCAAGAAGGAGCTCCTCATCAAGCGTCGCGAGCTGGACAAGCTGCACAAGACGCTCGGCGGCATCCGCAACCTCACCAAGACCCCGAGCGCCCTCTGGGTCGTCGACCCCAAGCGCGAGCACCTCGCGATCGACGAGGCCAAGAAGCTCGGCATCCCCGTGATCGGCATCCTCGACACGAACGCCGACCCCGACGAGCTCGCCTACCCGATCCCGGGCAACGACGACGCGATCCGCTCGGTCGCGCTGCTGACGCGCATCATCGCCGACGCCGCCGCCGAGGGCCTCATCGAGCGCCACCAGAAGCCCGAGGCCGCCGGCAACGTCTCGGCCGTCGAGCCCCTCGCCGAGTGGGAGCGCGAGCTGCTCGAGCAGAGCGCCGCCGCGGAGGCCGCCCCGGCCGCCGACGCCGCGCCCGCCGCTGAGGCCGCCCCGGCCGCCGAGGAGGCGCCCGCCGAGGCCGCCGAGGAGGCGCCCGCCGAGGAGGCGCCGGCCGCCGAGGCCGAGGCTCCCGCCGAGAACGCTTCCTGAACCCACCGCGACCTACGAGAAGGAGTCCCTCCATGGCCAACTTCAGCCTGGAAGACGTCAAGAACCTGCGCGAGCGCCTCGGCACCGGCATGGTCGACACGAAGAACGCCCTCGTCGAGGCCGATGGTGACATCGAGAAGGCCGTCGAGATCCTGCGCCTGAAGGGTGCGAAGGGCAACGCGAAGCGCGCCGACCGCTCCACGAGCGAGGGCCTCATCGCCGCGCACGAGGCCGACGGCGCCGCGACGCTCATCGAGCTCGCCTGCGAGACCGACTTCGTGGCCAAGGGCGACAAGTTCGTCGCCCTTGGCGAGAAGGTGCTCGCGGCCGTCGCCGCGGCCGGCGCCTCGACCGTCGAGGAGGGCCTCGCGGCCCCCGTCGACGGCTCGACCGTCGCCGACGCGATCAACGACGAGGCCGCCATCATCGGCGAGAAGATGGAGCTGCGTCGTGTGGCGCGCGTCGAGGGCGAGAAGTTCGCCGTCTACCTGCACCGCACGAACAAGGACCTGCCGCCGCAGGTCGGCGTCGTCGTCGCCTACACGGGTGACGACGCCGACACCGCGCGCAGCGTGGCCCAGCACATCTCGTTCGCCGACCCGCAGTACCTCTCGCGCGACGAGGTGCCGGCCGAGGCCGTCGAGAACGAGCGTCGCATCGTCGAGGAGATTTCGCGCAACGAGGGCAAGCCGGAGGCCGCCCTGCCGAAGATCGTCGAGGGTCGCCTCGGCGCCTTCTTCAAGCAGGTGGCCCTGCTCGAGCAGGACTACGCGCGCGACAACAAGCTGTCGATCGCGCAGGTGCTCAAGGACGCCGGCCTGACCGTGACGGGCTTCGCCCGCTTCAAGGTCGGCGCCTAGTTCCGATGCGGTGACGGGGTCCGGTTCGCGTGAGCGACCGGACCCCGTTCCCATGCCCGGCCCCCACTCACTACCCTGACGATGACGACCCCGACGAAGACAGAGGAACCCATGACCGATCGCCGCCGCCGTGTCCTGCTCAAGCTCTCGGGTGAGGCGTTCGGCGGTGGCTCCCTCGGCGTGAACCCCGACGTCGTGGGCGCGATCGCGCGCGAGATCGCCGAGGCGGCGAAGGAGGTCGAGGTCGCGATCGTCGTGGGCGGCGGCAACTTCTTCCGCGGCGCGGAGCTCAGCCAGCGCGGCATGGACCGCGGGCGCGCCGACTACATGGGCATGCTCGGCACCGTCATGAACGCCCTGGCCCTGCAGGACTTCCTCGAGCAGGCCGGCGCCCAGGTGCGGGTGCAGTCGGCCATCCAGATGACGCAGGTCGCCGAGCCGTACATCCCGCTGCGCGCCGAGCGCCACCTCGAGAAGGGTCGCGTCGTCATCTTCGGCGCCGGCGCGGGTCTTCCGTACTTCTCGACCGACACCGTCGCGGCGCAGCGCGCGCTCGAGATCGGCGCCGACGAGGTGCTCGTGGCGAAGAACGGCGTCGACGGCGTCTACTCCGACGACCCCCGTCGCAACCCCGACGCGCAGCGCCTCGACGAGGTCAGCTACCAGGAGGCGCTCGTGCAGGGCCTGAAGGTCGTCGACTCGACCGCCTTCAGCCTCTGCATGGACAACCGCATGCCGATGATCGTCTTCGGCATGGAGCCGCAGGGCAACATCGCCAAGGCGATCCGCGGCGAGCGCATCGGCACGCGCGTCTCCGCGTAGCGGCGAGCCCCGGCGCCTCGCGTGCTCGCCGCCCTGCTCATCGTGGGCGGCGCCGTCGCGCACGCCGCCTGGAACCTCGTGCTCAAGGCGACGCCCGCCGGCGGCGTGCGGTTCCTGGCGCTGACGGTCGTCGTCTCCGTCGCGGTGCTCGCCCCGCTCGGCGCTGCGCCGCTCGCCGCTGCCGTCGTCGAGGGGCCCTGGCTCGTCGCACCGCTGCTGCTGAGCGGAGCCCTGCACAGTGGCTACTTCCTGCTGCTGCAGCGCGCGTACCGGGCGGCCGACGTCTCCGTCGTGTACCCGGCGGCCCGGGGCACCGGCCCGCTGCTGAGCGTCGTCGCGGCCGTCGTCGTGCTGGGTGAGCGCCCCGGCGCGCTCGCCCTCGTCGGTGCCGCGGTCGTCGTCACCGGCGTCGTCGTCATCGGACTCGCGGGCGCCCGCGCGCCGGGCGCGCCGCGCAGCGGCGATGCGGCGGATGCCCGTGGCCGGCCCCGCCTCGCCCGCGGCGTCGCGCTCGGAGCGGCCGTCGGCGTCGTCATCGCCGGCTACACGCTCCTGGACGCGGTGGCGGTGACGCGGCTCGGGCTCGAGCCGGTCGCCTGGTTCTGGGGCAGTCTCGTGGTGCAGCTGCTCGTGCTGGCGCCGTGGCTCGTGGCGGGGCCGCGATCGACGCTGCGCACGGCGAGACGGCACCTGCCTGCGGTGCTCGCGGTGGGCATCCTCTCGCCGCTCGCCTACGTGCTCGTGCTCGCCGCCTACGAGCTGGCGCCGGTCGCGATCGTCGCTCCGGCGCGGGAGGCGAGCGTCGTGCTCGTCGCCCTCGCCGGCTGGCTGCTGCTGTGCGAGCCGCACCCGGCGCAGCGCCTCGTCGGCAGCGCGATCGTGCTCGCCGGGGTGGCGCTGCTCGCGGTCGGGTGAGGCCGTCGCCGGGCCCCCGCCCACTACACTCGACACCGACCCACGAAGGAGTTGCCGTGATCACCGATGTTCTCGCCGAAGCCACCGACAAGATGACGAAGGCCGTCGAGGTCGCGAAGGAGGACTACGCGACCGTGCGCACGGGCCGCGCGAACCCGCAGCTCTTCCAAAAGATCATGGTCGACTACTACGGCACGCCGACGCCGCTCGGCCAGCTCGCGAGCCTGCAGAACCAGGATGCCCGCACCCTCGTCGTGACGCCCTACGACAAGAGCGCCCTGAAGGAGATCGAGAAGGCGATCGTCAACTTCCCGAACCTCGGCGCGAACCCGAGCAACGACGGCACGATCATCCGCGTGACGATGCCCGAGCTCACGGAGGACCGCCGCAAGGAGTACGTGAAGATCGTCAAGGGCAAGGCGGAGGACGCCAAGGTCGCGATCCGCAACATCCGCCGCAAGGCGAAGGAGGACCTGGACAAGCTCAAGAGCGAGGTCGGCGACGACGAGGTCGCGCGCGCCGAGAAGGAGCTCGAGGCCCTCACCAAGCGCCACACCGATGCGGTCGACGAGGCGCTGAAGAAGAAGGAAGCCGAGCTGCTCGAGGTCTAGATGACCGACTCCTCTTCGGGCGCTCCCGACGCCGCGAGCCCCTCGACCCCTGCCGCCCCCGCGCCCGCGGGAGCGGCCCGCCGTCGTCGCGGCGCCGCCGCGCGCGCCGACGTCGAGGCGAAGATCCACGACGTCGAGACGGCGCTGGCCGACCTCGAGGCGCGAGCCCGCGAGATGGATGCCCGCATCGAGGCTCGTGCAGGCCGCAACCTGCCCAAGGCCATCTTCTTCGGCCTCGTGCTGGGGCTGTCGCTGCTGTTCAGCCTCATCGTCGTCAAAGAGCTGTTCATGGTCTTCGGCGCGGCGCTCATGGTCTTCACCGTCTATGAGCTCGCGAGCGCGCTGCGGTTCGCGGGCCGCGACATCCCGCGCATCCCCCTCGTGATCGCCTCGCTCGCGGTCGTGCCCTCCGCCTTCTATCTCGGGGCCGAGGGGCTGTGGTGGTCGTTCCTGGCCGGCGCGGTGTTCGTGAGCCTGTGGCGCCTGGCGGAGTCGGTGCGGCCCTCGATGCGCCGACCGGGCGTCTCGCTGCCGGTCGACCTGGGTGCTGGCGTCTTCGTGCTCGCGTACGTGGCGCTGCTGGGCGGCTTCGCGATCGTCATGACGGCGGAGGAGGGCGGCCAGTGGTGGACCCTGGCGTACCTCATCGTCGTCATCTCGATCGACACGGGCGCCTACGTCTCGGGCCTCTCGTTCGGCAAGCACCCGATGGCGCCGCGCATCAGCCCCAAGAAGACGTGGGAGGGCTTCGCCGGCTCGGTGGTCGCCGCCCTCGTCGCAGGCGTGCTGCTGGCGTGGCTCATGCTTGGCGAGGAATGGTGGGTCGGCGTGGTGCTGGGTCTCGCGCTCGTGGGCACCGCCACGCTCGGCGACCTCACCGAGTCGCTCATCAAGCGCGACCTCGGCATCAAGGACATCTCCACGTGGCTGCCGGGCCACGGCGGCTTCCTCGACCGGCTGGATTCGATCCTGCCGTCGACGATCGTCGCGTACGTGCTGTTCACGCTCCTGGCATGACGGCCGCGTCGGCCGCGGTCGGGCAGAATACTGGGGTGAGCGCGACCTTCCCGATGGCCCGCAAGGGCAAGCCGGGCTACGACGTCGACGAGGTCGAGACCTTCTTGGCGGATGCCCGGCGCGCGTACGCCGCCCTCGACGGCGGCGGCCTCACGAGCGACGACATCCGCCACACGGCGTTCCGCGTGGTGCGGCGCGAGGGCTACTCGGTGCGGCACGTGGATGCTGCGCTCGAGCGCCTCGAGGAGGCCTTCGCCGCGCGCGAGCGCGACCGCGCGATCGCCGAGCGCGGCGAGGAGGCGTTCTACCGCGAGACGCGCGAGATCGCCCAGGAGATCGTCGACCGGCTCGCGAGGCCCGAGGGCCGCCGCTTCCGCCGGGCGAGCGCCCTCGCCCGCGGCTACCACCCGGCTGACGTCGACGCGTTCACCGCGCGGGTGTCGCGGTACTTCCAGGATGGCGACCCGCTCACGGTCGACGCGGTGCGCACGATCGCCTTCCGCAGCCGCTTCGGCGGGTACGACGAGACCCAGGTCGACGTGGTGCTCGACGCGGTCATCCGGGTGATGCTGGCCGTCCGCTGAACATCACGATCCGGTCTCGGGTAGACTGGCGAGATCGTGGGTAAGCATGTAGCGCAGAAGACGCGCCTCGCACCGCCGGCCAGGAGCCCCTTCTCGGGCCCGTCGAGCCGACGCGGCGGGGCCTCCGCCAGCCGACCCCCATTGCCGGAGCGCCACGTGCGCTCCCCGTGGTCGCTCCCGATCTTCAGCTCGATCGCGGTGGTCTCGCTCGCGCTCGTGTCGATCTCCGACACCTCGACGCCCGCCGCGGCGATCGAGGCGATGGCGCCGGGCGCCCCCATCGTGGGGCAGGAGTTCACGGCCACGGCCGAGCACTCCATCGCAGCCAGCGTCGCGAGCTACGAGATCGTCGAGCCCGAGCCCGAGCCCGAGCCGGAGCCCGCGCCCGCGGCGGCCGGGTTCGCTCCGGTCGCCGGCACCCCCGATCCGGGCACGGCTCAGGCGATCGCGGCCGACATGGTCGCGGCGCGCGGCTGGGGCTCGGCCGAGTTCGACTGCCTCGTCGCGCTCTGGAACAAGGAGTCCGGCTGGAACGTCTACGCGATGAACCGCAGTTCGGGCGCCTACGGCATCCCGCAGGCGCTGCCTGGCACGAAGATGGCGACGGCGGGTGCCGACTGGCAGACCAACCCGGCGACCCAGATCACCTGGGGTCTCGGCTACATCCAGGCCCGCTACGGCACGCCGTGCGGGGCCTGGGCGCACAGCCAGTCGGTCGGCTGGTACTAGCGGGCGCCGCGTGCCCCGCTCGAACCGGCCGCGGCATCGGCGTGCGGCCGAGCCCGACGACGACGCCCTCGACCTCGACCGCCTGCGCCGAGGCCTGAAGCGCGTGGAGTCCAAGCGCTCCGGCCAGTGGAACGTGCAGCCGGTGACCGCTGCCGGCGCCGTGAAGTCGTACGTCTGCCCCGGCTGCCGTGGCGAGGTGGTGCCGGGCGTCGCGCACCTGGTCGCGTGGCGCGCCGACGGGCTGCTCGGTGAGCAGGCCGACCTGGCCGATCGTCGTCACTGGCACGAGCACTGCTGGCGCATCGCGCCGTGAGCGTGGGGGAGGATGGTGCGGTGACCGATCTGATCCGCGGCGGCTCCCTGCTGCCCGCCCGACGCGAGAACATCGAGCTGTCGACGGATGACGGACTCACGCTTGTCGGCGAGCTGAGCCTGCCGCTCGAGCGCGACCCCGTGGCGACGCTCGTCTGCCTGCATCCGCTGCCGACCGCGGGCGGATTCATGGATTCGCACATCATCCGCAAGGCCGCGGCTCGCCTGCCGGCGCTCGCCGATCTCGCCGTGCTGCGCTTCAACTTCCGCGGCGTGACGAGCCCGCGCGGCACGTCCGAGGGCTCGTTCGGCCACGGCGATGCCGAGCGCTTCGACCTCGCGGCGGCCGTGCGCTTCGCCGAGCAGCGCGGCCTGCCGAACCGCTGGCTGCTCGGCTGGTCGTTCGGCACCGAGGTCGCCCTCAAGCACGGGCTCGCGCACGACGTCGTGGGCGCCATCCTCCTGTCGCCGCCGCTGCACCGCACGAGCGACGACGAGCTGGCGGCGTGGGCGGGCAGCGGCAAGCGCCTCGTGGTGGTCGTGCCCGAGCTCGACGACTACCTGCGGCCGGCCGAGGCCGAGCAGCGCTTCGCGCTCGTGCCGGAGCGCGAGCTCGTCGCGGTCGAGGGCGGCAAGCACCTGTGGGTGGGCGAGAACCAGACCTTCCGCGTGCTCACCGAGGTGGTCGAGCGGCTGAACCCCGCGGCGCTGCCGCTGCCGACGACCTGGCCGGGGGCGTAGCGCCGCCGCGCGCCTCGCCGACGATTTGGTGAGGCGCTACAGCCGCTCCTGCCGCGGCACGACGACCTGGTCGATGATGAGCAGCACCGAGGCCGCCACGGGGATGGCGATGAGCGCGCCGAGCACGCCGAGCAGCGTGCCGCCGACGAGGGCGGCGATGACGACGACCGCGCCGGGCACCTTGACCGCCCGGTTCATGATGTTGGGGCTCAGCACGTACGCCTCGACCTGCATGTAGATCAGGTAGTAGACGCCCGCGGCGATGACGGTCGATATCGACTCGGGGTTCGCCACGAGCTGGGTCAGCACGATGAGCACCGAGCCGGAGAGCGTTCCGACGAGCGGCACGAGCGAGAACAGGAAGGCCACGAAGGCGAACAGCGCGGGGTACTCGGCGCCGATGATCGACAGGAACACGAAGCTCAGCACGCCGTTGACGAGCGCGAGGCTCGCCTGCCCGACGACGTAGCGGCCGACCGCGGAGGAGACCTGCTCGGCGATGCCGACGAAGGTCGCGCGGCGCGAGGCGGGCACGAGGCGGTACAGCGCGTGCTTCATGCTCGACAGCGAGGCGACGAAGTACAGGGTGAGGATGAGGATGATGAGGCCGCCGAAGACCCCGGAGGCGATGCCGATGCCGACGCCGAGCACGCCGCCGCCGATCTCGGCGAGGTTGGCGGGGTCGCTCACGAAGGCGATGCCGCTGTCGACCGCCTCCTGCACGTTCAGCAGCTCGACGGGCACGAAGGTCTGCAGGGTCGCGATGAGCTCATCGAGCGAGCGCACCGAGCCCAGAAGATCGGTGATCTGCTGGATCAGGCGCGTGACCTGCTCCACGATGACGGGCACGATCGCGAAGATCAGGCCGGTGAAGATGCCGAGCACGCCGGCCAGCACGGTGACGATGGCGGCCCAGCGCGGCCACTTGCGCGCCTCGAGCCACGAGACGATGGGGTCGAGGCCGAGCGCGATGAAGAGCGCCGCGCCGATGTAGGTGATGATCGTCGCGAGCGAGGTGATCGCGCCGCCGATGAGCAGTGCGACGAGCACGCCGAGGCCGCCGAAGAGCCCGAAGCGGAAGGCGTTCTGGATCTTCACGCGGGCGACCTCTCATCAGGGGGCGGATGCTCGCGCGCCTCCTTCGCGGATCGCGCGCCGAGAGGCACCCGGCCTGCTCACTCGTCGCTGATCGAGCCCGAGATCCTCTCTGCCTGCGACAGTACCCCGCGCAGCCCCTCGAGGTAGCCCGCCACGGCGTCGCGCTCGACGCGCAGACGGGCCAGGCGCTCCTCGGCCTCGGAGACGAGGGCGCTCGTGCGCTGCTCCGCCTCGGCGAGCATGGCTGCGGCGCGCTGCTCGGCGTTGGTGAGCACCTCGCGCGCGGTGGCGTCGGAGCTCGCGCGCAGCTCGTCGGCCTCGGCCCGGGCCTCGCGCGTGAGGCGCTCCGCCTCGGCGCGGGCCTCCGCCGCGGCCTGCTGCGCCGCGGTGAGCTGCGCGGTGGACTCGTCGAGGTACTTCTGGGTCTGCAGGCTGGCCTCCTGCTGGCGGCCGAGGTAGTCGCGCTCGGCCTCGTCGCGGCGGGCCGCGAGCTCGACGTCGAGGTCGACGCGGGCCTGCTCGGCGGCGCGCTCGAGGGTCGCGCGCTGCTCGTCGATCTCGCGGGCGAGGGTGGCGCGCGCCTTCGTAGCCTCGTCGGCGAGGCGGCGCTCCAGGTCGCTCTCGGCCTTGGCGAGCCGCGCGCGGCGCGCGGTCTCGTCGGCTTCGAGCGCGGCGAGGCGCTCGGCGATCTCGGCGTCGAGGGCGCCGCGGGCCGCGGCCTCGGCGCGCTCGGCCTCGCCGCGGCGCTCGGCGAGCTCGGCCTCGAGCGCGGCGCGCGTCGTGGTGCGCTCGCGCTCGAGCTCGGACCGCGCGGCCGCGAGCTCCTGCGCCAGGGCGCTGCGCGCGGTCGTCAGCTCGCGCTCGAGGTCGGCGCGGGTGGTGCTGCGCTCGCGCTCGAGCGCGGCCGCGGCCTCGCTCGCGCGCGACTCGAGGGCGCTGCGCTGCTCGTCGAGGGCGGCCTCCACCTCCGTGCGCTGCTGGGTCGCGTACGCATCGGCGGATGCTCGCACGTCGGCCGCGTAGGCGTCGGTCTCGGCGCGCAGGTCGAAGGCGTAGCTCTCGGCAGCGGTGCGCGTCTCGAGCGCGGCCGCCTCGGCGGCGCGACGCAGCTCGTCGGTCTCGGCCTTCGCGGTGGCGCGCAGCTCGTCGACCTCGGCCTTCGCGGTCGCGCGCAGGGCGAGCGCGTCGGCCTTCGCCTCGGCGCGCAGCTGCTCGGCGTCGGCCGCGGCGGCGGCGCGGGCCTCGGCGGCGGCGGCGTCGGCCTCCTGCCGGGTCGTGCGCGCGTACGCGTCGGCGGCGTCGCGCGCCTGGGTCGCATCGGTCTCGGCGGTCGTCCGCAGCTCGACCGCGCGAGCCTCGGCCTCGGCACGCACGCTCGCGCCGTGCGCGTCGGCGGCTGAGCGGATCTCGACGGAGTACGCGTCGGCGGCGGTGCGGGTGCGCTCCGCGTAGGCGTCGATCTCGCCGCGCACCTGCTCGGCGTAGGCGTCGGCGTCGCCGCGCACCTGAGCGACGTAGCGGTCGGCCTCGGCGCGCGCCGCCTCGAGCTCGGCGCGGAGGTCGGCGCGCGCCGTCGTCAGCTCCGCCTCCAGCGCCGCGCGCGAGCTCTCCTGCAGCTCGTCGACGGTGCGGCGGGTCGTCGACTCGAGCGACTCGGCGGCGGCGCGACGCTGCGCCTCCTCCGCCTCCCACTCGGATCGTGCGCGGGCCAGCTCGCTCTCGGTGCTCGCCCGTGCGGTCGTGAGCTCGTGCTCGAGCTCGGCGCGCCCCGCCTCAATGTCGGCGGCGAGCTGGGCGCGCAGGGTGGCGCTCTCGCTCTCGAAGCGCGCGCGCTCCTCCGCGGTCTCGCGGGCGAGCTCGGCCGCGGCCGCGCGGGCCTCGGCGGCCTCGCGGTCGGCGACGACGCGCAGCTCGGCGGCGTCGCGCTCGGCCTCGGCGCGCAGCGCGGCGGCCTCGCGCTTGGCCATGGCGCGCGCCTCGGCGGCCTCGGTGGCGACGGCACCGCGGATCGTCGCGGCCTCGCGCGTCGCCTCCTGCACGAGCTGGTCGGCGTCGTCGCGGGCGCGCTCGAGGGTCTCCTCGGCGGCGCGCGTGGCGTTCTCCATGGTCGCGGCGGCGCGCTGCGACGCCTCGGCCACGAGCTGCTCGACGCGCTCGGCGGCCTCGGCCTGCAGCCGCTCGACGTCGGCCTGCGCGGCGGTGCGCACGCGCTCGGCGTCGATGTCGGCCTGGCTGATGAGTCGGGTCGACTGCTCCTCGGCGAGCCGCAGCGTCTGCTCGAGCTTGGTGCCCAGCCCGGCGTAGGTGGGGCGACCGACCTCGTCGAGCTCGGCCTGGAGGTCGTCGACGACGGCCTGGAGGCGCTTGAGCTCCTTCGCCGTCTCGGCACGGTCGCTGTTGGCCTTGATGACGTCGCGCCGCAGCTCCTGGATCGCCTTGTCGACCTCGTCGCGCTTGTAGCCGCGCATCTCGGTGCCGAAGTCGCTGTCGATCGCTGCCACGTGTGGTCTCCCTGTCCGAAAGGCGAACGGGTTCGAGTGTATCCGTCACGTCGAAAGCCCCCTCCTGGGCGTCGGCTGGGTCGGAGCGGGGCACGTGAGCCGGGTTCCGCTAAGCTGGAACGTCTTTGTTCTGCTGGCCGGAGCCCCGAACCCGGGTGCTCCGTCCGAGATCCGTTGCTTGAGGGTGCGCGACCGCCGCCAGCAGCGGACGGTCGGGACGCGCGCGAGCGAGCGCGCCGGGCCAGCAAGAGAGGAGTGAACCCGTGCGATTCATCATCGCGATCGTGCTGTTCGTCGTCGCCTTCGTCGGCATCGGGCTCGGCATCGCGGAGCGCACCGTCTTCGCCGAGGCCGACCGCGTCACCGAGACCGTCGAGCTCGACTCGACCGCCCCGGTGACCGTCGTCGACGGCTCGGCGCTCAACGCCTTCGACGGCCGTCAGACGCTCGCCATCCTCGGCGGCGTGCAGGCCGGCCCCGCCCCCGAGCCGAGCGCGGCCCCCTCCGGCTCGCCGAGCGCCTCGCCGAGCCCCGCACCGAGCGCCTCCGCGTCGGCCGAGGAGGCCGCGGCGGGTGAGACGGATGCGATCGCCGCCGCCTACGGCACGACGATCGACGTGCTCGGCTGGGTCGGCGAGTCGAGCTACACGCTCGTCACGTGGGATGCGGAGGCGGGCGAGCTCGTCACCGAGGAGATCACGGGCGCGGAGTCGACCGTTCCCTCGCCGCTCGGCAGCGACCTCTGGTACGGCGAGTTCGACGGTGCCGGCGAGCTCGGCCTGACCGTCAACGTGCCGGAGGACGTCTCGCTGCTCATCGTCTCCGACGGCACGCTGCCGGCGCCGCAGGAGTTCTCGATCACCTGGCCGCTGGACGTCACCTCGCCGCTCGCGACGCCGCTCACCCTCGGCGGCTTCGCCGCCCTGCTGCTCGGGCTGCTCGCGCTCATCTGGGCGCTGTGGCACATGCGCAAGCAGCGCGGCCCGCGCCGCAAGAGCTCGCGCGGCCCGCGGATGCCGCGCGTGCCGAAGCCCTCGCGCTACCGGCCCGCGAAGTCGAGCACGTTGCTCGGCCGCGCGAAGGGTCGCCGCGCGGCGCGACGCGTGGCTCTGCTGCCGCTCGGGCTCGCGGGAGCCCTCCTGCTCGGCGCCTGCTCGCCGAGCGGTGCGGTGCTGACCGAGCCCACGGAGGCCGCGAGCGCGACCGCGAGCGACGAGCCGGAGGCCGAGCTGCCGCACGTCGCGGTCACGGGCCGCCAGGCCGAGCGCGTCGTCGAGCGCGTCGCGGCGACGGTGGCCGAGGCCGACGCCGCCGCGAACGGCGACCTCGCCTCCTCGCGACTGACCGGCCCGGCGCTCGAGCTGCGTCAGGCGAACTACGCGGCCCGCGCCAACAACGGCGAGATCGGCGCGCTGCCGGCGATCCCGACCGGATCGGTCGACCTCGTGCTGCCGCAGCAGACCGAGATCTGGCCGCGCCAGGTGTTCGCCGTCGTGACGAACCCCGACGACGAGACGGTCGCGCCGGTCGGGCTCGTGCTCACGCAGGCCAGCCCGCGCGAGCAGTACAAGGCGAGCTACATCGTCACGCTCGAGCCGCAGGCCGTGCTCCCCGAAGTGCCGCCCGCCTCGCTGGGCACGGCGTTCCTGCCGCCCGACACCCCGTTCCTCCCCGTCCAGCCCGCGACGATCGTGCCGTCGTACGCCGAGGTGCTGCTGCTCGGCGAGGCCGGGGCCCCGAACTTCGCGCTCTTCCAGGCCGAGGGTGACAGCTTGCGCACGCAGATCGGCTTCGAGAAGAAGGAGGAGCGCCGCGCCGCGATCCCCTCGACGGCCGCGATCGACTTCACCAACGCGGCGAGCGACGCCGAGGTGGTCACGATGTCGACGCTCGACGCCGGTGCGCTCGTACTCGGCTACCTGACCGAGACCGAGACGGTGACGCCCGTGCAGTCGGGCGCCACCGTCAACGCCAGCGGCGCGGTCGCGGCGCTCGCCGGCGTCGAGTCGAGCGAGCGCGGTATCACCGCCACGTACGGCGTGCAGCTGCTGTTCTACGTCCCCTCACTCGAGAACCCCGACGACCCCGTGGTGCTGCTCGGCTACACCCAGGGGCTCGTCGCCGCGTCGGAGGTGCCCTGATGGATCCCCGTTCCCTGCCCGCCGCGATGCGCGGCGCCGTCGACCTCTCCGGTCTCGTCCGGCAGTCGAGCGCGCCGCCGCCCGCGCCGCGCCCCGCTGAGGGGTCGAGCGGGTCGGCGAGCGGAGCCGCCGGCAGCGGTTTCGCGCGCGAGGCCGACGACGCGAGTTTCGGCGCGGTCCTCGAGCTCTCGCAGCGCGTGCCCGTCGTGGTCGAGTTCTACGCAGCCGGCATCGAGCCCGCGCTCGAGCCGATCGTGGCCGCGTACGGCGGCCGGCTCGCGCTCGTGACCGTGGACGGCAACCGCGCGCCGCAGGTCGCGCAGGCGTTCCAGGTGCAGCAGGTGCCCGCCGTCGCCGCCGTGATCGGCGGTCGACCGCTGCAGCTGTTCGTCGGCATGCCCGGCGAGGCCGAGGTGCGCCAGGTGCTCGATCAGGTGCTCGAGCTCGCGGCCCAGCAGGGCGTGACGGGCAGCCTCGATGCGGGCGACGCCGCCGCTGAGCCGGCCGAGGAGCCGCTGCCGCCGCTGCATCAGGAGGCCTACGACGCGATCGCCGCCGGCGATTACGCGACCGCAGCATCCGCCTATCGCACGGCGATCGCGCAGAACCCGCGCGACGCCGACGCCGTCGCCGGGCTCGCCCAGGTAAGCCTGCTGCAGCGGCTGGAGGGCGCGGTGGCGGCCGAGATTCGCTCCGCGGCGGCCGAGCGACCGACCGATGCGGATGCTCAGCTCGCCGTCGCCGACCTCGACCTCAGCGGCGGCCACGTGGAGGACGCGTTCGGGCGCCTGCTCGAGGTCTTCCCGAGCCTCGACGCCGACGGCCGCGGGGCCGTGCGGCAGCGCCTGCTCGACTACTTCGAGATCGTCGGCGCGGAGGACCCGCGCACGATCGCCGCGCGCCGGCGCCTCACGGCTCTGCTCTACTGAGCGGCGACGCGCCGGCGACGAGGGGTCACTCGGGCGCGAGCCAGAGCCCCGCGAGCGGCGGCAGGGTCAGTTCGGCCGAGGCCGGGCGTCCGCCCCACGGGGTGTCGGTGCCGGTGACGACGCCGAGGTTGCCGACGCCGGAGCCGCCGTACTCGTGCGCATCGGTGTTGACGACCTCGCGCCAGGTGCCGCCGTGCGGCAGGGGCAGGCGGTAGGGGCCGACCGGGTTGCCGCTGAAGTTGAACACGCCGACGAGCGGGCTGCCGTCGGCGGCGCGACGCTCGAAGGCGATGACGTTGTTGCCGGCGTCGCCGCCCTCGAGCCACGAGAAGCCCTCGGGTGAGTTGTCGAGCTGCCAGAGCGCCGGGGTGGCGCGGTAGACGGCGTTGAGGCGCGCCACGAGCGAGTGCAGGCCGCGGTGCACGGGCTGGTCGAGGATCCACCAGTCGAGCCCGCGCTCTTCGCTCCACTCGCTGGGCTGCCCGAACTCCTGCCCCATGAACAGCAGCTGCTTGCCGGGGTGCGCCCACATGAAGGCGAGGTAGGCGCGCACGTTGGCGAGCTTCTGCCACTGGTCGCCGGGCATCTTGTGCAGCAGGGAGCCCTTGCCGTGCACGACCTCGTCGTGGCTGATGGGCAGCATGAAGTTCTCGCTGAAGGCGTAGAGGAACGAGAAGGTGATCTCGTTGTGGTGGTGCGAGCGCCACATCGGGTCGCGCTGGAAGTACGACAGCGTGTCGTGCATCCACCCCATGTTCCACTTCATGCCGAAGCCGAGCCCGCCGTCGCTCGTGGCGCGCGTGACGCCGGGCCACGAGGTCGACTCCTCGGCGATCATGACGATGCCCGGCACGCGCTTGTACGCGGTCGCCGTGGCCTCCTGCAGGAAGCTGATCGCCTCGAGGTTCTCGCGCCCGCCGTGCTGGTTGGGCAGCCACTGCCCCTCCTGCCGCGAGTAGTCGAGGTAGAGCATGCTCGCCACGGCGTCGACGCGCAGGCCGTCGATGTGGAACTCCTCGAGCCAGTACAGGGCGTTGGCGACGAGGAAGTTGCGCACCTGGCTGCGGCCGAAGTCGAAGATGAAGGTGCCCCAGTCGGGGTGCTCGCCGCGGCGCGGGTCGGGGTGCTCGTAGAGCGCCTCGCCGTCGAAGCGGCCGAGCGCCCACTCGTCCTTCGGGAAGTGCGCGGGCACCCAGTCCATGATCACGCCGATGCCGGCCTGGTGCAGGCGGTCGATGAGGTAGCGCAGGTCGTCGGGGCTGCCGAAGCGCGACGTGGGCGCGAAGTAGCCCGTGACCTGGTACCCCCACGAGGGGCCGTACGGATGCTCGGCGAGCGGCATGAACTCCACGTGCGTGAAGCCCAGCTCGGTGACGTAGGTGATGAGCGGCTCGGCGATGTCGCGATACCCGAGCCCGGGCCGCCACGAGCCGAGGTGCATCTCGTAGACGCTCATGGCGCCGTCGTGCGGGTTCGTGGCGGCACGCCGCGACATCCACTCGCCGTCGCCCCAGGTGTAGTGGCTCTCGCCCACGACCGACGCGGTGGCGGGCGGCGTCTCGGTGTAGCGCGCCATCGGGTCGGCGCGCGTGACCCACGCGCCGTTCGCGCCGAGGATCTCGAACTTGTAGGTCGAGCCGGCCCCGAGGCCTGGCACGAAGAGCTCCCAGACGCCGTTGTCGTCGAGGCGGCGCATGGCGTGCAGGGCGCCGTTCCAGCCGTTGAAGTCGCCGATGACGCGCACGGCCTGCGCGTGCGGCGCCCACACGGCGAAGCCCGTGCCGTCGACGCCCTCGTGCTGCTTGCGGTGGGCGCCCATCCAGTGCCAAAGCTGCTCGTGGCGGCACTCGCCCCACAGGTGCAGGTCGATCTCGCCGACGCTCGGCACGAAGCGGTAGGGGTCGTCGGCGTTCCAGTCGGGGCCGCCGTCGTAGGTGGTGCGCACCGTGTAGGCCTGACCCTCGTCGGCTCCGCCCGGCAGCACACCGTGCCAGAGGCCGTCGGCGTCGTGCGCGAGCGGGTGCTCGCTGCCGTCGGCCCGCACGATCGTGACGGTGGCGGCGAGCGGCCGCACGACGCGCACGACCCAGCCCTCGTCGCCGAAGTGCTGACCCAGGGCATCGTGCGGGCGGGGGTGGCGAGCCTCGACGAGCGCGCGGCGGTGGTCGGGATGCAGGGGTGCGGGCCCCGACGACGCGACGGGCGTCGAGGCGGTGGGCTCGGCATCCCCGCTCATGCCGGCGGTGCCGGAGGCGTGCGCGCGCGTCTGCTTCTCGTTCGCCATTACAGGCCCTTCGGGTAGTCGATGCGGAGGATGTGCACGGGCTCGGTGAACGCGTCGAGACGCACGTAGTTGTCGGCGCCCCAGCGGTACCGCGCGCCCGTGATGAGGTCTTTCACGTCGAAGGTGCTGCCGGGCTCGAGGCCGAGCGCCGCCAGGTCGAGGTGAACGGTCGTCTCGCGCACCGAGTGCGGGTCGACGTTGGCGACGACGATGATGCCGTCGGTGCGACCCGAGCGTACGAAGCGGCCGGGCAGCACCTTCGAGTAGACCAGGATCGCGTCGTCGTCGCTGTAGTGCACCGTCAGGTTGCGCAGCTGCCGCAGCGCGGGGTGCTGCGCCCGGATCGTGTTGAGCTGCGTCAGGAACGGGGCGATCGTCGAGCCGTTCTTCGCCGCCGCGGCCCAGTCGCGCTGCTTGTACTCGTACTTCTCGTTGTCGATGTTCTCTTCGCTGCCCGGCCGCGCCACGTTCTCGATGAGCTCGTAGCCGGCGTAGACGCCCCACGTCGGGCTCGCCGTCGCGGCGATCGCGGCGCGGATGCGGTACGCGGGAATACCGCCGAACTGCAGGTACTCGGTGAGGATGTCGGGGGTGTTGACGAAGAGGTTCGGGCGCAGGAAGGCGCTCGTCTCGCGGCTGAGCTCGGTGAGGTAGGCCTCGAGCTCGGTCTTGGTGTTGCGCCAGGTGAAGTACGTGTACGACTGCTGGAAGCCGACCGCCGCGAGCGACTGCATCATCGGCGGGCGCGTGAACGCCTCGGCGAGGAAGACGATGTCGGGCCGCTCGGTGTTGATCTCGTGCAGCAGCCACTCCCAGAAGTCGAGCGGCTTGGTGTGCGGGTTGTCGACGCGGAAGATCGTGACGCCGAGGTCGATCCAGTACCGCACGACGCGCAGGATCTCCTGCCGCAGCCCCTCGGGGTCGTTGTCGAAGTTCAGCGGGTAGATGTCCTGGTACTTCTTCGGAGGGTTCTCGGCGTACGCGATCGAGCCGTCGGGCAGCGTCGTGAACCACTCGGGGTGCTGCTGCACCCACGGGTGGTCGGGGGCGCACTGCAGGGCAAGATCGAGGGCGACCTCGAGGCCGTTCTTGCGGGCGGCGCCGAGGAAGGCGACGAAGTCGTCGACCGTGCCGAGGTCGGGGTGGATGGCGTCGTGGCCGCCCTCGGCGGCCCCGATCGCCCACGGGCTGCCGGGGTCGTGCGGGCCCGGCGTGAGGGTGTTGTTGGGCCCCTTGCGGTTGACGCGGCCGATGGGGTGGATCGGCGGCAGGTAGAGCACGTCGAAGCCCATCTGGGCGACGGCGGGCAGGCGCCGGGTCGCGGTGCGGAACGTGCCGCTGACCCACGAGCCGTCCTTCTTGCGCTTGGCGCCCTCGCTGCGGGGGAAGAACTCGTACCAGCTGCCGACGCCCGCGCGGCTGCGCTCCACGCGCAGCAGCTGCTCGGCGCTGAGCGTGACGTGGCTCATGAGCCGGTGGCGCTGCAGGGCTGCCACGACGCGAGCGTCGTTCGCGACGGCGAGCCGGGCCGCGGGCGTCTGCTTGGTGTTCTGCATGGCCTTGCGGGCATCCGCGAGGGTTCGGGCGTCGGGCGAGCCCTTGGCGAGGCCGCGGGCGCGCTCGAGCAGCTGCGCGCCGGCGAGCAGCATGACGTCGACGTCGACGCCAGCCTCGATCTTCACGGTCGCGTTGTGGTGCCAGGTCGCCCAGTCGTCGGTGTAGGCGCGGATCTGCCAGCGCCACAGGCCCTCCTGCTCGAGCAGGGCCTCGGCGTGCCAGCGGTCGGTGCCCTTCACGCGCATCTCGAGCGGCAGCTCGGTGCTCTCGCCGTCGGGGGAGAGCAGCACGAGGTCGCCGCCGAGCACATCGTGGCCCTCGCGGAAGATCGTCGCGGCGAAGGGCACGACCTCGCCGGCGTAGGCCTTGCTCGGCCACCGGTCTTCGGGCTGCTGGGGCGAGAGGTGGCGGATGGGGATCCGGCCGATACGGGGGCTGAAGGGGGAGTGCTCGATCGCTGCCACCCTTCGACGCTACCCCTGAGTCGTGCTCGGACGGCAGCGAATGTGGAGGGCGCGCCCAGTCCTCGTCAGTGGATGCTCGGCCCGCGTCGCACGGGAACCCTCGAGTGTCGGCAGAAGGGGGGACAGAAATGTACCCCGGCAGGGGTACGCGAATTCGCTTCATCTCCCTCTGAGACAGGGCGCCGGAGCGTACTCTCGGCACTACGGGAGAGCAACTCCAGCGGTCGACCCGAAGCCGCCGGCGGCCCTCTCGAATCCGACGGGACCCGAACCCGGCGGATGAGCCGCAGGACCGAGACCCGCCCCAGGCGGGGACCGGTCCTGCTTCTCGTTGGGGGCCGCATCGACGGCCGTAGGGACGCGCGGCGGTCGTTCGCGGGCGAACGGGGTGGAACCGATTCCACGCCAGCGGCGCCGCGGTTGCGGCCGCCCAGTTGCTCTCGCCTAGGCTGTCCCTCCGTGGGCGTCACCACCCCGCCCGCGACGAGGAGTGATGAGCGTGAAGGCGATCCGCCGATTCACCGTCCGTACCGTGCTGCCCGAGTCGCTCGCCGCCGTCGGCGACCTCGCCGCGAACCTCCGCTGGTCGTGGCACGAGCCCACTCGACGCCTCTTCGCGCGGATGGACCCGCAGCGCTGGGACGAGCTCGGGCACGACCCCATCGCCCTGCTCGGCGGCATCGACCCCGAGCGACTTCAGGCCCTCGCCCACGATGAGGCCTTCATCGCCGAGGCCGAGGCGCTGCGCGACGACCTGCGCCGCTACCTCAGCGAGCCGCGCTGGTACCAGTCGCTGCAGGGCGCCCCCGCCCGCATCGCCTACTTCTCGCCCGAATTCGGCATCGCCTCGGCGATCCCGCAGTACTCCGGCGGCCTCGGCATCCTCGCCGGCGACCACCTCAAGAGCGCGAGCGACCTCGGCCTGCCGCTCATCGGCGTCGGCCTGTTCTACAAGGCCGGGTACTTCCGGCAGGCGATCGACCGTGACGGCTGGCAGCGCGAGAGCTACCCCGTGCTCGACCCCGACGGCCTGCCCATGCAGCTCGTGCGCGACGCCGACGGGGCCGCCGTGCTCGTGACCCTCGCCCTGCCGGGCGGGCAGGCCCTGCACGCGCGCGTGTGGCAGATGACGGTCGGCCGGGTCGTGCTGCTGCTGCTCGACACCGACATCCACGAGAACCCGGAGGAGCTGCGCGGCGTCACCGACCGTCTCTACGGCGGCGGCGGCGAGCACCGGCTGCTGCAGGAGCTGCTGCTCGGCGTCGGCGGCGTGCGCGCCATCAAGCACTACGTCGAGGTGAGCGGCACCGCGGCCCCCGAGGTCTTCCACACCAACGAGGGCCACGCCGGGTTCCTCGGCCTCGAGCGCATCAGCGACCTCATCGCGCAGGGCCTGAGCTTCGACGAGGCGCTGCAGGTGGTGCGCGCCGGCACGCTCTTCACGACGCACACCCCGGTGCCGGCCGGCATCGATCGCTTCGACATCGGCCTCGTCGAGCGCTACTTCTCGACCGGGCTGCTGCCGGGCGTCGACGTCGCCGACGTGCTCGCGCTCGGCGCCGAGGACTACGAGGGCGGCGACTCGGGCGTGTTCAACATGGCCGTCATGGGCCTGCGCCTCGCGCAGCGCGCCAACGGCGTCTCGAAGCTGCACGGCGAGGTCTCGCGCGGCATGTTCGGGCAGCTCTGGCCGGGCTTCGACGTGGCCGACGTGCCCATCACCTCGGTGACGAACGGCGTGCACGCCCCCACCTGGACCGACCCGCTCATGTCGGGCCTCGTGCACCAGTGCCTCGGTCACTTCGACACGACCGCCGCCGACTGGGCGGGCTCGGCGATCAGCGACGCCGACCTGTGGGAGGTGCGCCGCGCGATGCGCGAGCAGCTCGTGCAGGACGCCCGCTGCCGCGTCAAGGCGGCCTGGACGGAGGAGAACCCCGGCATCGCGGCCCCCGCGTGGATGGACTCGCTGCTCGACCCCGACGTGCTCACGATCGGCTTCGCGCGGCGCGTGCCGACCTACAAGCGTCTGACGCTCATGCTCCACGACCAGGAGCGCCTGCGCGCCCTGCTCACCGACCCCGAGCGCCCCGTGCAGCTGGTCATCGCCGGCAAGTCGCACCCGGCCGACGACGCGGGCAAGCAGCTCATCCAGCGCCTCGTGCAGTTCGCGAGCGCGCCCGAGCTGCGCGAGCGCATCGTCTTCCTGCCGAACTACGACATCGCCATGGCGCGCGTGCTCTACCCGGGTACCGACATCTGGCTCAACAACCCGCTGCGCCCGCTCGAGGCGTGCGGCACCTCGGGCATGAAGGCGGCGCTCAACGGCTCGCTCAACCTGTCGATCCTCGACGGCTGGTGGAACGAGTACTACGACGGCGAGAACGGCTGGGCGATCCCGACGGCCGACGCCGCCGGTGACGGCGCCGAGCGCGACAAGCTCGAGGCGAACGCGATGTACGACCTCATCGAGCACCAGGTCGCGCCGCGCTTCTACGACCGCGACGAGGAGGGGCTGCCGCGCCGCTGGCTGCGCAGCATCCGGCACACCCTCGCGACGCTCTCGCCCGAGCTCTCGGCCGACCGCATGGTGCGCGAGTACGTTGAGCGCCTCTACGTGCCGGCCGCCGAGGCGCACCGCGTCATCGTGCAGCAGGGCCACGTGCCGGCCAAGCACCTGTCGGAGTGGAAGCAGCGCGTGACCGCCGAGTGGCCGCGCGTCGCTGTCACGCACGTGGAGTCGGGCGGCGTGGAGTCGCCGCAGCTCGGCGACGAGCTCGAGGTGCGCGCCTACGTCGAGCTCGGCGCGCTGTCGCCGGAGGACGTGCTCGTCGAGGTCGTGCACGGCCGCGCCCGCAACGGCGACGACCTCGTCGACGTGCAGCGTCAGCGCCTGGAGCTCTCGAGTCACGAGCTCGGCCAGCCCGCCGTGTTCGCGGGCACCGTGCGCTTGGCCCGCTCGGGCCCCTTCGGCTACACGGTGCGCGTGACGCCGCGCCACGAGCTGCTGGCGTCGCCGGCCGAGCTCGGGCTCGTCGCCGTCGCGCACTGAGCCGGGTCGTGATCGCGGCGGCGGCGTCGGGGGCGGATGCCCCTGACGCCGCCGCCCCCGTCCATCTCGTCATCCCCGTGCGGGGCGGCGTTCGCGGCAAGAGCCGGCTGGCGCTCGAGCCGCACCTCCGCGCCGCGCTCGCGGCGGCCTTCGCGCTGGACACGGTGGTGGCGGCGCGGGCGGCGGCGCTCGTCGGCGACGTCGTCGTGGTGGGCGCCCTGCCGGAGCCGGTCGCGGGGGTGCGCGTGCTGGCTGACCCCGGCGAGGGGCTGCTCGCCGCGATCGCGGTGGGGCTCGCGGCGCTGCCGTCGGGCGGTGCGTCGGCGGTGCTGCTCGGCGATCTGCCCGCGCTGCGGCCGGAGGACCTCGACGACGCCCTCGCCGCGGCCGGGCTCCACGAGCGCGCGTTCGTGCCCGACGCCGAGGGCTCGGGCACGGCGCTCATCGTCGCGCGGGCCGGGGTGCCGCACGTTCCAGCGTTCGGCGAGGGCAGCGCCGAGCGGCACCGCGCGGCGGGGTACGTCGAGCTCGCGCTGCCGGCCGGGTCGGGTCTGCGGCGCGACGTGGACACGCTCGAGCAGCTGCGGGCCGCGGCATCCCTCGCCCTGGGCCCGCGCACGCGCGCGCTGCTCGAGGCCTGACGCGGCTCGGCGGCGCCTACGCGCCGGCGCGCACCTCGGCGGTCGTGAGCGAGAGGCGTCGCCCGGTGGCCGCGTAGCCCTGCTCGCGGTGCGCCTGGGCTGCAGCGCGGCGCTCCTCGCTCGGCTCGCCGTAGGTCGTCGTGCGCTGCCACGCCTCGCGGCCGATGCCGGCGGCGAGCGCTTCGAGCTCGGCGACGGTCTTCTCCGAGCCGTGGTCGGCGCCGGCCATGCGGCTGATGGTCTCCTCCATGAGGGTGCCGCCGACGTCGTCGGCCCCGCCCTGCAGCATGAGCTGCGTGCCGGCGGTGCCGAGCTTGACCCACGAGGTCTGGATGTGGTCGATGCGCCCGTGCAGCATGAGGCGCGCGACGGCGTGCACGGCGCGGTTCTCCTGCGCGGTCGGGCCGGGGCGTGCGACGCCGGCGAGGTAGACGGGCGAGTTGGCGTGCACGAACGGCAGCAAGACGAACTCGGTGAAGCCGCCCGTGGCGTCTTGGATGCCGGCGAGGGTGCGCAGGTGGCCGACCCAGTGCGTCGGGTTGTCGACGTGCCCGTACATCATGGTGCTCGACGAGCGGATGCCGAGTCGGTGCGCGGTGGAGACGATGTCGATCCAGGTCGACGCGGGCAGCTTGCCCTTGGTGAGCACCCAGCGCACCTCGTCGTCGAGGATCTCCGCTGCCGTGCCGGGGATCGTGTCAAGCCCGGCCTCCTGCAGCGACCGCAGGAACTCCTCGTACGACAGCCCCGTGCGGCTGGCGCCGTTGATGATCTCCATGGGGCTGAAGGCGTGCAGGTGGATGCCCGGCCGACGCCGCTTGACCTCGCGCGCGAGGTCGGCGTACGCGGTGCCCGGCAGGTCGGGGTGGATGCCGCCCTGCATGCAGATCTCGGTCGCCCCCAGCTGCCACGCCTCGTCGACGCGGTCGCCGACCTGCTGCATCGACAGCGTGTACGCGTCGGCGTCGGTGCGCCGCTGGGCGAAGGCGCAGAACCGGCAGCCGGTGTAGCAGACGTTGGTGAAGTTGATGTTGCGGTTGACGACGTAGCCGATGCGGTCGCCGACCGTGTCGCGGCGCACGTCGTCGGCGAGCGACGCGAGCGCGTCGAGGTCGGCGCCGTCGGCATCGAGCAGGGTGAGGTAGTCGGCGTCGCTGAGCCCGGCGGGAGCATCCGCCGCCCTCATGAGCGCCGCGCGCACGCCCGTCGAGATCGCGAGGGATGCCCGGTGCGGCCGCGTCGTGTCGCCGACGGCTTCGCGCAGTGCCTCCCAGTCGCCGTACACGTCGTCGATGTCGCTGCGGGTCTCGGTGCGCCGGCCCTCGGTGTCGATCGCGGTGTGCAGGTCGACGCGACCGCTGCCGGCCCAGTCGGGGTCGGGCTCCTGCCACGGCAGGCCGACGGGCAGCGCCGACTCGTCGGCGAGGCCGTCGGGGGCGGCGAGGGCGCGCACGTGGGGCAGCACGCGGGGGTCGAGCCATGGCTCCTCGGCGCGCACGTAGTGGGGGTGCGCGGTGAGGCGCTCGCGCAGGGTGTAGCCCGAGAGCGCGGTGAGGCGCGCGAGCTCGTCGATCTGCGGCCAGGGCCGCTCGGGGTTGACGTGGTCGGGGGTGAGCGGGCTCACGCCGCCCCAGTCGTCGATGCCGGCGCGGATCAGCAGGCCGAGCTCCTCGGCGTCGGTGAGGTTAGGCGGTGCCTGCAGGCGCGCGCCCGGGCCGAGCACGAGGCGGGCGACGGCGACGGCGGCGATGTACTCCTGCAGGTCGAGGTCGTCGGCGGCGCGCATGGCCGTGCGGGGCTTGGCGCGGAAGTTCTGGATGATGACCTCCTGGATCGCCCCGAAGCGCCGCGAGGTGGCGCGCAGGGCGAAGAGGCCGTCGACGCGCTCGGCGTAGGTCTCGCCGATGCCGAGCAGCAGGCCGGAGGTGAACGGCACGGAGGAGCGGCCCGCGTCTTCGAGCACGCGCAGCCGAACATCCGGGTCCTTGTCGGGGCTGCCGAAGTGGGCGAGGCCGCGCGTCTCGAACAGGCGCCGCGAGGTCGTCTCGAGCATCATGCCCATGCTCGGCGCGACGGGCTTGAGGCGCTGGATCTCCTCCCACGTCATGACGCCCGGGTTGAGGTGCGGCAGCAGCCCCGTCTCTTCGAGCACTCGGATCGCGACGGCGCGCAGGTAGTCGATGGTCGAGTCGTAGCCGTGCGCGTCGAGCCACTCGCGCGCGGCGGGCCAGCGATCCTCGGGCCGGTCGCCGAGGGTGAAGAGCGCCTCCTTGCAGCCGAGCGCCGCGCCCTGGCGCGCGATGTCGAGCACCTCGTCGGGGCTCAGGAAGGGCGCCTTGCCCTGCGCGGCGAGCTGGTTCGGGGTCTGCACGAAGACGCAGTAGTGACAGCGGTCGCGGCACAGGTGCGTGAGCGGGATGAACACCTTCCGCGAGTACGTGATGACGCCCGGGCGGCCGGCGCGCTCGAGACCGGCGTCGCGCACCCGTCCGGCGACCGCGAGCAGGCGATCGAGGTCGTCGTGCCGGCAGTGCAGCAGGGTCTCGGCCTCGGTCGCGTCGAGCGTCACCCCCGATTCGGCGCGCTTGAGCGCGCGCGAGAGGGCGGATGCGGTGGGCACGAACGCTGCGTCGGTCACGTGGTCTCCGTGGTCGGCTGCGGCCCGCGGCGCGCGTGCGGCGCCGTGGCGAGCGGAGGGGCGCGGGCACGCCGACCCGCGGAGGGTGCGGCGGGCGAGTGCCGCCGCGGTTCGCGCTCCCAAATCGGGCGCGCTGCGTGAGTGCGGCCAGCCTAGTGCGCGGGTCTGCTCGCTCGCCGGTCCGCGCGCCGCGCGTGCGAGCATCGAGCCGCTGGATCCCGATCCGGCCGCCCGTGTCGCCCTGGTACAGCATCCGCCCGACCCGACCCGACCCGACACCGTCCCTCTCGGCGGGCCGACCCGACCTTCCCGCTCATCCCAGCCACCTCTCCTGCCCTCCGCACTCCTTCGGTGGGCCGTCGTGGTGACTCTGCGAATTGCGGAAGATCGCGAGCCGGCTTCGCGAACTTCCGCTGTTCGCAGAGTGCCGAGGTGGCACCCAGGTGCCGCCCGCCGCCCGGGCGAGAGGGCCAGCGGGCTGGACCGGCGACCTGGCGAGCCCCGGACAGGCCGCGTGGCGCGTGCGTCGCACGACCGGCACGCCGACACCGCCCCAGCGAGAGAGGCGAGGGACCGCCCGGCGACGCTCCTCCCCAACTCGACTCGCGCGTGCAATCGACCACGGGTCGGCCGGCATGAGCCCGTGCGCACGGTCTCGTGCGCGAGCATCCGAGGGTGGCGGTGGGATGGAACATGGAGCCGGCGATCCGGAAGCACGGCGGCATCGCGTCGCGCGCCGAGCTGCTCGCGGCGGGATGGACGCCCACCGACCTGTGGCTCGCCGACAGGTTCGGCGACCTCGACCGCATCCGACGCGGCTGGTACGCATCCAGCGAGCTTCCCGACGACGCGCGTGCGGCCTGGCGCGCCGGCGGTCCGCTCGCCTGCGTCAGCGCGCTGCTGCACCTCGGGATGCTCGCCCCCGCGGAGGGCGACGAGGAGCTCGGCCTGCACATCGCCCTCGCCGCCAACGGCCATCGGCATCAGCAGGCGTGCGACGACGCACGGTCGACGCCGCTCGTGGTTCCGCACTGGAGCACGTCGGACCGATGCTCGGGCACCCGCCTCTCCGTCTCGCCCGCCGTCGCGCTGCGGCAGGCGCGCGGGTGCACGAGAGCCGTCAGGGCGCGCGTGCGCTCACTGCCCCGCTGGCTGTCCGCGCCCGTTCACCACGAGCCGCGGATGCGCGGGCTCTCCTCGTGCAGCGTCACCGTCGCGCGGCGGTAGTCGGCGAGCCGGTGCAGGCCCGCCGTCTCGGGGCCGGCCGCATCACCGCGCACGACGACGCGGGCGCCGGCGGCGAGGCCTGCGCGCACCCCTGCCGCGGTGTCCTCGACGACGATGCAGCGCGTCGGGTCGACGCCCAGCTGCGCGGCGGCGAGCAGGTAGCACGCGGGGTCGGGCTTGCCCGCGGGCACGTCGTCGGCCGTCACGAGCACAAGCGGCGTCGGCAGCCCCGCCGCCCCCAGCCGCGCGCCCACGAGCAGGGCGTTCGCCGAGGTCACGATCGCCCAGGGCGCCCCGAGGTCGGTCAGCCGGGTCAGCAGCTCCCGCGCGCCGGGCAGCGCCACGGTCTCGTGCACGAGCTCCAGCTCGCGCGCGTCGAGCCAGGCGGCCGCCTCGGCGGGGTCGCCGTCGGGCAGGAAGCGCCGGATCGTCTCCTCCGCCCGCACGCCGTGCGCGACGGAGAGCACCTCCTCCGGGTCGACGCCGAAGCGCGCCGCGAAGTCGCGCCATGCCTGGTCGACGGCGCTGGTGGTGTCGACGAGGGTGCCGTCATTGTCGAAGAGCAGGGCATCCGCGTCGATCGCCGCCGTCGGCGCGGGCGAGGGGGAGGGGGAGGCCGCGGTGCTCACGGGCGGCTCCGCAGCTCGAGCGCGAAGTCGAGCGCGTCGCGGGCGAGGTCGGCGGCGGTGTCGAGGTCGCGCATCCACAGCGGCACCGCGCGCGCCTCGATGCCCGCATCCTCCACGTCGGCGAGCGACGCGGCGTCCTCCTCGGCGAGCAGCCAGCCGTCGAGGAGCCCGCGGGCGCCCGACTCGGCGTGCACGACCCGCGACCGGGCGCCGTAGTGCCGGGCGACCGCCGCGGCATCCGTCGCCACGCCGATCGCCTGCAGGCAGGCGTCGGCCATGCCGCGCACGGCCGCGCCGGCGATGATCGGCGACACGCCTACGACGGTGCCGGGGGAGGCCGTCACCGCCTGCGCCATGCCGGGAATCGACAGGATCGTGCCGATCGACACGACGGGGTTCGAAGGCGCCACGAGCACGACGTCGGCGCCGAGCAGGGCGTCGAGCGCGCCGACCGACGGGATCGCCCGGTGTAGGCCGTGCTGGTGGAACCGCAGGGCGGGGATGCTCGCCCGATGCCGCGTCCACCACTCCTGGAAGTGCAGCTCGCGCTCGCCCGACGCGAGCTCGTCGTCGCCGGCTGCCTCCGGGTCGGCGATGACCACGTGCGTGTCGACCTCGTCGTCGGTCGCGGGGTGCAGGGTGACGCCGAGCTCCCAGCGCTGCTGCAGTCGGCGCACGACCTCCGAGGGCGTCAGGCCGTCGCGCAGCCACGCCGAGCGGGCGATGTGCGTGCCGAGGTCGAGGTCGCCGAGCGTGAACCACGGCGGCGTGACCCCGTACGCCTGCAGCTCGCCCGAGACGCGCTCGCTCTCGCCGACGCGGCCCCAGCCGCGCTGCTCGTCGTTCTGCCCGCTCAGCGTGTACAGCATCGAGTCGAGGTCGGGGGTGATGCGCAGGCCCGCGAGCCACCAGTCGTCGCCCGTGTTGACGATGACGTCGACGGATGCTCCCGGCCGGTGGCGGCGCACCTCCTCCCGTACGCCGCGCACGAAGCGCGCTCCTCCGACGCCGCCCGCGAGCACAGTGATCCGCACGGGTCTACGGTATCCGCGCCCCGCTGGTGGTCGGCGCTCGCCGCGGGTCCCAACGGCCGTGCTCGTTCGTGCGCGTCACTGGCGGAGCGCGCATCCGCGGCCCTAGGTTTTACGCACGCGTCATTGAGCGAAACGAGCCGGTAATGCTCGACCCGCACACTGACCCCAGTTCAACGATGAGAAGGGGTTTCATCAATGTCAGTCATCCGCGCTGCGATCACTCAGACCACCTGGACGGGTGACAAGGAGTCGATGATCGCCAAGCACGAGCAGCTCGCGCGCGACGCCGCCGCCGACGGAGCGCAGATCATCTGCTTCCAGGAGCTCTTCTACGGCCCCTACTTCGGCATCATCGAGGATGCCACGTACTACGACTACGCCGAGCCCGCCGACGGGCCCACGGTGCAGCGCTTCGCGGCGCTCGCCAAGGAGCTCGGCATCGTCATGGTCCTGCCGATCTACGAGGAGGACATGCCGGGGGTGTACTACAACACCGCCGTCGTGGTCGACGCCGACGGCACCATCCTCGGCAAGTACCGCAAGCACCACATCCCGAACCTCGACCGCTTCTGGGAGAAGTTCTACTTCCGCCCCGGCAACCTCGGCTACCCCGTCTTCGACACCGCCGTCGGCAAGGTCGGCGTCTACATCTGCTACGACCGGCACTTCCCCGAGGGGTGGCGCGAGCTGGGCCTCAACGGCGCCGAGCTGGTCTTCAACCCGAGCGCGACGAAGCCCGGCCTGTCGAACCGCCTGTGGGAGCTCGAGCAGCCCGCCGCGGCCGCCGCGAACCAGTACTTCATCGGCGCCAACAACCGCATCGGCACCGAGAGCGACGAGTTCGGCGACCTCGCCGTGACGTTCTACGGCAGCTCGTACTTCGTCGACCCGCGCGGCAACTACGTCGGCGACGTCGCGAGCCAGGACCAGACCGAGATCGTCATCCGCGACCTCGACCTCGGGCTCATCCGCGAGGTGCGCAACAGTTGGCAGTTCTACCGAGACCGCCGGCCCGACTCGTACACCGCGACGGTGAAGCCGTAGGGGGCGCCGAGATGTCGACCCTGCTCATCCGCGGCGGCACCGTGGTCTCCGCCACCGGTCGCGGCGCGGCCGACGTGCTCGTCGACGGCGAGACCATCGTCGCCGTGCTCGCCCCGGGATCGACCCTGCTCGGGCACGATCTGGCCGCATCCGTCGACACGGTCGTCGACGCGACGGGCAAGTACGTGATCCCCGGCGGCATCGACGCGCACACCCACATGGAGCTGCCGTTCGGCGGCACCGCCGCGATCGACACCTTCGAGACCGGCACGATCGCCGCAGCCTGGGGCGGCACGACGAGCATCATCGACTTCGCCGTGCAGACCGCCGGCCAGAAGGTCTTCGACGGGCTCGCCGCCTGGCACGAGAAAGCGGCCGGCAACTGCGCGATCGACTACGGGTTCCACCAGATCGTGGGCGGCGTCGACGCCGATTCGCTGGATGCCCTGCCGAAGCTCGTCGACGAGGGCATCACGAGCTACAAGATGTTCATGGCGTACCCCGGCGTGTTCTACGCCGACGACGCGCAGATCCTCCGCGCGATGCAGGTCGCCGCCGAGCACGGGCTCATGACGATGATGCACGCCGAGAACGGCCCCGCCATCGACGTGCTCGTGGCGCAGCTGCTCGAGCAGGGCAAGACCGACCCGTACTACCACGGCGTGGCGCGCGCCTGGCAGATGGAGGAGGAGGCCACGCACCGGGCGATCATGCTCGCGCACCTCACCGGCGCCCCGCTCTACGTCGTGCACGTGAGCGCCAAGCAGGCCGTCGAGCAGCTCGCCGCCGCGCGCGACCGCGGTCAGAACGTCTTCGGCGAGACGTGCCCGCAGTACCTCTACCTCTCGCTCGAAGAGCAGCTCGGTGCGGTGAGCGAGCAGTATGGCGCCTTCGAGGGCGCCAAGTGGGTGTGCTCGACGCCCCTGCGCTCGCGCGCCGAGGGCCACCAGGATCACATGTGGCAGTCGCTGCGCACGAACGACCTGCAGATGGTCTCGACCGACCACTGCCCGTTCTGCATGAAGGGGCAGAAGGAGCTCGGCCTCGGCGACTTCTCGAAGATCCCGAACGGCATCGGCTCGGTCGAGCACCGGATGGACCTCATGTACCAGGGCGTCGTCACGGGCGAGATCACGCTCGAGCGCTGGGTCGAGATCACGAGCACCACCCCGGCGCGCATGTTCGGCCTCTACGGCAGGAAGGGTGTCATCGCGCCCGGGGCCGACGCCGACATCGTCGTCTACGACCCGAACGGCCACACCTCGATCGGCATGCCCGTCGACGAGGCCGGCAACCCCACGGGCAAGAAGCATCACATGAACATGGACCACGCCGCGTGGGAAGGCTTCGAGATCGACGGGAAGGTCGACACGGTGATCTCGCGCGGCTCGGTCGTCATCCAGGACGACGCCTTCCACGGGCGGGCCGGGCACGGGCAGTACCTGCGCCGCGGCCTGAGCCAGTACCTGGTCTGAGCGCCGACGAGCACGAGAGGAGCATCCATGGAATTCGGCGCCGTCCTGCAGACCAACCCGCCCGCCAGCCGCACCGTCCACCTCGCGAAGCTCGCCGAGCAGTACGGGTTCAGTCACGTGTGGACCTTCGACAGCCACATCCTCTGGCAGGAGCCGTACGTCATCTACTCGGCGATCCTCGCGCAGACGCACCGGGTGAAGGTCGGGCCCTTCGTCACGAACCCGGCCACGCGCGACTGGACGGTCACCGCGAGCGTCTTCGCGACCCTCAACGAGATGTACGGCAACCGCACCATCGTCGGCATCGGCCGCGGCGACTCGGCGGTGCGCGTCACCAACGGCAAGCCGACGACGCTCGCCGAGCTGCGCGAGGCGATCCACGTCATCCGCGAGCTCGGCAACTCGCGCGCCGTCGAGTACCACGGCGCGACGCTGCAGCTGCCGTGGAGCCACGGCAGCGAGCTGGAGGTGTGGGTCGCCGCGTACGGCCCCCTGGCGCTCAAGCTCACCGGTGAGGTGGGCGACGGCTTCATCCTGCAGCTGGCCGACCTCGACATCGCGAGGTGGATGATCGAGACCGTCCGCACCGCGGCCGACGACGCCGGGCGCGACCCGATGAGCGTGAAGTTCTGCGTCGCGGCGCCCATGTACATCGGCAGCGACTGGGATCACATGCGCAACCAGACGCGCTGGTTCGGCGGCATGGTCGGCAACCACGTCGCCGACATCGTCGCCAAGCACGGCGCGAACTCCGACGTGCCGCGCGCGCTGACCGACTACATCGCCGGGCGCGAGGGCTACGACTACAACACGCACGGCAAGGCCGGCAACGACCACGTCGACTTCGTGCCCGACGAGATCGTCGACCGGTTCTGCGTGCTCGGCACCGCGAAGGATCACCTCGAGAAGCTCGAGGCCCTGCGCGAGCTCGGCGTCGACCAGTTCGCCGGCTACCTCCAGCACGACAACAAGTAGGAGACCCTGCGGGTGTACGGGGAGACGATCATCCCCGCGATGCGCGACGCGAAGCGGGCCAAGGCGTGACCGACGCCGCGGTCGCCCTCACGCCGCCGCGACGGCGCGCGCGCGATCGCGGTGCGCGGCTGCGACTGTGGGGGTACGGCCTGCTCGGCATCGTCGTGCTCGGGCTGGTCTGGGAGCTCTACAAGGCGCTCGGGCCGGAGGACGGCGTCGTCGTCGGCGGGGCGCGCGTATTGCCGCGCACGACCGACCTCGCCATGCCCCACCTGTGGGAGATGGCGGCGCGGCTCGCCGAGCCCGTGACGCGCGCCGACGGCGCTCGGCCGCTGTGGCTCGAGATCGTGCTCGCTGCCGCGCTCACGCTCGGCATCGCGGCGGCCGGGTGGGTCGTCGGCGTCGTCATCGGCATCGCCCTCGCGCTCGTCATGCAGCGCTGGCGCCTGGCCGAGTCGGCGATGCTGCCGTGGATCGTGCTGAGCCAGACGGTGCCGCTCATCGCCTTCGCGCCGCTCGTGCGCAGCTGGGGCGCGCGCATCGAGATCGGCGCCTTCGAGTGGCAGGACTGGATGAGCGTCGCCGTCATCGCGAGCTACCTGGCGTTCTTCCCCGTCGCGGTCGGCGCCCTGCGTGGGCTGCAGGCGCCCGACGCGATCCACCTCGAGCTGCTGCGCACCTACTCGGTGGGCTGGTGGGCGACGCTGCGCAGTGTGCGGCTGCCCGCCGCGGTGCCGTACCTGCTGCCCGCGCTCCGACTCGCCGCGGCCAACGCCGTGGTCGGCGCGATCGTCGCCGAGGTCTCGACCGGCCTGCAGGGCGGGCTCGGCCGCATCATCATCCAGTACGCCGGCCAGGCCAGCGGCGACCCCGCGAAGGCGTGGGCGCCGATCGGCGGCGCGATCGTGCTCGGGCTCGTGGCGGCGGGCTCCGTCGCGATCCTCGGCCTCATCTTCCGGAACTACCGACGCGCGGAGGCGACCGCATGACCACCACCCCTGCAGGCACCGCATCGAGCGCGAGCGCTGTGAGCGTGCGCGGCGCCGACAAGGTGTTCGCGACCAAGCGCGGCGAGGTCGTGGCGCTCACCGGCATCGACCTCGACGTCGCGCCCGGGGAGTTCGTCTCGCTCATCGGCCCCTCCGGGTGCGGCAAGTCGACCCTGCTGCGCCTCATCGCCGACCTCGACTCGCCCACGAGCGGCACGGTCGAGGTGTTCGGCACGAGCGCGCACCAGGCGCGACTCGATCAGCGGTACGGCATCGCCTTCCAGCAGGCCGGGCTGCTGCCCTGGCGCACGGTCGCCGCCAACATCGCGCTGCCGCTCGAGCTGCACGGTGTGAGCGCCGCCGAGCGCGCGGCCCGGGTCGACGAGCTCATCGGTCTCGTCGGGCTCGGCGACTTCGCGCAGCAGTACCCCGACCAGCTCTCCGGCGGCATGCAGCAGCGCGTCGCGATCGCGCGGGCGCTCGCCGAGAAGCCCGCGCTGCTGCTCATGGACGAGCCCTTCGGCGCGCTCGATGAGATGACGCGCGAGTACCTGCAGGCCGAGCTGCTGCGCATCGCGGCCGAGACACGGGCCGCTGTGGTGTTCGTGACCCACTCCATCCCGGAGGCGGTGTACCTCAGCGACCGGGTCGTCGTGATGTCGCCGCGGCCCGGCCGCATCTCGGCGATCGTGCCGATGAACCTGGGGCGCAGCGCCGACCGCGCGGAGGACATCCGCGAGGACGCGGCGTTCTTCGAGATGATCACGGCCGTCCGCGAGGCGCTGCACGGCGCCCCCGTGACCGGTGCGCGCGGGGTCGAGACGCGATGAGCTCCGCGGCGATCGGGCGCGAGGCGAGCACCGCCGAGCGCGTCGGCGCGCCGATCGTGCTCGGCGTCGTCGTCGTCGCGCTCTGGCAGCTGCTCGCCGGCAGCGGGCTCATCGAGGCCTACCTGCTGCCGAGCCCGCTCGCGATCGGGCAGGAGATCGCCGAGTTCCTGCCCTCGATGCTGAGCGCCGCGGGGCTCACGGGGCTCAACGCGCTCATCGGCCTGCTCGTCGGCACACTGCTCGGCATCGTCGGGGCGCTCCTGGCCTCCGCCACGCGCCTCGTCGACGGGATGCTCGCCCCCGTCGTCGCGGCGCTCTCGGTCGTGCCCATCGTGGCCCTCGCCCCCGTGCTCAACTCGGCGTTCGGCGCCGACGCGCAGACCGGGCGGCAGCTCATCGCCGCGCTCGCCGCCTTCGTGCCCGTCTTCATCAACACCGCGCGCGGGCTACGGCAGACCCGGCCCGTGCACCGCGACCTCATGCGCGTCTACGCCGCGTCGCCGTGGCAGACGATGCGCACCATCACGCTGCGCACGGCCGCGCCGTTCACGTTCACGGGCATCCGCCTCGCCTCGTCGCTCGCGGTGATCTCGGCCCTCGTCGCCGAGTACTTCGGCGGGCCGCGCGGCGGCCTCGGCGGCCTCATCTCGACCTCCGCGGCCTCGAGCGCCTACGCCCGCGCCTGGGCGTACGTCGTCGCGGCGATCGTGCTCGGGCTCGTCTTCTACCTCGTCGCGCTCGGCATCGAGCGCCTCGTCTCCCGTCGCCGCTGACGCCGAGACGCCCCCGGCACCTCTCCGCACCACCCGCTCCATTCGTCCCACCCGCGTCACCACCGCACCACCACCCCCGGGAACCACCGAAAGGACAGCACATGACCCGCAGCACCCGTCGCCTCGCGACGATCGGCGCGATCGGCCTGACCGCCGCGCTCGCCCTCTCCGCCTGCGCCGCCGACTCCGGCGGCACCGACGGCGGAGGAGGCTCCGACGAGCTCACGCAGGTGAAGCTCCAGCTCCAGTGGCTGCCGCAGGGCCAGTTCGCCGGCTACTTCGCCGCGCAGGATCAGGGCTACTTCGAGGAGGCGGGGCTGGAGGTCGAGATCATCCCCTCCGGCGGCGACATCGTGCCGCAGGACGCCCTCGCCAACGGCGACGTCGACTACGCCATCGCCTGGGTGCCGAAGGTGCTCGGCTCGATCGAGGCGGGCGCGAACGTCACGAACATCGCCCAGATCTTCCAGCGCTCCGGCACCCTCCAGGTCGCGTGGGCCGACAGCGGCATCGAGTCGGTCGCCGACTTCGAGGGCAAGAAGATCGGCTCGTGGGGCTTCGGCAACGAGTGGGAGATCTTCGCCGCGATGGCGGAGGAAGGCCTCGACTCGACGACCGTCGAGATCATCACGCAGGACTTCAACATGAACGCCTTCCTCGCCGGCGACATCGACGCGGCGCAGGCGATGACCTACAACGAGTACGCGCAGGTGCTCGAGACGGTGAACCCCGAGACGGGTGAGCTGTACACGCCCGACGACCTCAACGTCATCAGCTACGAGGACACGGTCGGCGCGATGCTGCAGGACGCCATCTGGGCCGACACCGAGCGCCTCGAGAGCGACGAGGAGTACCAGGAGACGACCGTCGCCTTCCTCAAGGCCGTCATCAAGGGCTGGGTCTACGCCGCCGAGAACCCGCAGGAGGCCGCCGACATTGTGGGCGCCGCCGGCTCCGGCTGGGGCCCGAGCCACGAGCTGTGGATGGTCAACGAGACCAACAAGCTCATCTGGCCCGCCCCGAACGGCATCGGCTTCATCGACGAGTCCGCCTTCGACGCCACGGTCGAGGCCGCGCTCATCGCCGTCAACGAGACCGGCGCGCGCCTCATCACCGAGGAGCCCGGCGACGGGGTGTGGACCAACGAGTACATCGAGCGAGCGCTCGCCGAGCTCGAGGAGGAGGGCGTCGACGTGCGCGGCGAATCCTTCGAGCCGATCGAGGTCGAGCTCAGGGAGGGCGGCAACTAGCCCCGCCGAGCAGATCCGGGGGCGGGATGCTCGCGCCGAGCATCCCGCCCCGTTCTCGCCCCCCGCTCTCAGCCGACAGGCCCCACGATGGCGGCATGACGATCGACGCCACGCGCGCCGCGGGCCTCGCACGGCTCGCCGACTTCGTGCCCCGAGCCGGCCGCGCCTACGCCGCCGAGCGCAACCACGATCACGGCCCGGGCGACCGCGCGAACGTCTCGACGCTCTCGCCGTGGCTGCGCCACCGGCTCGTCACCGAGCGCGAGGTCGTCGAGGCGGTGCTCGTGCGGCACTCCCCGCAGGCCGCGGAGAAGTTCGTGCAGGAGGTGCTGTGGCGCACCTACTGGAAGGGCTGGCTCGAGCTGCGGCCGAGCGTCTGGGGCCGCTACCGGGCGAGCCTCGAGCCCGTGCTCGCGGGCCTCGACGCCGACGCCCGCTCGCGCTACGACGACGCCGTCGCCGGCCGCACCGGCATCGACGGCTTCGACGACTGGGCGCGCGAGCTCGCCGAGACCGGGTACCTCCACAATCACGCGCGCATGTGGTTCGCCAGCATCTGGCTGTTCACGCTACGCCTGCCGTGGCAGCTCGGCGCCGACCACTTCCTGCGGCACCTGCTCGACGGCGACCCGGCCTCGAACACGCTCAGCTGGCGCTGGGTCGCGGGCCTGCAGACCGCGGGCAAGACCTACCTCGCGACCGCCGACAACATCGCCCGCTACACCGACGGCCGCTATCGGCCGCGCAGGCTCGCGACCGAGGCGATCGTGCCCGACGATGACCCCGTGCCGCCCGCGGCGCCCGCGCCGACGCCGACGCCGCTGCCGAGCGGGCCCGTCGTGCTGCTGCTGCACGAGGACGACCTGCACGCTGAGAGCCTGCTGCCGGCGATCGCCGCCGCGGGCGCCGAGGTCGTCGCGGTCGCGGCGCCGACCGCGGGGGAGCGGCGCTCACCGGTCGCGGCGACAGCCGCGGGGCCGGCACGGTTCACCGCGCACGCGCTCGCCGATGGCCGCGATCGCGCCGCGAGCGCCCTCGGGGCGCCGGCGATCGCGCTCGACGGGCTCGAGGCATCCGCCATCGCCGCCGTCGCGCGCGAGCACGGCGCGACCGCTGTCGTCACCCCGTACGCGCCCGTCGGCCCGGCACGCGAGGCGCTCGACCGGGCCAGCGCGCATCTCGCGACAGAGGGCCTGCCCCTCGCGACGGCGCTGCGCGAGTGGGATGCCCTCGCCTGGCCGCACGCGACGCGCGGGTTCTTCCCCTTCAAGGAGCGCATCCCTGCTCTGCTGCGCACGCAGTGAATCGGCCTCGACCGGGGATAATGAGCGACATCCCGTCCCTCCGACATAAGGACCGATAACCGATGACCGACACTCTGCACCGGTCGCCCCTCACCCAGCCCGACCTCGACCCGGCCGACGGCGCCCGGGCCCTCGAGCTCGATCGCCAGTACGTCTTCCACTCCTGGAGCGCGCAGGCCACCCTCAACCCCTTCGTCATCGCCGGCGCCGCCGGCAGCGAGGTGTGGACGCACGACGGCGAGCGCTATCTCGACCTCTCGAGCCAGCTCGTCAACACCAACATCGGCCACTCGCACCCGAAGGTCGTCGAGGCGATCCAGCAGCAGGCGGCCGAGCTCGCCACCGTCGCTCCCGCCCACGCCAATCTCGCGCGCGGCGAGGCGGCCAAGCGCATCGTCGAGAAGGCCGGCCCCGGCTTCGCGAAGGTCTTCTTCACCAACGGGGGCGCCGACGCGATCGAGAACGCCATCCGCATGGCGCGCCTCACGACCCGCAAGCACAAGGTCATCTCGACCTTCCGCAGCTACCACGGCAACACGGGCGCCGCGATCGCCGCGACCGGCGACTGGCGCCGCATGCCCAACGAGTACGCGTGGGGCCACCTGCGCGTGTTCGGGCCGTTCCTGTACCGCAGCGAGTTCCACGCCACGACCGAGGCGGAGGAGTGCGAGCGCGCCCTGCAGCACCTCGAGCGCACCATCCAGGCCGAGGGCGCCGACACGATCGCGGCGATCGTGCTCGAGTCGGTGCCGGGCACGGCGGGCATCTTCGCCCCGCCCGCCGGGTACCTCGCCGGCGTGCGCGAACTGTGCGACCGGTACGGCATCGTCTGGATCGCCGACGAGGTCATGGCGGGCTTCGGCCGCACCGGCGAGTGGTTCGCGTGGCAGGGTCAGGGCGTCAACCCCGAGAGCGTCGTGCCCGACCTCATCGCCTTCGCCAAGGGCGTCAACTCCGGCTACGTGCCGGTCGGCGGCGTCGTCATCTCGCCGGAGATCGCGGCGGCGTTCGACGAGCGCGTCTTCCCCGGCGGACTCACCTACTCGGGCCACCCGCTCGCCATGGCGTCGATCGTCGCCTCGATCGACGCGATGACCGACGAGGGCATCGTCGAAAACGCGAAGATGATCGGCGAGCAGCACCTGGGCCCCGGCCTGCGGGCGCTCGCCGAGAAGCACGAGATCATCGGCGACGTGCGCGGCCTCGGCGTGTTCTGGGCGCTCGACCTCGTCACCGACCGCGCCACGCGCGAGCCCGTGCAAGCGAGCGTCATCGCAACGCTCAAGGCCGAGCTCATGGCGCGTCGCGTGCTGCCGTTCGCGGCCGACAACCGACTGCACGTCGTGCCGCCGTGCATCATCACCCCCGACGAGGTCGCGCGCGGCCTCGCGGCGATCGATGAGGCGCTGTCGGCGGTGGCGGCGGGCTAGTCGCCGACGGTTCGCGAGGGGCGGGCATCCATCAGGCGGATGCTCGCCCCTCGTCATGCGAGAATGGAGCGTTATGCCTTCCTCGCCCTACCGCTTCGACGTGCGCGACCTCTGGCACCGAGCCGGAGAGATGCGCGAGACGTCGCGCAGCTTCGACGTGCCCGAGCAGCTCGGAGCCTCCGTGGCGACCGTGCCCGCCGGCACGCCCCTCACGCTCGACGCGCGCTTCGAGGGGCTGCACGAGGGCATCCTGGTCTCGGGCCACGTCACGACGACCGCCGTCGGCGAGTGCGTGCGCTGCCTCGACCGCGTCGAGCTGCCCGTCGACGTCGCATTCCAGGAGGTTTTCGCGTATTCTCCTGACGACGCCTTCGACTACACGGTTCACGACAACCACGTGGATTGTGAACCGGTTGTTCGGGATGCGGTAGTGCTGTCGCTGCCGTTCCAGCCGGTGTGCCGACCTGACTGCCCCGGTCTCGACCCCGAGACCGGCGAGCGACTGGCCGACCACCCGGAGCGGAAGCCGCGCGAGGTCATCGACCCGCGCTGGGCCGCCCTGCAAGGCTTTGCGACCGAGACCACCGAGACCACCGACTGAGACTCCGGCGCCGCTGCGCGCCGACACGAGAGAGAGAAGAGATCATGGCTGTTCCCAAGCGGAAGAAGTCGCGCGCCAACACCCACGCGCGCCGCTCGCAGTGGAAGGCGGAGGTTCCCACCCTCGTCAAGACCATCGAGAACGGCAAGGTCGTCTACAGCCTGCCGCACCGCGCCCGCGTGGTCGAGGACTCGGCGGGCACCCCGCTGTTCCTCGAGTACAAGGGCCGCAAGGTCGCCGACGTCTAAGGTGACCCAGGCCGCGTCGTCTCCCTCGAGGCGCACGCTCACGCCCACGAGCGCTCGTGCGAGCGCGCCGGATCGTTCGGCGCTCGCCCGAGCGCTCGGCGTCGTTATCGACCCCGCCCTTCTCGAGCTCGCGCTCACCCACCGGTCGTGGGCGTACGAGAACGGCGGCGCGGCGAACAACGAGCGCCTCGAGTTCCTCGGCGACGCCATCCTCGGGCAGGCCGTCACGGTCATGCTCTACACGCGGTTCCCCGACCTCGACGAGGGCGACCTCGCCAAGCGGCGCGCCTCGCTCGTGTCGGCGGCGGCGCTCAGCGAGGTCGCGCGCACGATCGGCCTCGGCGACCACCTGAAGCTCGGCAAGGGCGAAGAGCTCACCGGCGGGCGCGACAAGTCGTCGATCCTCGCCGACACGCTCGAGGCGATCATCGGCGCGACCTTCCTCGACTGCGGCGACGACGCCGCGACCGACCTCGTGCTGCGCCTCGTCGCGCCGCTCGTGGCCGACCCGGCCCGCTTCGGTGCCGCGATGGATCCGAAGACCTCGCTGCAGGAGCTCGCCGCGCAGCTCGGGCACGGCCTGCCGGTCTACGAGCTCACCGACACGGGCCCCGACCACTCCAAGCGCTTCACCGCGACCGTGCTGCTCTCGGGCGAGGCGGTCGCCTCGGGCGAGGGCACGAGCAAGAAGCAGGCCGAGATGGCCGCCGCGCTCGCCGCCTGGCAGTCGCTGCAGGGTCGCACCTCGGCCTGATGCCCGAGCTGCCCGAAGTCGAGGTCGTGCGCCACGGCCTCGCCCCCGCCGTCACCGGCGCCACCGTCACGAGCGTGCGCGTGCTCGACGAGCGCTCGCTGCGCCGCCACGACGGGCCGGCCGAGGACTTCGTCGACCGCCTGACCGGTGCCCGCATCGACGCCGCGGTGCGGCGCGGCAAGTTCCTGTGGATGCCCGTGGCCGTCGGCGACGCGGCCCCCGCCGGCCAGACCGGTGCGTTCGGCGACCCGGTCGAGGCCGTGGTGGTGCACCTGGGCATGAGCGGGCAGGTGCTGCTGCGCGGCGTCGACGCCGAGGTGGCACCGCTGACGCGCATCGTGCTCGGCATCGAGCATCCGCAGCACGGAGCCCTGCGCGTCGACTTCGTCGACCAGCGCATCTTCGGGTCGATGGCGATCGACGCCCTGCAGCCGACCGGCGACGGCGCCGCCGGCGGCCACGGCAGCGCGTTGCCGCTCGTGCCGGGCCAGGTCGCGCACATCGCGCGCGACCCGCTCGACCCCGCGTTCGACGAGGCGCGCTTCCTCGCCGCGCTGCGCGGGCGCCGCACCGGCATCAAGCGCGCGCTGCTCGACCAGGGGCTCGTGAGCGGCATCGGCAACATCTACG
>VFQO010000120.1_pt1 | contig 98956 bp, 116 predicted proteins | sample 3512331 | NCBI WGS metagenome assembly VFQO01 (sample SAMN10412371, study PRJNA504923) | tailings metagenome | isolation source: Replicate 3 from Balatoc abandoned mine | place: Philippines: Itogon, Benguet | collected 2017-08-28 | reverse complement strand
CTTCAGCCGCCACGGCCAGTCCCAATGCAGCAATCAATTTGCCCCATGAGGCCCAGAAACCTGTTGGCGGTGCCTTATTAGCACCCTCGGATTTGTCTTTGACCTTGATAGGTTCTGGTTTGAAGCCTGCCTTGCGAATCGCATCCAGTGCCAACCGCAGAGCATGATCCTCAGCAGCGATGCCCAACTCGCGGTTGCCCAAGTCGAACTGCAAGCCGTGAATACCTGCCACGCCATCCAGCGCTCGACGGATTTCTGACTCTTCCGACGCGCAGTCCATGTTTGCGATCCGGAATCGCCGTGACTCAACAGCCGTTGCAGCAGACGCCACTGGCCCACCCACAGCAGGCGATGCAGCGCATCCACTCCCACAACCGCAGGCAGTGTCAACTTGTTGGGATTGGTGAGTAGGGTTCATGATCTTCTCCTTGTAGGATGGATTAAAAACCCTGTAGCCACTACAATGTCAAGCGCCTACAAAATAAGACTATGCAACTTTCCTGCCACTGCGCAAGGTGAAGATATGAAAATCGGCGAACTGGCCAAGGCTGCTCACACTCAGGTTGAGACTATCCGGTATTACGAACGCGAAGGATTGCTGCCAGAAACGGCTCGCACTGAAGGAAACTATCGGGTATACGGCAGCGAACACGTTGACCGGCTATCCTTCATTCGGCACTGCCGAGGGTTGGATATGACGCTGGATGAAATCCGAGTCCTACTGCGCTTCAAGGACTCGCCTCACGAGAACTGTGCTCAGGTAAACGACCTGCTTGACGAGCACATTGGCCATGTGGCCTCCCGCATCAAAGAGTTGAAAGCGCTGGAACGACAACTTAAGGCGTTGAGAGAAAACTGCCGTGAGTCTCAACAGGCCAGCCAATGCGGAATTTTGACCGAATTGTCCACAGCATCACGCAGCGATTGCGAGTCAGCTACCAGCAGAGTGCATGTTTACGGGGCACACAGCCTCAAAGGAAAGCGTTGAACAAACAGCGTCAGCCAAGTAGTGCTCGTACCTCGGCGTCACGTCGGGAGACAAGTCCTGGCAGCACACGTCCGCCACCATAGATCCAGCGCTGCAGCTCGTGCGTTACGCTCGGCCAGTCTCGTTGATTCACTCGTTGCCGAAGCGTCGATGTCTGTAGCCGCCCCGCACCAAGGTTGAAGGTGAAATCAACGATGGCCGCGAGTCGTCCCTCGGGTTCGGTAGCCAACACCGGGCAGTAGCGCAGCGTCGCGGCAAGCGCTGTTTGCAGGTCGCGGGCCAGATAGACCTCGGCTTCGGTTTCCGTGATCGGCGGATGCTTCGGATCACACAGATGGCCGTACCCAATTGTCCAGTAGCCTGCTGGGCAGATGTACGGATGCGCGCGTCGAGGATCGGCCTTCGGAACGCGGTGGAATCCCTCGAAGCGTTTGGCCAGCTCGATGGCCGCTTTCGGCACCTCGCTCACGAACGCACCCGGTCGAACACGCGCCCGAGGAACCAGAAGTTCAGCACCCCGGCCCATAGGGCTTGGTCTGCCTCCGTCCAGGCGTGCAGGACGACAGTGCCCCAGCCAGCGCCAGCTGTCACGGCGGCCGCGAACGCTGCCGTCTTGGCGGCGCAGTACAGCGCCATAAACCAGTAAGTGATAACAGGCCGTACACTGGTCGACAGCGCGTCAGCCCACCGCACTCCGAAAGGCCGCCCTTGCGCAGTCACGGCCTCCTTTAGCGCCTCAATCGCGCCAGCATTCCAAGCTAAATCGGCGGAGGCGCCAATCTCAGCCATACGCTGGGCGCCACGTAGCTTCTCAAATTCCAGAGCCTTATCCTGCATGGCAAGCTCATGTCCGCGCTCCCCTTTTCGGTCAAGCCACTTCAAAATTTCAGGCGCCAAACGGAAGGCACCGCCCAACATCCCACCCAGAAGCGTCTCGATCATTGAACACCCCCGTAGAGTTTCAGCTTGATGCTTGCCCCCACGATCAGCGCAACCAGAACCCCGGTGGTCAACAGCTTGATGAAAGTCTGCCAAGCGGTTTGTCGCGCTTGCCGCCACGCTTCGATCAGCCCTCGCAGATCCCGAATATCCTTCGCCGCATGGCCGTTCTCCAGACCAAGTGCTGCTAACGCACGCTCAGCCCCCTTTTCAGCTGCGCGGGTCAACAATTCGTCCAAGTCGTCTGGACGAAGGTGAAGAACATCAGAATAGTTATCGTCACTTGCCATTCAAAGCTCCAAAAAAATCGCCCGCCAGGATCTCTCCGGGCAGGCGTCAACAGGGGATTACAGCCAGGTTATTGTTGTCAGGTGGCGTTAGGATCGCCCAAAGGTTCGCCATGTACGCGGGTGAAAGACACCCGTGGCGTAGTTCGGGTTTGGCTCGTTAAAAATCAAAAGAACATCACCTGCCACAGCCGTACGCTGATCAGTGCCCATATCGCCAATCTTTACGGTTCCGTGGTGTAGATGGCTGGGAAATACCAGTAACTGGCCCTCTTCAACGAGAACAATCGATTGGTTTGCATTGAGTGCGTTTCTCTCAAGAACCATTGATCTTTGACGGTTCGTCTCTTCTGAAAACGCACCGTAGTAAGGCTCATTGGGCGAGGACGGAATCTGAAAAGCAATCGCATCAGCCTCTTTCGGCATATGCATGTAATAGACAAACGACAAGTGGCTGCTTGCGTGGGCGTGCACCGGCGTGACTGTCTTGCTGTCAGTCACGCTTATCCATGTTTTTACAATATGGATATCAACGCGGGATCGGTCATACGCCAGCTTATCCAGATAACTCGCCACGCAATCAGAAACAAATTCGAAAAATGATTGCAAAGCTAAGTCGGTATGTAGGTACACCTTGCCGGAGCTTTCCCCGGAAATTAATCCCTGACCGCTCTCATGGGGTATACAGTGATGAGGCATGCGCTCAACGAAAGTACGTTTGTATTCATCATGACAATCGCTTTTAAACATCGCAACAGCCGTTGGAAACAGGTAATGGAGTGAGCAGTCCATCATTCACCATTCTTCAAAATTAAACTTTCCAGCTCATCGAATTTAAGTCTGCGAAAACTAAAACTGATACAAGAGCGTAAATTGGCATCTGACATTCGCACCGCATGAGGCTTGGATACATTGAGCAGCCACGCTTCACCTTCTTTGGCTTTGAAGCTTCCTCGAGAAATCAGCGTCTTATTTTGTTCGTATGCTGAAAAGAATTCTGTGATCTCTTCGTTGCAATGGATGTAAATGTTAATAGCTGTTCGCCTGCCAATATCAACATGCGGCGGGACTGTTGAAGCAGGATGGGGTTTCTCCATCCTCATGTAGAACACCCCGGGTACTTCACGGTCTAACACCGCTTGCGGAAGTTGAGAGAGCAATTGAGCGGCGTAAGGATTAGGAACCTCAAACACATGAAGCGGCGTGGGTGGGGCGGATTCTTTTTCCCAAAGGGTGTATTTGTAGCGATCGCGATTCGGTACATCGGCTATCTGCGCCAGGCGACAAGCCGACATATCAAACTCTGGCACGTCAATGGATAGTTCAAGTCGACGAAAGTAGTTCATATTTTGATCAACCGAATGAAGTACGAGCCGATGTCAAACCTGCCCCAGTCCCATCGATTGGGATAGTTGTGGTGATACCCATGTCGCCACTCTGATGTGGGAAGTAACCACTCCAACCACTGCAGATCACGAGGGCCTTTTTTGGTATGACTGACTGTCTGATGGACTGCGGTCGAGAAAAAATACAGCGCGACCGGCACTACGTACCCAAACAAAGCCATATTGGGTGAAACAAGAAACAAAATGCCAAACGTCAACCAGCACAGCAGTGCGCCGTAATGAAGAAGAAAGACCTGGAACGGATCCCGAGTTAGCCTCACGATCGCCCTTGAATTCATACCCTCAGGAACTCGGTAGCGTCTGACAAGAAAAAACTGCCAACTCACGATATGAGAATCCTTCTCTGTATCGGCATACTTGTGGTGGGTGTGATGAGCATGTACAAAGGCAATGGGACTCGCATGAAAGCTCAATGTCCCAACGATCGCAAAAAAGCATTGCCAGAATCGTGAGCATTCAAAGGCGCGGTGCGTGTAATAACGGTGTAGACCAACGGATACAGCGAGTTGGATGGCCATGTAGACGACGAAAGTCATCAAAAGCCACATCGCTGATCTATGTTCCTCTGCCACGAGATAAAACGCATAGATCGTAGCGCCTTGGCTGGCAAGAGATGCGAGCGAAGAATTCCACACATTGATTTTGAAGACATACTTCATGGAAAAATGAGACCGAAACAGTCCTCAATGGCGGTCACCGACCGACTGCCGCTTTTAAATTCAATTTGCCGAAGCTCACGAATGGTCGTGCCTTCAATGTTGAGCTGACCTTGGCAAAGGGATAGCTTGGTACCTTGCGGAAGTAGGGTGCTTTTACCAGCGGGAAGTAAAAACACCTGAAGTTTGTCTATCAACAGCGAAAGTGGGTTCGCAGGTTTGGGTTGAGGTACGCAAAACACCGTTGAATCCTCAACAAAGTCGGCACGCCATATACCAGCTTCTTCTTTGATCACGGCATTGCAGTAGCCAGGGGTACGCACAGACACCGCTTTAGTATCCACATTGACCTGGTGGACCAAGCCTTTCGTGTAGAGCCAGACCGTATCAAACGGCTCAGTAATTTGAATCAGGCCATTCACGTAGAGCTCATCGTTCAATACTTCATTTTTTGATATTTGATGGCGGATGATGGTGTAGCCAAATGCGGGGAATGCTTTTGCGTCCATTTAGACCTCGATAATGGTTTGCTCGTTGATGGCTTCTTTTACCGCTGCATCATGTCGATTTCTTATTGACCAATAAGAATTCAATACAGCTTGATAGACATCGAGGTTGTCGATTTTTTCATTTCTATCGATGCGGCCTGTTTTCAGATCCAGAATCTCTTGTTCCCCCCAGGTACCGAACCACTGCACGGCATGCACGTCCTTGGGCACGCTTCTCATATCGACACCGACAAGGCCTATGCCATCTACAGCGCAAAACGTGTCGATCGGGATAATCGTTACTCTCATTGATGCACTCATTTAGAAATCTCCAGAACGGGGGATTGAGTAGCCATGGCTAAAAGGACCTGCTGCGAGGATTCATTGGCTTTCACCATCTCATTTCTGAATGACTCCACAGCCGCACCGGTTGATCGCTGCTGTTGACTGTTTTCAATCAGAAGTACTGGAAGCCAGGCGATGGCGCATGACCATTCGTCTACTTCTTTCCCGGTATTGGGGTTATGGCCACGAACCTGCGTAAACCAAGCACATCGAAGTCCGATGCAGTCCTTTTTCAACAGAGGACAGTAATTTCCAGGCTTTATTTCCATGGTCAGTTCTTGGTTGCGATGATGACGTCGACGTACTGAACGGCGAGATTGATGGCAGTGCCTGCGAATGTGTGGTTGTGAGCCCCGCCTCCGCCGGTATTGTCTGTGGTGGTGTTGGCTGTTAATGCAGTCGCGGTAGTGACATTCGACATACCGATCTGCCGCGAAAGAGTGCCGCCTTTGACGCTGTTCCAGTTCTGAATGTTGTGAGCGTGGGCTGGAATTTGCGTTGTATTGAGGGTGGTATTTCCCACCGAGCCGTTTACAGCTTGTGATGTAAATGCGGAGGTAAACGCTACAGAACCGCCGGAACTTGCCGCACCGTTGACAACGCGTAGTGCCTTGTCGTTATGGGTCGTGTCTTTCGTCCAGCCAGTGGGTGCTGCTGTTTGTTGAAACAGTAACCTGGTACCGCTTTCTAGCTCTTGCGGCAAAGTCTGCCAACTGGGTGGGGTGGCATTACCCGCTGAGGTCAGTACCTGCCCGGCCAGGCCAAAGTTCGCGCCCCCTGCGCCTATCGCGCCGGATGAATTAATGACGACATGGTCGGTGTTACCTGCCCCCAAGATCAGGCTCTTGCCGGGATAGGCATTCTTGACATACGCGTCGCCGGTCGTGCCTTGGCCCACCGACAGATAATTGGCTGCCGTTAAACCCCAGTAATTGAAGGCGCCGGTTGCTCGGACCTGATACTGCTGCCCGGTAGTCGTGTCTCCAGCTTTGTTTAGCGGTGTGTAACCCAGGCGCGAGGGAATATCGGTGTAGTAGCCAGGCAGTTGGCCACCTAATGCTGCTGAGTCACTGGCGCTGGTTGCAGAAACAGCGGCCGCCACACTAGTGCTGCCACTACTTAAATCTGCCAGCAATACCCACGTCGCTGGCGATGCGCTCGTTAATACATACAGCTTTTGCTGATCAGTGCGCCAGCACTTCATCCCCACTTGTAGTTCGGTCGTGGGAAATACCGTGCCACTGGAGCTGGAGAGTGCCGTCTTATCGTTATTCAATAAGGGCGAGAGCGAATTGGTTAGCGTCTCAGAGGACGGTATGGTCGTGAAATTTTGCATCTAGCACCCTTGAGCCAACCAGGAAAATGAGCCTGTCACACGGGTGCCGGTCTTATCCTCCAACACGGCCGTGAAGCCTGTCGTGGAAGGTGTGCCGAGTAATCGTGGGATGGCTGTCGTGGTGCCCCCTTTGTGCGTGATGGTCACTTGGGGGGTAAATCGAAATGTTCGGGAGAACTGGACTGAGACACCGGCTGTGGCATTTGTGACCTCGGCAACACCCCGATCGAAGATGTCCGGCACATCGACGGTTAAGCGCAGTGCATCGATATAGCCGCGATCTGCGTTACTGGACTTTAAGATCGCTCGAAATAGCGCTCGCTGATAGGTGTAGTCGCCTTGGATGAAATCCCGGAAATTGGTGTATCCCGGTGGATGGCCGTTGTCGACGATATTGAGAAAATCCTCTTCCGTGATCTCGCTACTTGAGATGATCATGTCACTGATGACACCATTGGCATGCCGCCGGTATTGCTCGGTAAGCTTGAGTGCTTCATGGGTCGAGAGCCGCAAGGAACGCTTTATAGCGTCATTGACCGCTAACCCTTCAGACAAGGCTTTTCGGTAAGCCACCGTCCTGCCAAAGGCGTCAGCCATGGCTACCGCTTCAGCAACGCGCTTGACCAGTCCCAGAGATGCAAGATCGCTTGCTGTGAAAGCCTCAGTGAGAGGTTTTAAAGTTTGCTTTCCTGTGCTCTCTGCAAAAGTGAGGTTCTCGGTCACTCGCAAGATGTACGCAATCAGATCCGCGTAGGTTTCAGCGAATCCAATTGCTTCGATTACCGCCTTCGAAATTTGGCGCGACAGTACTTCGGAACTGCCAAAGGCTTCACTGATTGCTTTTGTTGGCTGCCGGGTGTGCAAACCTGAAACTGAAAGAACCTCGGATGAACGTACCGTACTTTGTCGAGCGAGATGCTCGCCCCATGAAACTGCTGACGTAAATCCTTTCGTTAAAAATTGAGCGAGGACCTCTGCCGCTGAGAAGGTTTCAGTGATTTTCTTTTGATTGGCTTGTGACAGATTTTCGACAAAGGCAATCGATTCAATCCACCGCAGCACAAAGGCAATTAGATCCGAATAGGTTTCAGTAAATACAACAGTCTCGGCCTTTGCCAAAGTCACCGACCTGCGGTTGGCTTCAGTAAAACCCAATGCCTCGCTGGAGGGTTTGATCGTTTGGCGGCTGGCGCTCTCGAGCATAGCGAGACTTACCGCAACAGCGAAAGCATAGACCGCTGGATAAGCGGTATCCCAGCTTTTACCGGCACTGGCACTCGTCCACGTAAAGCCGCCGGTTCCCCAGGTATAACGTTGACCCTGGGTTTCGGCCACTGTCACCACATCCGGCATGACCGTTAGCTCATCGTGAAAGTAAAGACGGCGGTCAGGCTATCGTCCGCGCCTTTATTGACCACTGGGAAAACCACCCGATCAAGCATGATGCCGGCGGTTGCTGCGTTAAACACACCAGCCTCAGTAATGGCGCCTGTGCCATCGCCTGCCGGGAAGTCTGCGGTGAAGGTGAAGGTCTTGGTTCCTGCCGTGTGTGCATAAGTCGCAGCATTACGATCCAGTTCAGTGACCAATGCCGATTGGGTCGCGGCGGCGGCTGTCGTCCCGGTCCCCAAGGCGATATAGCCCATCACAGCGGGCCGGCTGGCTGCCTTACCAATGGCGTCGGCAATAAAATCAAAGCCTACGTTGACAATCAAATTGTCCCGGTAGATGGTTTCAGTGTCGCCATTGGCGCGAGAGACGATTAATGTCATCGCGCCATGAAGCTGCATGGTTTCGTCGATCATGGAAGTCCTTGATAAAAAAATGGCGCAGCACCTTGAAGTGCCACGCCATTGTTGAGAAAGAGGTGTTTAGTACAGCCGAACCGTGGTCAACACACCGACGGGAGCTAAAGCTTGCGTTGCCGATTCGACTTCGCCGCCCATGCGACCCACGAACAGCCTTCGGTCAGTCGAGGTCTGGCAGACTCCGATGCAAAGTCTGTCTGAAGCTTCAATAGCCAATGGCACATTGATGCGCTGGGAGAGATGGTCTTCAAGAAAGAAGGCGCCAATTGCAGCGTCATAGCCAACTAACAGCGAGCCGATTAATCCGCTTGCATACCAGATGACGCAGGTAGTCACTTCCGATGGGATAAACCAGAAGGTCGTATGAAATATCGCCGGGATATTGACGGTCCATGCTGCCTTGGTCGTATCCTTGACCATCAGACCATCACCATAGCGGCCCGCATCGAAGGAGACTCCGGCGGACAGACTTGTCACTGGCCCGCCAAAGCCACCCAGCGCGCCATTCAAGCGCCAGCCGTAAATCTCGTTCTCCTGCAGTCCTTCTTCCCGCGAAATCTGAAACCGTGCATCCACATTAGCTAGAGAACCGTCGTAACTCCACTGCCGCTTAGCCGCGTCACTCCTCCACGGGTAGTTCACCTCTAACCAGGTAGTGCGGTCATCGACCGAGGCGCCTAAGTTGTTCTGTAAGGTGTTTTGCGCCCGGGTGGGCAAGATCAGATCGACCTCGAACAGGTATTCGCTACTTGCCGCGCCGCTATCCATGCGTAAGGCATCACGACCGTTCACTGAGACGAGTGAGGCGAAGTGACGAATTCCAGTAAAGCCTGTCGCTTGCTCGTCGCGCTCTAAAATCAGATTTGCGTTTTGCGGTTGCGCGACAACGGTTGAAACGAAGGTCGGGGTGTGGCTATAGATCCCCGGTGACGCTATCGCCTTAATCCAGAATTTGCGCTCACCATCAAAGCCCGAAGGCAAGGTGTAGCTGGTGGATTTGATTTCCGCTACAAAGAGCGAAGCATCCCATGCTGAGCCCTCTCGAAGTTCATACCCCACCACTTCCGGCTCGGGATTGGGTTGCCAGCGAAACTCCAGCCGATTGGCCGACTGCACCACATCGAATTGTTTGACGGTTGTTGGTGCTTGCAGATCCAACAGATAGGTCGTGACGTTCGTGCTGAAATTGCCTAACGTATCAAATGCTCGGATGTGATACGCGTAGTGTCCTGCGGTTGACTGGTCATGCACCATTTGGGTCGCTGCGGTTTTGGCGACCAATTGACCCTGATCCCAGTTCGAGCCAACGCGTACTTCATAGCCTGCCAAGTCTGCGTCGGTGAGTTCCTCCCAGCTCAGCAATAGATCGGTGACCCGGCGCTGGACGGTAAAGCCCGTGACATCCGAGGGTGGCAGCGTTTTACCCAACACCGTGGCATTGAACGTGGCGGCCGGACTCTCTTTACGGGTCACACCAATGGCCCTGAGACTAAACTCATACGGTCCTTCGACCGCGTCCCGGATCTCGGCGTAGTTGGCAGACGTCAGTGGCAAGCTGACAAAATTCCCGCCGTTGACCCGGTAAGACAATCGATAAGCAATCGCCGCTGGCACCTCTTGCCAGGAGATTTGCACCAGGACCTTGGCTTGATCCTTGACCCGGTACAGGCTCTCTTTCATCGACAAGCCAGTAGGTGCGGCAGGCTGGTCCGAGAGCACCGTAATCGATCGGGGCTGGAGGGCCAAGCCTTGCTCGATGGCGGCGTACTTGCCGGGGTTGTGTGCCAACGCCGTGACTTCATGAATGCCCGGGTCTTGCTCAGCAACGGCTACGACCCGAAAGAGTTGTGGCTCAACTTCGGAGGAGGCCAGCACCCAAATGGCCCCCGTTTGTGGTGCTACCGAGAAGGGACTCGTCACTGTCACGGTCCGACCAGAGGATGGGCCCACGCGCTTTTCTTCTACTGCGCCGTTGGGCAACACGACAGAGAGCCGCCAGGCACGCGGCGCTGGTACATCCTGATCCAGAACGATCGTCGAGGTCGTTGCAGAGACAATCCGTCCACCTAGCCGCAACCCACCCCGGACTGGATCAGCGACTTTGATCACATCGCCCGGTCGCACGACTGCACCTTCTAGCCCGGTGCGAAAGGTGATGATCTCGGACTCGGACTGCTCGGAGTACAACAGCCATTTGCCCACGCGATGGGCCTGCCCCCGCGAGGTGCAACCTAGGGCTGCGATCTCGCTTTGCACTAGCCCATAGCGAGCGATCCCTGAGGCATCTTCGACGTATTCGACCTTCTGGCGATAAAAGTCCTCCGGGTCATTCCAACTGACCAAAACGACCGTGTGGCGTGCTTTGGCAGACGACCCCTGATACGCAAACTCCCCATCGATGACATTACTTGGGGTGAATTGATAGACCGCGTCGGTGGGTGCGTCTTGCGTGACGGTAATCGCGCCACCCGACCAGTAGACCATCCCCCGAAATATCGAGGCCATGTCCTGCACAACCTTGTAAGCCTGTTCACGGGTCTGGAGATACAGATTGCAGGTAAAACGCGGCTCAAAGCCACCCAGCCCATTGGGCACTTGCTCGTCGCAGTATTTCGCAACGCGATACAACGCCCACTTATCAATCTGCGCTTCTGGGATGTAGCTGCCCAGTCCATAGCGAGTACTGGTCAGAAGATCATAAAAACACCAGGCCGGGTTATCCGTCCAGGCGATCTTAAAATTGCCGTTCCACACGCCACTGTAGGAGCGCGTGTTCGGATCGTAGTTGACGGGAATACGCACCCGCAAAAGCTTCATGTCGTAGCTTCTGCGTGGAATCGTTGAAAACTGTGCTGCGTCTACACGCAATGCGACTAACGCGCTGTTGGGGTAGCGGAGCTTGCTTTCGATGACCTCGGTGTACGACTCCAAGAATGTCTTATTCTGAATCGCCGTTGATGTCGAGTCAGCGGTAATTCGCCGTACCCGAATCTCCCAAGGCGCACTTCCCGTTAATGGCACGTAGTAGCTGCGCTGGTACTTGGTGGTGGTTTTACCGGAAATCGTGTCTTTGATGACTTCAGCAAATCCACCACCGTTGGTTTGGCGATCAATGGCAAAGCTGACCTCACTGCCATTCAAGTCACCGTTCGTCGTATTTTGGTTGGTCAGCTGAGGTACGCTCACCTTCACGCGCACCGCATCCACATCAGCGTCTGTGATCGATCTAACGACTGATTGCGTGGCTTTGACCTCTACACCGACCGAGATCTCGTTTTCAACAGAGGAAAAACCCGGTACATAGCTTTGCTGTTGGGTGCCGGTGCGAGATTCGAGGGTGATGCCGTTGAAATTATTCGACCCATCAGCATTTTGTATCGGCGTGTCATCCAGATACACCGACTGCAAACCGGCGACCAAGCCTTCGATCTCGCCTTCGGAAATCAAATCAACGACACGCGCATACGCTTTGGAGCGCAGGCTGTCGGGTGCTTCTTGTGCGACTCGAGCCGCACCGCCACCGCTCTTGCCACCACCACCAGCGCCAATGATGAGCGACGTCATGCGGCTACCTCGTCAACATCAATACCGGCACTGATCACAGCAGAGCCGACGATTAGCCGGCCATAGCCGACAGGCACCGGGTGGCCTTGTGCAGTGGTGTTAACGGCCCCATTAAAGCTGTAACTCGGCTTGTTCTCCGGTTGCTCATAGGGCTCAGCCGCTTTAGGCGTGGGTGCGATCATCTGCGATACACCGCCCAGAATCATGGCTGTGCCCACTGAATACAGAGTTGATTGCGACAAGAAGGCGCCGGACGCTGCCCACCCCATCGGATTCCACCAAGCGACCGCCAGCAGTGCCACACCCAGGAGAATTTGACCAAGCCCGTCCCCGCCAGCACCCGAGATGACCGGAGCAATGGTGACGTTTTGCAGGCCCACAGGATCGTGCAGACGATCCATGGTCAAGGCATCGCGACCCGCCAGAACCCGGTATCCCACGCCGCGCTCGCCAGAAGCCACCAGTTCGCGCTCGAGGCTTGGAAAATTGGCCACCAGTGCACGAATGGCCTCAGCCGCTGAGGTAATTGCCAGACGGTGTCTTCTGCCATACGTTTTACCGAGTTCACCGAGAAGAATAACTGTGACCATAGCGAAGGACGTGAGTCGTTATTTTTTGCCAGTAGCCGCCGTAAACATCACGGCTGGAGAGTCGCCCCTGCAAGTGATGCAGGATCAACCCTTCACCCAGATACACGGCAGCATGGTTGGACACCGGGGAAGCCACTTGCATCAAGAAGCAGTCCCCGCCCTGAAGATCAACGGGATCAATCACTGAAAACCCAGCGGCCGCGAAGTTATCCAGATACAGGTTCTCACCACGCTTCCACCATTCATCAAACCGCACAAAGTCAGGCAATCTGATCTGGCGCTCTTTGGTAAACCAGTCGCGCACCAGCGCGTAGCAATCGAGAACCCCATGCGACCACTGACGCCCGACCAAGGGGGCGATGTAGCCAGAGGGGATGAGTTCTGACCACTCCCCAGATGGAAAACTGACGATGTGCCAGATGAGACCACTGGCCTCGCAGGCAACGCGATCGGCCTGACTGGGTTCGGGGGGGAGCCCCGGGTGGCTATGTACGACGCCAACGATTTCACCTTCGGCGTCCGCCGCCGCATAGTCCTCCGGGTGGATCACGAATTGATCGGACCCGACGCCGATATTGCGACAGCGGATATAGGTCTCTCGACCTTTACGGATAACCAAGAGCCCACAAGCTTCACGTGGGAAGGCCTCGCGGGCGTGTTCGAATGCCAGCGTTTGGTTCGTAGCCAGCATCAGCGAAACAGTCCTGCTGCGGGGAATCCCCCGAATGGCAGCTCAGACGTCTGGCCAAATCGCGCCTGACAAGATGAGAGTCGCTTGCCGCAGATATCTTGAGAGCTGGCAGTGACTCTTTGGTCGTTCGCATCAAAGTAACTGGTGCCGGTATAGCCACATTCACTGCTGCGATAGCGCCACGGACAGACGTTCTGCACGATCTGCCGGCGTGGCAGATTCACCCCCTCCAAGTCAAAGGAAGCAGCGAGTTCGAACTCGATCACATCGCGTGTCTCGCGTGATTTGCGATCGATGTAGTAGATATCGTCGGCAAATTCAGCAGACGGGTCTGCCGTCGGATTGACGCCTCCCGGAAAATTTACCGCATCCAGATATTTGGCCAATGTGCGCTTGCGGGTAATCTTCGCGCCGACCAGATCCTGGCAGGTCAGCACCAACGCTGTAATAGCGCCGGTGACATTGGCGACCTTCAGTTTGGGTCTAGGGATCTGACCATTGCCATTGAACTCGAAGCCTTCGATCTGGATTGGAAAAGCATCATAGGCTTTGCTTTGCCAGACTACGCGCTGCTGCAATGCATTGGTGCCGGCGTGAAAATAGATCATGCCCTGACCAAAGAGCGATAGATCCAACTTGAAAAGCTCAATAACAGCACTGGGTGCGAGTTTTTGTATTTCAGCGTGAATGGCGGAGGAAGTCATGGATCAGATCTCAGATCCAAGATCACAGGTCAAACACTTGCTTGAACGTGGCACGTACGGTTTCGATGTTGGGTTCATCCATAGACCGACTCCATTCCTCGCAGATGAATTTGCCCACCACACCGGCAGGCGTGGTCCATGTAAACGATTCGACCGCGCCACGCGCGCGCAAAAAGGCATCAATTGCAGCCGCCTCTGTCGTTGTTTTTCCTCGAAACTCCAACGACCACACTTCGGGCTGTGTGTTGATCCCAAAGGCTAGTCGCTGCTCATAGCCGTCCCCAAAGGCGACCCGTCGAACGGTAGGTCGAACCGTGAGGCTCGCGCCCGTTGAGGCAATCCAGGTGAAGGTCGCCATTTAGAGGGCTCGCCGCGAATCCAGTAGGCCGCCTGCGCGCTTTTGCGCAAGCAGCTCTTGCCGAACGGCGCTGGCAATGGCTCGCCCCAAATCACGCCCACCCGACTCATCCCCACGAGCCGCTGTACCTGCTTCGGTGACGTTCACGGAAATATTAAAAACGTCGCCACCGGCAGCACCCACTCCGTTGCCTTGCAAAGACACCGGAATCGTTCGACCATCGGGCAGCGGTACATAAGCCTCGGGTCGGGAGCCTTCGCCAAAGAGCGCCAGTTGGGGTGAGGTTGCCACGCCCCCCGAGGCATAAGCGCGAAGCGGGACAGGACCGCTGCTGCTCATGATGCCGCCATCGGCAAACGGGAACATCGAGCCGATCGCTTTTGCCAGTGGCCCGGTAATGGCGCTTTGTATCTGTATGCGGATAAGGTCTGTAATGATGGATTGCGCAAGGCTTCTGAAGCTTAACTTGCCCGTCAAAACAAACTGCGTCAGTGCATCGGTCATGCCGGTGAAAGCACTGCGGGTGGCGTTTTCCATCTGCCGACCAACCTGCGAGGCTTCTTCTGAGACGTCTTTCAAAGCTTTACTGATACCTGCTGACGGATCAGAGAGTTCTCTTGCCCGCTGAGCCAGCTGCTCAGACGCGGTCGCTGCTCGCTGGGCGGCTTCGGCAATGCTTTTGAAGGTGTCAGCGAATTTTTCGTTACCCGGCGAGGCCGAAGCAATGGCTTCAGCTTGGGCGGCGAGCTTGGTCAACTCCTCGGCACTTCTCTGCCGGGCTTGCGAAAGCAAGGTTAACGAGGCGACTTCAGAGATCGAGCGGGATTCACGCTGTGTCTTGATCTGCTCTTCAATTGAAGCCAATTCCATCTGGCCACGCTGGGCCTGCTCTTGCAGATCTTTTAAGGTCTCTGCGGGCTGACGAATCAAACGCTCGGTATTGGATTGCTGCGCATCGCGCTCCAATGTTGCCCGCTTCTTGGCAATTTCGGACAATTTGTCTTCATACTTCAGCTTGTCCTGCACCGTCTTGGCGTCTTTGCGCAGAGCGACTTCAAGCAGCAGTTCCTGCTCGGCGTAAAGAGAGCCGATTTTATTGACAAAATCTTCTTGTGCAGCGACACGTGCCTGACTGGCTTCTTTAAAGCTGATATAGCCCGCGTTTTCATATAAGTCGATCAATCGCTGGCGATCTTTCAGGATTCCGGATTCTTCATCAACCAAGCGCTGAAGCTCTTTGACCTCGTTATCAATCCCGGCCATCGACTGACTGGCATTGATCGACGATAGTTTAAAAAAGCTCTCCAGATTCGACTGCGATGCGTCACGCTCCAGGTTCGAGCGTTTGGACGCGATTTCAGACAGCTTCTCCTGAAGCTTTAATTTATCTTGGGTCGACTTTGCATTGGTCTGCAGACTCCTTTTGACCAATGCTTCTTCCTGATCGTAGATCGATCGTATCTTGGTTAAATACGCTTCCTCGGCAGTTGCGCGCGCTGTGGCTGCTTCCTCGGTGCTGATGAGGCCTGAACTCTGATAGGTGTCGATGATGCGCTGCCGGTCGCGCAAGAGTGAACTTTCTTCACCAACAGCCCGATCCAAAGCACGGACCTGATTCTCCATGGCGGATAAGGCATTACTCGAGTTCGCACCATCGGCTGTGTTGTAGTTCAGACGCTTGCGCGGTGCGGCTTGCCCATGCTCGCCACCGCCAGCACCCCGGCGAATCGCCTCGAAACGCTTCTCTAAGGCGTCTGCCAAGAGCGGCATATTCCACAGGTCCGCATAATTCTGGTTCGCCTGCCGGACAATCTCGTTGCGCTTGGTGAGTGCTTCTTTTAATTTCGCGCGGTTTTTTTCTGAGAAGGGATTCATCCCTTCACCACCACCCAGGAAGGTGCCCGCTAATTCAATATCGGCCCAGACGGCCTGGAAGCTGCCGACCATGGCTTGGATGGCCTTGCCAATCGCACGCAGTGCATCGATCACCACCGCCAGCGAATAGGCAGCAGTCTCAGCCCACGTCGTAATCGACTTGTCCTGCTGGAGCTTTTGCATTCCTTTGACCGCATCATCCGAGCCCAGCAAGATTTTCTTTAACTCTTCTCCCAAGGCATTCATCGCAGGAATCGACGAGGTCACAATCGTCTGGGCGATGTAGCTGTATTCGGCCCGGGTTCTCGCCATGGCTTTGATGGCGTGCTCGGCAGCGAGGACTTGTTCTTCCGTAAGTCGGATATTCAAGTCTTGGTTCTCGGCCAAGTCCTTCAAAAAGGGCAGCATGCCGGCGCCGGATTTACCAAACAATTCCATTGCAATCGCGGTCTTCCCAGCACCATCTTCGAATTGCGCCAGTTTTAACGCGATGTCATTCATCACTTCAGCCGGGTCGCGCAGGTTGCCTGCCGTATCCCGAGCATCCACCCCGAGAAACTGCAAAGCCTTGGTGGCGCCGGCCGTCTCGTCATCCACTCCGGCCATCCCCTTGGCGAGTTTCGTCAGACTCCCGCCAATATTCTCAAGGGTGGTGTGCGAAATGGTCGCCACCGCCTGAAATCCCGATAACGCCTCGACACTGGCGCCTGTTTGCTCAGACAGCCCCTGGAGAGCGGCAGCGGCCTCCATGGTTTGAAGAACGAACTCTTTGATAGCGGCAACCGATGTGATGCCCACGGCAAGCGCAAAGGCTGACTTGGCCACATTGGCGACACTTTGCAATGAAGCCTTCATCTCATTGGCGTGCTTATCCAACAGACGAGCGCTTTTCCCCAGATCCGCCTGAAACTCGGCCGTCTCAGCGGCAAGCTTGACGACTAGGGAGCCAATATCAGCCATGTTTTTTCAGTCTATGAGCGAACATGGCCTTGAATTGGCGAATGTTCTGCTGGGATTGATCGGGTTGAGGCTGCTTTTTGATGAACGGCATGAAATCATCAGGTGCGAAGGGCCGGGTATGCGGAGACCGGTGGGCGTTGGCAAAGGTGGCCGCAATCAGTCCGCCTCTAAAATCCGCCCGAAACTCGCCGAAAGGCTCCAATTCATAGAAGGCCATCCACTCCGAGAGTTCGTCTGAGCCAATTTTTTGTAGCAAGTCGCGCACCGTCATGCCCAAAGCCAGCGCCAGCCGAAAGGCAAAGCGGCGCACCGGCCGGGCATCTAGGCTTTTTTTGCGGCATCGACCGCATCCGTACCAATTCCGTTAATACGTTGGGCAACCGTAAACACCCGGTCCAGTGCGCGAGCGCTCTTATTCCCCAGGGCAGCCACCTCGGCGTCAGTAAAAAGTCGCGTGCCTTCTGCGTCGCAAAGCGTGAGCGACACCAGACGCGCTCTGACGTTCTCCATGCGACCTTCTTTAACGATCAGGCTCGCTTCAAAGGCATCTCGGTCAGCTCCGGTCATCGTGCGCACCATCACGTCGCCTCCCCACTCGGGGACGGCAATGCATTCGAGCGGCAGATCATTGGCGGCAAGGATGGATTCTTTGCTTAGCAGGTTCATCGTCTTACGCCTCTGTGATATCGCCATCGATCTCAATCGTCACCGATGCTTCGACAACAGCATCGACCCCACCTTGAACGCTGAACTGGGTGACGTACCCGTAAAACGTCCAGACCGTGGGGACGGTGTCCGTAAAAGTGATGCGAAACTGTTGTCGTGTACGATTGGCTCGGTCGGTGCGCAAGCCGTCGTGCACCGCATTGTCGGGATCAAAATGCAACGTCAGAGAAAGCGAGCCTTCATCGCGCAGACCCATGCGCTTCTCTTTGGCTGTTGAGGACAGGTTCGTGACATCAATGACCTGGGCTTGTCCACCCGGGCCTTGGAAGGAGACGACGTTGGGTATCGTCTCAAAAGCCGTGGTACCCATTCTGGCAATCGTAATGCCCTGGGCGATGATCGCTGTGCTTGACATGTGTAATCTCCAAAAAAGGAAAAGGAGTGTTGGAACCCGGATGGGCCGCAATCAGATGTTTGCTAGAAGGGACTAGCGGTGATAGGTATAGTCAACCGTGATCCGGTAAACGTTGACTTCGTCATCAAAATCGCTGTTGACCATGCGAACATCAGACACGGTATCGATCGCAGCCATGACTGCCCCCTGGACGTCGTCCTGAAGTTGATGGGCCGCTTGCAGCGTCTTGGCGTACACATCAACTTGCATGCGTAGCCGCATCACACCATGCAGGCCGTTAATGCCGATGACCTGCTCAGTGGCTACGGGTGTGTAGACGATGTAGGGAAACGCAGTCTCGGCAGGTGCAATCAAGGCGAAGACGCGCGTCTGCGCCAGATGTTTGATGGTTTGATAAAAGTCTTGCATCAGATCTTGGCCAGCTTTTTGGCTTCGGCTTCAATCCGAGATGCCAGTCGGGTCGTGATCGCATCAACCGCTTCTTGCCGCTTGACCTCGAGTGCTGGGCGCAAGAAAGGACGAGCCGCCATTTTGATCGTCCCAAATTCAATGAAGCGCCAGTACCAGGCATCTTGAGAGAGATTTTTCTTCTTCCCTTGAAACCGGTATTTCTTTCCGTGCCGAACCGTCACAAAGAAGGTCTGGCGCGTAAGGCTCGACAGCTCCGGGATGTGTTTCATGATGACTGACCTTCTCAAGGTCCCCGGTGGGGGTTGATTCGGCATGGCTTCAGCCGCTTTGGGGGCGCGGGATTTGGCTTCATCACGCACGACCCTCGCCCCGGCATAAACAGCATTGCGAAGTCCATTTTTGGCAACGCGTGCGGGAAGTTGATTTAAGAGCTTCACCAATTCAGCCGCACCCTTGACCTGCATGCGCTCAAACTTAGCCATCATCGATGCCTTCTGAAGCCAAGAGAGTGACAAGAACGCTTTCTTCATCCTCGTTGAGGCCCCCATGGATTTTGAAGATCCGTCCGCCGTGCGAGGCCCGGTAATTTGATAGATCTCTCAAGTCAGAAAACAGCGTCTGGTAGCGCACAGTGATCTGATGCGTGATCTCTGCTGACAGACGTTGCGCAATGACCAAATGCCGAGCTGCGATGGGGGTAATGCTGCCCCAGACGGTTTTGACGGGTACCCAAGTTCGCGATGGCGCACCCAACCCATCGACTGTCGTTGTGGCACGCTCGAAGGCAAGCCGATGGATGAGCATGCCTGCCGGGACTGCCGTCATACAAGCGCCACCCGGTAAGGATCCAGCAAGCCATCCACAAACGGTAACGGGTCAATCCGCCCGCGCATTAAAATCGACATCTCCTCGCGATGCGCATAGAGACTGCCCACTCGCAGCTTGATCCAACTCTTAATGCCCTCGGGTACCGCTGCTGCAGCACCATATCCCGCATCAAAGATGATCGTCACCGCACCAATCTGCGGCAGAGTGGGTGGCCAGGTCTTGCCAAACACCGGGGTGATTCGCGCCGGCTCGCAAGAGGTATCCACCACATAGTCGATCAAAGGCATCGTCTGACTCATGCCATTCATGTCGAGATACTGAATATTCACGACCGATTGCACCGGGCATTTCGACAGAAGGATGGCATGGCATGGAAAAGCATCCAGTACCAGCTTCCAGCGCGCAGTGATCATCTGGCGCCCCGTCAACGTCTCTGCTGACTGACGTGCCGCTGCAATCAATGAACCAATGAGCGCGTCATCGTCGTCAACATCCACCCGCAGGTGAAGCTTGGCTTCGGCCAGAGAGACCGGCTCACCATTGGGTGGCGTGACGAGTTGCAGGGGCATGACTTAGACGATCTGCACCACGGCTGCTTGGTTAGCAGCACTTGCGGGTAGCACACGCGGGGAAATTCCCAATACCTGAGCTGAGGTCAAGCTCGCTGCGACACCCACAGTCAAGGACAGACGAACAAAGCCAAATCCATTGGCAATGTCTAGCTCTTCAGGCTTGAGGTCGATAAGAACCTGCTTGTTATCACCACTCGCTTTGACAATCTGTGTAATCGCCTTATCAGTGATGTCTTTTGCACCCGTACCAGCCGTATCACTTGCCTGTTGGAGCTTGGCATCGACAGTTGCGCCCGTACCAAGAGCGCCCGTCTGAATTACTGCTAGCAGGTTGTGGTGATTACCTGCCGGAATCCAGTCAGTGGTCGCTGTACCGGCAGCTTGGCTGGAAGGATCGAGCGTTGCGAGGATTGCGACGAGTTCGCTACCCAAAGCGTTAGGAAACATAGAAATTCTCCTTAAGTCTTGGGGCGATCAACGCGCACCCAGTTGAATGAACGGGGACATTGATGCAGTACCCTTGGCAGGAGCGATTGGCGCAGCGAGCTTCGACTGGCCATCCATGCGGAAGGTGGTCCTAAAGGCAGTCAAATCAGCATCGAAGTAAAGGTGCATTGACGTTGCCGTCTGCAAGCCACCAGCTTTAGTGATCGTTTGATAATAGGAAAGGTCAACCAGCAGCACGTCGCCTTGGCTAGAGAAGGAATTGGCATGCTGCGACACGAAGACTGGGCGACCCAGAAGCGTTCCATAGGGCGAAACTTGGATACCGCCGACACTCAGTCCATTGGGTAGATAGATTGGGTAATTACCAAGCGTCAGCGTGAATAGCGCCGGCAACACATCGTTATTCACAATCCAGACGGCCTTCGCAAAACTGCCGGTCGGCAGTCGCGAAATCATTTTGGCAAGGTTCTGAGGCAGCAAAGTCTGCGTCACCTGCCCCGACTCTTTGGCAACGGTGACTGTCGCACCCGCAGTCAGTGCTCCAACGGGTACGCCATTACCAGAACCGAAAAGAATGGATTCGTTGGTTTTCCAACGGATGGAGTCCGCCACTTTCTCAGGAAGATAGCTAGTAAGCGCATTGGCATCATCAAGCAGTTCGTCGGTCGTAGGCACCAGTGCCATAAGCTTTTTCAGTCGAAGCGTGGCAAGACCGAGTACCGGCTTTGTCGCACTTGCTGAAGATGCCTCGCCTTGCCAATATGCGCGGATACCATTCGTTCCCCAAGGCGTTGTCTCATCCTTCGGAAAGGCCATGCTATTGCCGCTGATCTCGACATTGTCGGTCAGTGGAAGCAGCGAGTCTTCACCCAGGGACAGACGAAATATCTGCTGGGAAAACTCTGGCGGTACCAGAAAGCCCCCGTCCTGCCCTGCCGCTTCGTTCGCGTAGGTGCTTGGGGCTGCTGCGCCACGACCACCACCGATCAACAGCCGCTCATCAACAGATTTACCTGGTTTTTCAGCTTGAAAAACGGCCTGCATGAATTCACCAACCGTCTTAAAGCCGTGTTTAGGATCAGCATCGCGGTTGTCGGTAACGGTGATGTAGTTGCCGGTAGGCGCGTCGACCGTCATGGCCATGTGCGCCTCATCAGCAATCAGGGATGATTCGCGATCGATTGCAGCAGAAGCCGTATCGATACGGGTTTTCAGTGCATCAAATGCCGAGGTCTCCTCGTCATTCATGTCGCGGTTCTCGCTCGCTGCGCGGTCGGTCAGCGCTCGAGCTTCCTTGATCAGGCCGGCTTTGCGAGCCTGCAGCTCTCGAAGTTGCTTACTCATGTGGGTTCTCCATAAATAAAAAAGTCGCCTAACACCTCGCGGTGTGGCGGACAGATGGGGTGAAACGGATAACGACCGATGGGTCGTTTTCAGATCAGGCGAAACTCGACGGAGCTGCGCGTCAATGGGGTTACAGAAGTGCCAGGGCGTCCTTGGCTTGTTTGAGACGTGATGCACCAGGTCGGGCCTGTTGTTTTGCGTCTCGGCGCATTTTCCTCAGAACGTCGTCAAACGTGGCCACGCCGTCCACCATGTTTTGAGCGAGCGCGGCGTCAGCGCCAAGTACCCGTCCTTGGCCCATGCCTTCGCGTACTTGAGCGACCGGCACACCACGGCCACGAGCAACAGCCTTCGTGAACGCCGCGTAATAATCATCGACCCTGGACTGCATGAAAGACTGGGCATCAGCGTCCAAAGGGCTATAAGGATTGCCCTCCACCTTGAATTTCCCTGCTGAAATCAGGGTCGTCTTAACGCCAGATTCCTCGAGTGCCTGACTGTAATCTTGGTGTGCCTGCCACACGCCGATGGATCCAACTTCGCCGCCCGGTGTGACGTAAAACTCGCTGGCTGAGCACCCAATCCAGTACGCTGCCGATGCAGCCAGCGAATTTGCCACCGCAACGATGGACTTCTGGGATCGGGCGCTTTGGATTTCATCGGCCAGTTCGGCCACTCCGTAGACGCTGCCACCCGGGCTATCGATATCGATCAGGATTTGGCCCACTGTGTCATCGGCTAGCAGCTGCCGAAGCGCCGACGAAAACTGCTGAGTGCTGGTGCTACCTGGCCCGGAGACATCGTCAACCATATTGCCGCGCTGGGTAACCACGCCATAGAGCGGTAGCACCGCAATGCCACCCGAAGATTGCGCGGTCGCTGATTGGCGCCGTGATTCACGACTCATCCGATCGGTCTGAATCTGGTCCATGGTTTGCGCTTTAGCAGATACTCCTGCAGACCAGCGCATGACCACACCCGCCAAAGCATTGAGTCTTTCGGGCATCAATGCCCAAGGATTCGCGAGAAATTCGGCGACGAGTAGTTGATGATTCATGGATTTTTTTCCCTTGGATTCGTAGCCAATCGTGTCAATGATTGGCGCAGATCACCCTCATTCAACATTTGGCCATCTTGATTGGCCGCCCATTGCTGGGCGGATGCCCTCGGCACCGCCAAAGCCTCAGCGATAAGATCAATGTCTTTGCAATTGATCTCGCCAGAGCGACTAATTCGGCGAGCCCACCGATCTGCTGCGCTTGCAAGCACTGCATGTAAGCGGGCGTTCAGATCTCCCTCTTCTGGCGTTTGCCTCTCGGATTCAACGTCGGCCGGGTCGGTTTCTGGTTCAGCCTCCTCGGCGTCGCCCTCCTCGACCATGTTCAGCGGTCGCAGAGGCTCGTCTAATCCATCGAGCGGATTGAGGTTTTCTGAGACGCGCGCCTCGTTCCGTGTGAGCCAACCGTTCTGAATGCCGCTTTGGTAGTAAGCCGATCGGCTGGCAGCGTCACCTCGCATGAGATTGGCGAAGTCAAATTCGACTTCCAGGTTATCGCCATCAAGTAAAAGTTCAGAGCCGATCGAAGCTTCCCAACGCTCAGCCCACGGCGTCATCGTGTGCATCACAAACTCCAGTGATTGCTGCTCTATATTCGAAAACGTGGCTCGGTCCAGATCCGCAATCATGTGGGGCGGCACCCGAAATATTCGGGCGATATCGGTGATCTGAAACTTACGAAGTTCAAGAAACTGGGCGTCCTTGTTGGTGACGCCCACCTCGTGAAACTTCATGCCGTTCTCAAGCACTAGCACCTTGCCTCGGTTTGCACCGGACTGCGCAGCCTGGTAAGACTCACGGAAGATCTTCTTAGCTTCCGCATCCCTGAATGAGCCTGGAAACTCGATCCAGCCACCGGTAGGTTTGGCGTCGTTGGCAAAGAAGCGCGCGCCATACTCCTGGGCGGCTAGCGCCATACCCAGGCTTTCGCGGGCCAACTCGATCGGACTCATGCCCAGCAACCCGTCAGAGGACAATCCGCGTAGGTGCCACACATCCCCACGCGGCAGAATGGTTTCGTCGCCAAAACGATCCGTCACGCGATACCTGAATTCCCCAGATCGCAGCAATTCGACACGAACCCGATCGGGATGGATCGGCACTAGCTCGACAATTTCACCGCGCGGGTTGGTGATGATCTGGTTGTAGGCATTGCCTCTGAGCGCCAGGTGACCTTGCAACATCTCCCGCCACTCGAACGGATTCTGATAGCGATTTGGGCGTCGGCACAGCAGCGGATGCAGCCAGTGATCAGTGACCCGATCTTTACCGCCGTCAGGGCGTTTTCGGTAGAGCACGATCGGAAGCGATGCCATCGTCTCCGACAAGATCCGCACGCAAGCGTATACCGCAGACAAGCGAAGCGAAGCGTCGGGCGATACCCTTAGACCCGAAACAGATCTGGCAGCCACCGGCTCAAACCAGAAATCTCCCCACGCAGAACGGTCATCGCTAGACGCCCGAAATCGTTCGAAAAAACTCAGTATTCCCATCAGCTCAGAGCAGCATCAATTCGTAGTCGGCGTCCAGCACCACGGTCTCCCCGGGTTTGATTGCCCGCGATAGCGCCATGATTAGTGCCACAATGCCGTCGATCTTGTTTTCTGCTCGCTCCTTGCGTGGGTAAATGTTGTCTTTGACATCCAGATGCGCGACCACGTTGCTGGCCATCCAGGTCAGTACTGGGTCACCGTCATGGGTCAACTTCTTTTGAAGGACCAAGGCCTCGAGCGTCTTCATTGGTTCACTGAAATTGAGAACCGTCGGGCGTACTTCGATCATGGGCAGACCTTCGGATAGCATCCGAGTCGACAGTTGCGTTGCCTGAAACGGATCGAAGGCTACGGCCTGCACTTCAAAGCGTAAAGCCATCTCCAAAAGATCGGCTTCAATCCAACCGAAATCGATCACATTGCCCGGCGTGACCGTCAGACGACCCGTTCGCATCCAGCCTTCATATTGGCTGTTTCCCGAGGTGTTTACCGTGTCTTCGGGCAGGTAGTACTTCCCAAAGACGATGTAAGCGTCCGAGATCTCCGGATGCGCGAACAGCATCACCAGCGCAGCAATATCCGTCTTACTCGCGAGGTCGAGGCCAATCCAACAGGGCTGACCTGCAAATGCTTCGATGTCGAGCGCATTGTCTGCGCAGGCATCCCAAGCCCGCATGTCCATCCAAGCGGTATCTGCGTTGACCCACTCATTCAAGTGCTTGGTCTTGAAGTTGTTGACCGCGCTGGGCAGTTGCATGGCCTTTGCCTGCAATGGCAACAGCACTTCGGGGCGTACTGAAATCCCCCAGTTGGGGTTCGCCTTGATCAGCGAACTCTCGGATGTCCAGTCGTCGCCGTCGTCTAAGCCGTAGATGATTCCAAACTGGGTATCGTCCTCAAACACCCCGTCCAGTAATTTGGTCACGAAGGTTCTGACCTCGTAGCAAATACCAGCGCGATTACTACCGGCGGTCGTGATCACCCACAGCAGCGAGTTGTCTCGCTTCCCGGTACCGGTCTCGACTACGTCATAGACGGTTCGTGTTTTGTGAGCGTGCAGCTCGTCGATACAGCCGAAGTGAATGTTCAGACCATCTAGGGTCGAGCCTTCTGCAGAAAGGGCTTCGAATTTCGATCCTGAGGCCAGTACGTGCATGTTGTGTGCACCGACCTCTACTGAAAAGCGACGACGAAAGCCCGGGCTTCTTCTTGCCATAGTCTGCGCATCGCCAAAGACGATCCGAGCCTGATCTCGGGTGGTGGCCAGTGAGTAAACTTCTGCGCCACCTTCTCGATCTGCGGTCAGCATATAAAGCGCCAACGCCGAAGACAAGGTCGATTTGGCATTCCCGCGTGGAACTTCAATGTAGGAGCGTCGAAAGCGGCGCTTCCCATCAGGCGTCACCCAACCAAATACCGTGGTCAGAATGAATGCCTGCCATGGCTCCAGTTGAATTGGCTCACCTGCCAATGGGCCTTTTACATGCGGCAAACGTTCAATAAACCCACACAGGTTATCTGCCGGATAGAAGTTGCGTCCGTCCTTGTCGGTCAACTTCGGATTAAATAGATACGGGCTGGACTTGCCTTTGAACCTAGCTAAATCATCCAGCTGCCGCTGACAAGCTTGCCGAACCCAACGGCAGGCAAAGATTTCTCCTGCTATGACCTGCTCGGCATACCGTTTGGCGATCGCCACATAATCTGCTGCCTGCATCAACCCGCAATGTCCGCCCAGGGATCGAGCTCTGCTTCTGCTGATTCAATCGGCATGGAAACCCGTGAGCGCGACGCCGGAGTAAATCCCATCTCGGTCGCTGCCTTGGTCATGATCTGTGCTTGTTTGTTGGCGATGGCCAGATAAGGTGACTGCATCGGTACACCCGTGTTCGGTGCTTTGACTAAGAGTCCAGTCTTTGCAATCCCGGCCTGAGCCTTGCGATACAAGTCGGCAGCACATGCCCACACCTCCAATACCGACATGTCCAGGCGCTTAAGCAGATTTGGCGGTGCACACTCCAGTGCGTAGCGCCATGCTGACTTTGCACCCTCCGGCATGTACTCCGGTGGCTCGACCAAATCACCATGGGGCTTTGGCTCTCGCTGATTAGTCCTGCACTTCTGGAGTGTTCCTTTGATTTGCTTAACTTTGGTGGGCAACGGCTTGCGACCGGCCATGACGATTCCATTCCTAGGGGATCCCCCCCTTATTCAATTTGCACGCACAAAAATTTGGGCAGGCGCGCGCATCCTTGCTTGCCCATCGTAGAGATTTGACCCACCTAGGGGGTCTTGCGGTTTACTGCTGTTTCCTTCGCCGTTTTGCGGTTGTGGCAAGGGATGCACAGTGGCTGGAGGTTCGCCCGATCGAACCGAGCACCCCCCGACTTAACTGACTGGATATGGTCCACCACCTTGGCCGCCACGAGGCGCCCGCGGGCCCCACAGGCCGCACACAGCGGCGAATCCCGCAGCAATGCTGCGCGAACCCGGCGCCACTCAGTGGACTGATAAAAACCCACTTCCGTATCGAAGCTTCGTCGTGCCCGTCCATAGTCACGGTGCACTGCGACACGGTGTTTCGGGCAAAAGCCGGGGGTGTTGAGGATAGCCCCGCAACCCGGGTATCGACATGGGGTAGGGGCGCGTTGGGGCATCCTCGACACTATTCAAAAGAGAAGCGGAATGAACCAACAGTCCACGAGAATTGACTTGTCTTCTCTGGGCGTTGAAGCGTTCATACGAACCCGATCAACGACATCCAGAGGAGTTACCTCATGAGTAACGAATTAACTGAAACCCAAGAGATCATCCTTCTTCATGCCCATCAACACACAGAGGGGAAGATTGCCTGGTTTCCCGAGCACATCAAGGGTGGCGCCCGTCAGAAGGTACTCTATGGTCTATTCAATCGCGCACTGATTACCAAAGTTGGTGACGACTGGTTCATTGCCGCCGAAGGTTATGACGTTTTGGGAGTACCTCGCAAAGCACCCATCAGTAGTGAAGCGCTAAACAAGGTCATAGAAGCTGCCGAAGCACAACAACCACGCACTCGAGACAACTCGAAGCAGGCTCAGGTGATCGCCATGTTGAGGCGTCCCGAGGGCGCTACGATCGAACAGATCTGCGAGGCCACTCAATGGCAAGCTCACACGGTCAGGGGAACGTTTGCCGGCACCTTCAAAAAGAAGCTCGGCCTTTTGATCGCTTCGGAAATCAGCCCCGAGTCAAAAAGGGTGTACCGTATCGTTACCTCTACTGACTAGGAAATCAAAATGCCAACGGACACGCTAAAACGAGCCATAAATTTACATCCCTTCAGGCCTGCAGGCATCAAAGTGAGTCCCGACCTTTGGAAAGGTCTCATGAAAAATGGCGAGATCACTTACGCGCGCGGCTACATAGAAGGAGTCATCGATTCTGAAATTGATTTCCCTGTCATAGAGAAGAATATTTTTGTCGAAATCGATTTTGATCTTGACGGATTTGACTATCAGTTGCCCTCGGCTCCAAAAAAGAAGTCAATTTAGGGAGGCATTGCAACTTTCGGGTTCGATTGCCTGCTCAGCAGATGTAACGTCTGCGGTAAGACGTGTCGCCTTTTTCCCTGTGAACTCCTCCCAACGCTTGACAATCACGTCTACGTACTTGGGATCGAGTTCAATTAGACGGGCACGTCGTCCTGATTTTTCGCAGGCGATCAGCGTGGAGCCCGAACCGCCGAAAGGATCGAGGACTAGGTCACGGGTCTTGCTGCTGTTGCGCACGGCGCGCTCCACCAGTTCCACCGGTTTCATCGTTGGATGCAGGTCGTTCTTGGCCGGCTTCTTGACGTTCCAGACATCGCCCTGGTCACGAGCGCCGCACCAGAAATGATCGGCACCGTCGCGCCAGCCGTAAAGGATGGGCTCGTACTGGCGCTGGTAATCCGCGCGTCCGAGCGTGAAAGTATTCTTAGCCCAGATGATGAACGTGGACCAGCGACCGCCTGCGGCGCGGAAAGCCGACTGCAGCGTGTCCAGCTCCGACGAACTCATGGCGATGTAGACGGCTCCCTTGGTGTGATCGAGGATGTTGGTGCAGGCGTCCGTGAGGAAGCTGCCGAAGCCGTCGCCCAGGTTGTCATTCAAGATCGGGCGGTTCTTGCCACGCATCTTGTCCTTGGCCGTGTTGGCGTAGTTCACGTTGTAGGGGGGATCGGTAAAGGTCATGTCCACTAGTTCATCGCCCAGCAGGACCTTGAAGTCATCGGCCTTGGTGGCATCGCCACACAGCAGTTTGTGCTCCCCCAGGATACAAACGTCGCCCGTCTTAGAGATGGGTATTTCGCTGAACTCGGGCACAGCGTCCTCATCGGTCAGGCCATCCGTCGTGGCATCTTCGCCAGCGATCAAGGCTTCCCACTCCTCTTGGGAGAAGCCGGTCAGTCCCAAATCAAAGCCAGCGTCCTTCAGTTCGGCCAACTCGATGCCCAGCAACTCTTCTTCCCACGATGCGTTCTCGCCGATCTTGTTGTCAGCCAGAATTAGGGCGCGGCGCTGGGTGTCTGTCAGATGCTCAAGGGGCACCACAGGCACCTCAACCATGCCGAGCTTTCGTGCAGCCAACAAGCGACCATGTCCAGCGACGACATTGTTCTGTCCGTCCACCAGGATCGGCGCACCCCAGCCGAACTCCCGGATGCTGGCGGCGATCTGCGCCACCTGCGCATCGGAATGCTGTTTGGCATTTCGGGCATAGGGGATCAGCAGATCAACTGCTCGGTAATCGATGTGAAGTGATTTCATAGGTCCTGAAATGCAAAAACCCGCGCCGGCAGAGTCGGTCGCGGGTTTTGGGAGGACGGGTCACGCGGTGTGGTTGCACCGCTCAAGATGCTGTCCAGAAGATAGCGGAAATACTACGCTATCGAAGTCGTTTTGTTGCAGCCTGTTTCCGGGGCGATCGGGACATTCAAGGCAAGGCGAGGACAACCAGCCTCCCCATTACCCCAAATTGCTCATGTTTTTGGATGGAATCGCGCACACTGCAGAGTCATTCAGCTTGACAGCGACCAATTCCAGCGCCCGCTGCCAGCGCCGCCACGCCGTTGTGCGGTCGCAGCCAAAGCGTCGTGTGATCTCGCGCCAGCAATAGTTGTCGGCCCGCATCCAGACCAGATGCCGCTGCTCAACCGCAAGCCACTGCATCCAGCGCATTACTTCCAGCATTCGATCGACCTCTGTCGGGCTTGGTGGAAGCGGGCGGTAGCCCGGGTCCTCTGCGCCAAGTACCTCCCATGGCTGGCGCACGATCTGTGGCCAGGTGTTGAAGTAGCCCTGGACGCGAACGGGTGGCAGGCGACGTACGGTGATGACGGCTTCGTGGAAACGCGCTGCAACGTCTTCGATCGTCCATAGGATGTCATGTCGTGCCACTGGTCATTCCTCCCGAGCCATAGAGTCGCTCGCCAATGCGGCGGATGAGTTCGCGCTCGACAAAATCCAATCGTGAATCCGAGTCACTGACCACCAGGATGTGCTCCTCTCGCCAGCCGCGCTGCTTCATCGCCTCGATGTCTATTTGTTCTGGCTGCATGCGCCCAAGAGGAGAACGGTAGGGGGGAAAGGGCGTTCTCATGTCACACCGCCTGCAAGTCGTGAGTTGCAATCGCCCAGTGAAGGATGGCCAGCGCATCGGCTTCGTTATCGTCAACGGGTGAATGACCACGCGCCCGGATGGCCGCGATCATTTCCTCCTTGCCGGCGTTGCCCTTGCCTGTAGCGTGCTTCTTGATCGTTCCAACCGGCACGCCCTGATACGGAATCTGATGGTGCTCGCACCAGCTGGTGAGCGTGGCAAGGAAGCCACCGTAGGCGTGCGCCGCATCGGTTGACACGTGGCGGCGCACCTCCTCGAAGTGAAGCGAGTCGATGCCATCTGCGTGGGTCTTCAGTTCGGTGAGCCAGCGCTTGAAGCGTAGAAAGCGCATCCCACCGCCTTCGAAACGCTGAGGGCGAAAGCTCTGGGTGCCGCTGGTGACGGCTCCGTCTCGTGTGCGTAGTGCCCAACCGGTAATGGTGCCCAGATCGAGGGCGAGGATCGTTGAATTCATGGTCACAGTCCCTTTCTTTGACGGGACTGACGGATCGGACGGGTTATGTCGAAACTTCCCATGAGGCGCGCGCGTATGCGCGTATAGGGGGTTACGAGGAACTGCGTCAGATCCGTCAGTTCGATGTGTTGGCATACGCTTTCAGTGGTCCGAGTACGGGGTGTAGCTGGGTGCTGGCGGGTGCTTGAGACCCAAGCCGCGAAACCCTCTCAACCCAGTCGTGTTGCGCCATTTCTCGATCCCGCGAGTGAGCAGGAGATCCGAGAAGCGCTTTTGCGAGCCGATGAACTCGCCAGCCGAATCCGCCCATTGCTTCCAGTCGGAAAAGAGTTCAGCAGTCAGCGACTTGGCATTGGCTTCGATCACACATCGCTCCTCCAGCCAACGCCCGAGGGCATCCTCGGCCTCGAAGTACTCCTCGGTCGCGTCAAGCACCTGCTTGGGTGGTTCCAGCCGCCCGATGCGCTGCCACTCCAGGCACCCCTGAACAGCCCATGCCAGGATGCCGTCGCGCTCGGCCAGCAGCTTTTGCTGCAGGTGTTTGTCGCGCTTTTCAGGCGGTACCGTGATCGTGAAAGGGATCAGGTGCAGGCGGCGCTTCATGGCCTCGTCGATGTTGCGGATCGCCGGCTTGTGGTTGCCCGCCACGAAGAGCTTGAACTGCGGGAAGAACTCGAAGAAATCCTGACGCATGAAGCGCGCGGCGATCTTGTCGCCACCGGTCAGATTCTTGACCTTAGACTCTGCCCAGCGCCGACCCTGCTCGGTCTCAATAGCCGCCACGAAGCGTGCGCCGCGCAGGCCGGCCATGTCGGTCGGGTGGCGGTCGGTGCGGGTCTCCATGAAGGTGTCCATCGGTGCGTTGGTCGCGTAATTCCCAAGGATCGTGGCCAAGGTGTTTACGAACACCGACTTGCCATTGGCGCCGGTGCCGTACAGGAAGAACAACGCGTGCTCGCGGGTCGATCCGGTCAGCGCGTAGCCGACCATGCGCTGCAGGTAGGCCTGCAGTTCCTTGTCGCCACCCGTCACCTCGTCGAGAAATTGCAGCCAGATCGGACACTCCCCACCGGAGGTGGCGGTGGTGATCTTGGTCATCCGGTCGGCGCGGTCGTGAGCGCGCTTTCGGCCGGAGCGGAGGTCGGTCACGCCACCTGGCGTGTTGAGCAGCCACGGGTCGGCATCCCACTCGTCGGTGGTCGCCGCATGCCTCCGGTCGGCGCGTGCCAGTCGCTCAACGCCGCTCACCGTACTGGCGCTCGCGAGCTTGGCAGCAACCTTGGGGTTGGATGCCTTGAGAGCGGCGTGACGACAGACGCTGCGAATCATGTCGGTCGCAGCCAGGGTGTCCTCGGTGCGCCAGCGGCAGCCGTCCCATACGAGCCAGCGTCCCCAGGTGGCGACATAGCGCCAGTCCCGGTGATAGCGACGCGTGAAAGCCAATGCCAGCGCGTCTTCCGTCCCCCAGACCGACTCGTCGGTGGTTGCCACTGGTGCGTCGTCTTCGGTGACGTCATGCATCTGCAGGCGCGGGCCGTGGGCGAGGAAGGTCCCCACGTCAAAGCCTTCCGCGATGGCATTTGCCGCATCCCATCCCTCCGCAGCCTCCTCCGGCGGATAGAGGATGTGGCAGGTCCGCGCGCCGGCAGACAAGATGGCCTGAGCCGCCTGCGCTGCGTACTCCCAGCCTGGCTTGTCGCGATCAGGCCAGATCAGGACCGCCTTGCCCGTAAGCGGTGACCAGTCCGTCTTTTCGACCGGAGCATTGGCGCCATGCATCGCAGTGGTGGCGACTATGTCAGCATCGATCAATGCCTGCGCACACTTTTCACCCTCGACCAGGACCACCTGGCTGGCCCCGACCACGCCCGGCTGGTTGTACAGCGGGCGGGGATCAGGAGGTGCCATCTTGCGGCGCTTGGCATCCCAGGGCCGAAACTCCTTCTTCCGTCCTGGCGGGTCGTAGCGGTAAACGACCGCAATCAGACTGCCAGCCGCATCCACATAGTCCCACTTCGCTGTGGCGGGTCCGAGATCGTCAACCGGTGCATCCTTCCGGGACTTTCGTGAAGGTGTCGACGGCGCGCGTCCCACCAGGTCAGCAGCCGCTTCCAGTACCCGGGGGAAGTCTGTGTGGGCGTCCACCCCAAGGTGGGCAGCGATCAGGTCAAAGATGTCGCCGCCATCGCCGGTGGCTCGATCCGTCCAGAGGCCGGCTTTCTCGCCTTCAAGAACAACCTCCAGGCTGTCACCAGGGCTACCCAGAACATCGCCAGTCAGGAACTTGCCCCGCCGCTTCTTGCCAGCCGGGAACATCGAGAAGAGCACGGACTCCAGTCGTGCAATAAGGTCGGACCGGATCTGATCACGCTGCGCCTGGCGATCGACGTCCGACGATATGGGGGTGTCGTTGAAGTCAATCATTCGGACTCCCCGGCGCCGTGCTCGTCGCGATCCAGAACGGCCGAGCTTTGCATCGCCCAGTTGGAAAGCTCCGACAGACGGTATCGGACCAGACCTCCCATCAGGTAATGGGGGATCCGGTACTTTGACCGCATGGCGTGGTCGGCGAACCAGTAGTACGGAAGGCGTAACGCAGCTGCCGCCTGCTTGGCATCGATCATGGGCTCTACCGGTTCAAGAGGCGCTTTCTTGTTGCTCATCGCTCTGTCCTCCAGCACCGGTCCTGCCACGCGCACATCCGGCATTCGAAATGGGTGGGGTCGTGATAAGCGCGGGTCAGCAGTTCACCGGCATCCGTTGCCGCGATCACTTTGATCGCCCGGTCCGACATGCGCTGGGCAAGTGCTGCATCGAAGGGCACGATCTCGGTGTAAATCTCCATCGTGTCGGCATTGATCGCCGTGAAGATCGCCGGGTGCTCATGCAACTGCAGGTAGGCTTGATAGAGCACCACCTGCGCGTGGTAGACCGGCTTGGAGACCGCGAGTTTGTTCTTCTCCAGGTCGCGCCAGGACTTGGAACCCAGGCACTTGCACTCCCAGAGAGCGGGGTACGCAAAGCCGTCTGGGCCGCCGACGATCACGCCATCGATGTGACCCTGGAGTCGCCCGTCGATTGCCGAGAAGCAAAACTGCTCGCCATTGGCTTTTCGGGTGCGCAGATCAAATCCGCCCGCCCTTAGCCACGCGACCATGCAGTCCTCCATCACGTGGCCGCGCTCAAAGATCCGCAGGATCCGACCGTCGGTCTCGCGACCTGCATCGACCGGCGCCTTGGCAAACTCGTACTGGAGGGCGCGCTCGCAGGACACCCCGAGACGGGAGGCGCCCAGGTATTCCCGAGGTGATTGCGACGCTCGCATTCGTTGGAGGCCGGCGTCGATCAGCGACGTCACCTGTCCGGGAATGCTCGACGAAGAGTTGAAGTCGATCATCGCTTCGCTCCCTTGCCGTCGTCCCAGAGCGGGTCGTCCTCCAGATCGGCGAACGGGTTTGCCATCGGATCTGGCGTCGGCGCCATGCCCCGCATGGGCGGAAATTTGGTCGTCTCGTGGTGTTCGACCATCGCCTCCGTGTAGCAGGTGACGATGGCATCGATCACTTGCAGTGCCTCGGACTCGGAGTAGTGCCCAAGGGGCTTGTCGAACCCGATTTCACCGGCGGCCTCGCCGAAGGATTTGAGGCACTTTCTCATGGCGCTGAGTTCGATGTCAGACGGCTCGATCATGGGGGCCTCCGTCTTGTCCTTGATCCCATACTTGACTCGTATCCAGTTGCCGTAGAGCGCGTGGAACGCGTCCCGGCACCGATGCGAGCAGAAGACCCAGTCGATGGGGTAGCGCGCCGGGTGACCGATGCCATGACGGTTGTCCGTGTGGCCATACCCGCGCGCCTGTCGTGTGCAGACCCAGCATTTCACGTATCCCCCTCACTGAGCCCAGGCCGGTTTCCCGGGCGCTGTGGGGCGCTGTGCGGGCGTCGCTGCTGCATGTGCGGCCATGGGGGCCTGCGGGGCGAGCGACGCAGCCGTGGGGCGCGTAGGTGCGCGAGTGGCGCTAGATGCCCCGTTGCCCCGCGCATAGTCGGGATGATCCGGCTCGACCGCGAGCTTCACCACGTTCTTGAGCTCGCCGTGGCCGTCCTTCTCGACGTCGATACGTGCGACGAACTCGAGCCCATCCAACTCATGAAAGCCAGCAATGCGGCGGGCGGCGGCGGCTTGCGGCGAGTTGTCCTGCGGACGGATGTTGCGGGCGCTGTTGAGCACGGCTCGCACGAAAGTACGACCCATGTTCCCCCAGTTCGGACCCTTCGGGCTGTGCAGGCCAATGTTCGACCACATCTTGCGGCGAGCGAATTCGCCCTCGAGGATCACGAATTCGCAGGACAGGTAGACGGAACCGGTCTCGAAGCTTTGGGTGGCGTAGCCACCGTTCCAGCCCTGCGCCGGGTCGTCGAAGGCACCGGGTTTGATGGTCATTCGGACACGGGCGACCGTTCCCTTAGGAATCAGGTCAAATGATTGCTGCTGTTCGGCATCGTTGAAATCGTTCCAGGTGGACATGGGGTTACTCCTTATTTGATTGGGTGGCGGCGGCGCACTTGTCGATGAGCGCACGCAGATCGGGGGGCTCCAGCATGTCGAGCTGGCCGGAGCGGTCCTTGGCCGGGAAGCCGTAGGGATTCATGGTCTGCGTGACGAAGGCGCGGTAGGACGAGCCGTCCTCGGCCTTGATCTCGGCAAGCGTTACGACCTCATCGACGATGCCGGGCAGCTCAGCCGCGGTTTTGGCACCTTCGATTTGCGGCACGAACACCTTGCGGTTGAAGTCGTCCATGCGCTCGTCGAGGATCGAGACGAACACGACGTGCTTGCCGCGGGCGTGCTGCAGGTGCATGAGCGCGCCCAGCATCTCGCTGCCGAGCAGCCCGTATGCACCGCGCGTATCTGGCTTGCCAGTACGCTCGGACATGGCCTGCGGCTGGGCCTTGGCCCAGATCAGCGCCTGGCGCGCAAGAACCGTTATGCTGTCGACGAAGTAGGTGTCGTACTTGGCAAGCTGAGCCGGATCGCCATAGCGCTCGCAGACATGATGGAAGTGCGCCTCCGAATACGGTGACTCGGGTGGCAGCGACAGGTTGGGTCCGGCCAGAAATACCACCAGGTCGCGGAACTCGGGCCAGGTGGCCGGGCGGACGCAGTCGCCACGCCAATCCTTGACTGCAAGATCGCCGGCTTCGAGATCGACGAAGAGTGTGGTTGCCTCAGGCAGCATCTTGAGCTGAGTGGTCTTGCCGATGCCGCTTTTACCGAGCAGCACCAGCTTGACGCCTTTCTTTTCGCGCAGCCGCTGGTCGGCGGTAATGATCGGAAGTGCCATCACGCCACCTCCTTCAGCTGATCAACGACGGCCGGGTTCCACAGGATCTGGTAGCCGCTGTGACCGTTGCGCGAGAACGGCATGGCCTCGGCCCACGCCTTGCCGGCGTCGGTGAGTTCCCACTCATCACGTTCGTTGCGGAACTGGAAGCCCAGGATTGCGAGGCGCTGATTGGTTGCTTTGGCAGAGGATCCGGCCAGCTTTCCCAATTGGGTCGCGTTGTGAGAACAGATCGGCTCATTGGCCGCCGGCAGCGCACGGCGCAGTGTCTCAATGGCCAGCCCGGTGTTCTCCTGGATGCAGGTGAGTGTGGCCGCCATGGCGATGCCGGCCTTCACGCCGGGCACCTTGGCCACGGCGTCGCCGATCAACAGCAGGGAGGACACACGGTCCTGGGTCGGGGCTGGCAAGGCCGCCCCTGGCATCGCTGAGTAGGCGCCGGTCTTGCGAATCGAAGGAAGAACTTCGCTGGTGACCCAGCGCTTGAATCGCTTTGCGGCGTCCTTGGTACTGCCGAGGATCAACGCGTACAAGCCGGACTCGTTGACGTGGTTGGCTCGCTGAGGACGGCCGAGCACATCGATGACCTCCAATTTCTGGAGATCATCGGGATCGACGTGGGACTTCATCGCCTGAGACGGATTGCCCATATCCAACACGTCGCAGACGTCGCTGGCGTTGAACCACGGCTGACCTATGTCATCAACTTGCACGCGCAGGGCGTGCGATTCGAACTGGAAGGGGATGAGGGTGCTCATGGTCATTCCTTCCACGCGATGTCGGTCATCCGATCCGCGCCGAGCGCGCCGGACTTGCGGGCGTTCTGGTACAGGTCCTCGATCGCCGAGCGCCGACGGCTGACGATCAACTGCTCCTCGGATGCCAGTTGGAGGGCAAACGCCAACTCATCGACGGTTGCGTTCTCAATAGGGACGGAGACCTCCTCACCGGCGCGGTTGCGATAGCGGATATCGTTGGGTAGGTGATCCGCGTAGTAAGAGCCGACGCGTTTTTTCAGCACAAGCTTGTTCAGAAATTTCATGATTCAGTCCTCGGAGGTGGCGGTCAGGTCATAGGAGGCCTTGCCGGGTTTGACGGTGCGGGCGGCGGCGAACTGCTCGCGCAGTGCCGTGGGCCAGTTGGTGAAGCGGGATTCCGGGATGCTGAACTCGACGTCAAGGTAGTCCTCGACGCGATCGCCGGTAGCCGCAATGCGCTTGGCCATCTCGGCCAATTGGTTTTGGTCCCAAGAGACGCGTTTTGGCGTGTCGACCGAGACGCGGATCAGGCCGTCCTGGAAATGGACGGTGCCGAAGTCCTTGCCAGCCTCGGAGCGCGCGGCCCGTTCTTGCTCGGCGTAGCGGCGCTTCATTGCGTTGTGGGTTTTGGCCTGCGCTTTCTTAACCCATTCGACCAGCTGCGCGAGATTGAAATGAATTTCGCGCAGCTGCTCAGCGGGCAAAACTGCCAAGTCGGCTTCCGTCATCGCGGTCAGCCGGTCGGAGAAAATGGTGATGTCGGCCATGATCATTTCCCTCACTGGTACGCACGAGCGAAGCTCGAGTAACGCGAGACGCGGCGCTCGAAGGCTTCGATTTCGTGCAGGAGGTAGGTGACCCGCCGACCGAGCTTGCAGTAGATTGGACCTAGCTGCTCTTGCCGCCAGCGGCGCAGAGTCTTGACCGACAGTCCCCAGCGACAGGCGAGCTCGAATTCGTCGAGCGCGATGCGAGTCTGGTTGGGGCCGCCGGGACTTGATGAGCGCGGGGGGCGCCCTTGTGTAACGAGAGGGGTTGGATTTCCCATTTGCAGTGCTCCTTTGAAAAAAGTGGGCACTGCTTATTCTTGGGACGCAATTACGGATCAATTCCGGATTGCTCTCCGGATAAAACACCGGAAATTCAGGGTCGGTGCTGCTCCCAGAGTCTCAACCGGTAGTGGCCGTGTCCAGGGCTCTCAAGCCATTCGCGCCAGACCTTCTTGCCGAACACACTGTCGGGGTCGCGCCCACAACCTGTTCGGGCAACAACATCCGACCACTTGATACTGGACTCGTGGCGTCCCCTCCAAAATGCTGCGATAACTGCCTTCTGCTTCTCACCGGAAAACACCTTCGGCGCCGTCATGTGATGCAGCTTGAGTGCACCCGTGCGCTCATCAAACCATTCATCGGTATCGCAACGTTCTGCTTGCACGCCGCGCAGCAGGCGATTCATAACGTCGCGATCGCAGACGACACCATTAGCGTCGGAGATCAGAAGGGTGTCGAGTCCGCACTGTTGGTGCCCATTGGGCAACTTTCCGTCTAGATCGCTGGCAGTAATCACGATGCCGTGCCCCGAGCGAGCAGCATCGAGCATCGGCTGTCTCCAATCGGCAGCGCATTGAGCGAGGCGGCGCGCTATGTATATTGGAGCGAACTGGTGCGTGCGCCCGACACGAACCTCGCCCAGATGCCAGAGGTGGCCGTCGATGATGTCGCGCCTGCGCGCGCGGTGGGCGTTCTCAATGTCGAGCATCTCGGCAATCGCATCCAGCCACGAATCTACGCAGAAGGCGTACGTCGAAATGTCTTCGAGCGGCCGAGTCAGAAATCGCTTCGGATGCGCAAGGCTGCGGTAGGAGTAAGTCCCACGTTCCTCGTCGACAGCCACCTCCACTTCTTCTTCTGTGTTGAGCACCGGAACGAGGATTGACGTCTGGTAGCTCTGCCGGATGATCCAGCGGCGTGCGGCGAACTGCTCCGCGCAGCCGCGCAATTCATCTGCGAGGACGTTCGCGTCTACGCAGCGCGCTTGCTCGAGGCAGGCCAGGAACTCAGCATGCGGGTTCATGGCGACCTCAGTATTGGCGCGCGCAGTCCAGGCGCATCAGCTGGGCAAACACCAGTTCGCTGTCGTCCTTCGTCAGGCGACCGTCGGCGAAGCCGTTCGGTGCGGTGATCTGGATCGACACGGGGTGTGCCTTTCGATGGAGAGTCTTGGCGACCCGCATCGTCAGCTTTACCTTCTGAACGACGTATCCGGTGAGATCCAGAAGGGAGTGCACTTCGCGGGCGACGACGTAGATGTTGCGTTCCTCGAATCTGTGCCGATGGATCGTCAAAGGGTTATCGATTCGGCGTTCCACGGTCCTGCCCCGCATGCTGACTTGCCGCAATTCCGGCTTGGCGACGACGAGTTGTCGGATCTCGATGCCGTCGATACCGTCAATTCGATCCGTCTTGAAGCGCTTCAGCATCGCCGGCGTGCTGAAGCCCATCAGGTCAAACTCGCGCATCGGCATTGAGCGGATGTCGCCACTGCCGCCGAGCACGACGTCACGAAAGATTTTTGCCAACTCAGGACGAACTTCGAGATCGTCACAGAACACTGAGAGTTCGCCTTTGCCCGTGTGCCAGGAGTAGCGGATGTCTGTAACCGCCGGCGATTCGATGTCCTGGACCTCGCCATCGGTGATTTGCTGGTAGTGAACCTCCTTGCCGTTGAACTTCGCCGTCAGCGTATAGAGCGTGACTGGATTGCCCGCTTTTGTTGTATCGCGATGCTCGAAGTTCTCGATGAGAATGTCGTCCGGGTTGATCTTCGGGAAGAGTTCCGTGAGGCGTCGCCGCAGCACCTGCTCCGCACCTGCCGGAAGCGTGGGCTGGGCACCCTTGGGGCCGATGTAGTGGCTGGAGTACCTGTCGCTCTGCGACTGCTGCAACATCCCCTGCTGGGTCTCGGCGTGGTCGAAGCGACTGTCGTCAGCCTCATCATCGGCAGGAAACTCCTGGCGGAGATAGAGGTAGAGCGCGCGGCTAAACTTGTCGGTGGGCTGGCTGAGGATTGAGGCGTCCTCCGGATCGCTCGTATCGAGCAACGCGGCGACGGCGAGTGTGCCGTACTCGTCACATAGCAGGTTCACGCGTTCGGCCGCGCGCTCGATGCGAGCGTGGTCGGCGTGGCCGATCTCGGCGACGACCGCGAAGACGGCGTTGCGGGACGGAATGGGCAACGATCCCTTGGCGTCCTCAGTCAGTTCGCGCAGTGGCGCCAGCGGATTTCCGATCACGCCTTCGACGAGGGCGCGCAGCAATGCCGGGCGTTGTACCCGGCGCGTGAGCTGGACGAAGTGCTCAAGGTGGGGAAGGATTTCCGGCCCCTTGTCTTTGCTCCTGGTACGAGACTGCTTGTTGGCTTGCTCGGCGGCAGCCTTCTTGCGAGTTGGCTTCGCATCTTGTTGTTTGACTGCCGTCATTCAAACTACTCCTTCGCCAAAAGTGCGCGATTGCGCGTGTTGTTAATTCATCCACCCAAAAAATGCCGACACGAAGTCGGCTGCGTGTGTCACGGGATCTGTCAGCTGATGGGGCCGCCCGGCTTGAGCAAGCCATAGCGTTCCATCCTCACCTCGGCAAACCGGGGTGTGACGTTGAAGCGTTTAGCAACCGCGCGCTTGAGCGTCTCAAGGTAGAAAAAGCCAAAGTCCCCCTCGGTCTGCAGCGTCAGACCTACACCCGGGTACTCAGGATCAAGTGACGGACCGCGAACAATCTTCACGTTGTTTTCCGGCGCCAATTCCTCAACTGCGGCATACAGGCGCTGGCGCGGCACCAGGAGCGAGCCCATGAATTCGTTGGCGCGCAACTCGGCGAAATACTCCTCTCCCCGGGCAGCAGGCGCAACGCCATCTGTGGCTCCCGCAGTCTTGGCAAGGTGTTCACCGTCGCGCGTTGTGGTGCGATAGACCTTGCGCACACCGTCATCGATTGCGTCGAACAGGCCCGGACCACGACTGGCATCAACGATCCATCCGGGGCTGTCAAAGACCGCATGGCCGATTTCATGCGCAAGGGTGCTCAACACGAGTTCCTCACTGGCGCCGTCGCCTACTGGTGAGACTGAAACCATCGCGGTGTCCGGCACCCCAGGGTCGTACTCGCAGATTCCCAAGACCGGGTTACCGCTCTCATCGTGAACCATGTTGTGGGTATCGACTGCCAGATCGAACGCGACGCCATTGATCTTCAGGTGCGAGACGTCGCGCAAAAGCTTCAGTGAAAGCGCATCAACGGCCATGCCGACAAGTTGCTGCCGCGCCATCAATGCGATGGATTCGACTTCTGAGTGTTTGATGAAACGGGGGCGCTTACGGTCGCAATGCCGGTAGTCCAATGTCAGTGCCGGCATTCACTTGTTCTCCGTGCCTTGTCTGCGGTACATGCGGACCAGGTCGCCCACGTTTTCGCGCATGTCGGGTGGCAGGCGGCTGGCCTCGACGAAAGCGTCGTCAACATCGAGGCCGAGGTGCTCGGCAGCCTTGCGGATCAACTCGTCCTTTGGGGGCTTCTCCAGCTCCCGCTCAATCCGAGACCAGTACGCGGGGGAGATATCCAGCAGCTTGGCGAAGTCGTTGAGCTGGATGTCCTTCTCTTCGCGCTTCTTACGGATGTACGCGCCGAATGCCATGTTTGTGACCTGATTGCGTGATTAGTTAATTTAAGTGAATCATAGCCGGAGATTGGGTATCGGTCAACTGTTCACTAAACGCGCAATTTGGTTGCCTGATTGCCCGGAATTGCCATCCGCTTCGGAAGTTCAGTCACATCATTTGTGACGGTTGCAATTCCCCGGAGCCGTCATGAAGAACCTCAAACTCGCCTCTCCCTCGGAGATGGCCCCAACTGCTCGCGCTGGCGAAATCACCACCATCCTTGCGGCGGCCATTGTCCGCGCCCTAGTCGCCGAAGATCCACGCCAGAGCGAAGTTCGGCTTGGCTTCTTGCCCAACCAGAGCGTTCATACAACTCCCTATCAAAAGGAGAAGTTGTGATGAACGAGAAGCAAGCATCCGTTGCCGCACGGATTGCCGAACTGTCCAGCCTGCCAATGGCGGAACTCTGGACCATGTGGGATCGGTACTTCCCCCGGCGACCGGACTACCCGAACCGCACCCATGTCGAGTCCCGCATTGCCTACAAGCTGCAAGAGGAGGTGTTTGGCGGACTGGCGCCCGAGATCAAGCATCGGCTTGAGGCCATCGGCGCAAAGCATTCCAGGATCAAGCTTCGCGCCGTTCCACGCGAGTTCGAGTTCGCGCCGGGCACCATCCTGCTGCGCGAATGGGGCGAGCGAGAACACCGGGTGACGGTCACCGCCGAGGGGCTATTCGAGTACGAGGGACAGTCCTTCAAGAGCCTGACCTCAGTGGCTCGCCAGATCACCGGATCGCATCGGTCTGGGCCGATGTTCTTTGGCTTGGGCAAGGGAGGTGCGCGATGAACAAGATCGCCGCAAATCGCAGCCGCAAACGCTGCGCCGTCTACTGCCGGGTGTCCTCCGACGAACGACTCGACCAGGAGTTCAACTCCATCGATGCTCAGAAGGAGGCGGGCCAGGCTTACATCGCCAGCCAGCGGACCGAGGGCTGGATCCCGGTGGCCGACGATTACGACGACCCCGGTTACTCAGGTGGGAACACTGATCGGCCTGGACTCAAGCGATTGATGGCGGACATCGAGCGCGGCCAGATCGACATCGTCGTGGTCTACAAAATTGACCGCCTGACCCGAAGCCTCGCCGACTTCGCCAAGATGGTCGAGGTCTTCGACGAGCATGGAGTGAGCTTCAGCGCGGTCACCCAGCAGATCAACTCCGCGACCTCAATGGGGCGGCTGATGTTGAACGTACTGCTGTCCTTCGCGCAGTTCGAGCGCGAGGTCACTGGCGAGCGTATCCGGGACAAGATCGCAGCTGCCAAGCGCAAGGGGATGTGGATGGGCGGCGTCCCGCCCCTGGGCTACGACGTCGACAGCCGGCTTCTGGTCATCAACGAAAGCGAGGCAGCAGTCGTGCGCCGCATCTTCGAGGAGATGCTGACCATCGGCTCGCCGACGCAGATCGCCGCCAACCTGACCGCAGAGGGAATCACGACGAAGGCGTGGACGACGCAGGAGGGACAGACCCGCAGTGGTGCACGCATCGACAAGAAATACCTGCACAAGCTGCTGCGTAACCGAATCTACCTCGGAGAGCTGTCGCACAAAGGAAGCTGGTATCCGGGCGCGCATCCGCCGATCATCGATTCGCCCCTGTGGGAGAAAGTTCACAGCGTCTTGGCCCGCGATGGGCATGCGCGGTCGGTGGAAACAAAAATTCGGTCCCGAACCGATGCGTTGCTGCGCGGCCTGCTGTATGCCCCCTCCGGCGAGCGCATGTACCCGACCTACTCGCGCAAGAACGGGCGGAAGTACCACTACTACGTGTCCAAGTCCGAGAGCCGGTTTGGCGCTCCGGGCAAGGGCTACGAGCGCTTGCCAGCGCCGGAGATCGAGGCAGCGGTGGTGGCGCAGGTCCGCACGGTCCTGACCAGCCCGGAATCGATTGCATCGGTGGTACGCCACATACAGCGCACTGACGCGCAAGTCGACGAGGCCACCACGGTGATGGCGATGGGCCGGCTGAACGATGTGTGGGATCAGTTGTTCCCGGTCGAGCGCCACCGGATCGCGAACCTCATGATCGAACGCATCGACCTCGTCCACGTCGGCGAGGTACAGGGCATCAAGGTGAAGTGGCGGGAATTGGGGTGGGACGCCCTGATCGGTGAATTCGCCCCGAAGGGGATCGGCGCCGAACTCGTGGAGTTGGAAGCGTGATGGATGACTCCCTGGAAACCTTCGTGCCGCTGACCTTTCGCCGGCGGGGTGCGCGGCGGGTGGCCTCAGACGATCGGGACGTTCACGACGTCACCTTGTTGGAGGGAATCGCGCGTGGCTTTTACTGGCAGCACCTTGTGGACTCCGGCGTCATGAAGAGCGGATCAGACATCGCCCGGACGGAGGGGTTGCACCCCTCAGTGACGAGTGAGCTGATGCGGCTGACCCTGCTGGCGCCTGACATCCTGGACATGCTGATGTCGGGACGACAGCCGCGTCGGATGAGCCTGGTCTGGTTCCAACGTAACCCGCTGCCGGTGGATTGGCAGGCGCAGCGGCAGATCGTGCGTCAATTCGCGGAGGCGACATGAGCAAGAAGCATCGGGGTCGATTCAAGGGCGATCCGGTCACCTACCAACTTCCGAATCCCGCTGGCGGCGTGCGACTGGAGACCTTCGTGCCCTGGATGCTGGTGAAGCGGGGGATCAAGAAGCAGGTCATCACGCCGATTGATGCGCCACAGCAGTTCCTGTCGGAGGCGGCAAGGGAGCGCGAAGGTCGGGCCGCATCACAGGACACTTCGCTTATCCGGGCGCTTGGGTTGGCGCACCACTGGCAGCGCCTGCTAGACGAGCAGCGGGCGATGTCGGTTTCCGAGATCGCCGAGGCCGAAGGCGTGGACGTGACGCAGGTGCGCCGGGTAATGCGGCTAACGCTCCTGGCCCCAGAGGTCGTGGAACGGCTGGTGGGCTTGCCCGACACTGTGCTGGAGAAGGTGATACGCCGCCCCTGGCACAGCAGTTGGGCAGTCCAAAAACAAGTACTACCCGATAATATCTAAGGCTGAGCTACTGCTTTCGACCCTTAGAGGTCGTCCATCCACGCGCCTCTAAGCCGTCATCGCAGCTGCTAGGACCGGCAGGCTTCCTGGCTCAAGCGTGCGTGCGTTCGCTAGACTGCGGCGGTCATCGTGGTTTGCCGACCTTGCCAGTTCTGTTATACCTGTTCATGTATCCAGCCTGCGCAGCACAGGACTGATTTAAAAAGACTTTCGGAAGTGTCATGCGACTTTGTTTAGCGAAAGCGGTGGTGGGTATCTGGCGTTTTGCCGTTTAAATCAAGGTTAAGTTTCTTTGGAAGGATCCGAGCATGAGGGAAAAGAGACTCTACGTTGTTGGGAACGGATTTGATCTTCATCACAAGATTAAGTCGAGTTACAGCAAGTTCGGAGAATACGTCAAGAGTTCAAACCCCCTTCTTCACGATGCTTTCGAAAACTATTTCTCCTTCGAAGGCAATTGGTCATCGTTAGAGGCGACCCTCGCACATCTGGATGTTAACCTGATCATAGATGAGGCATCTAATTTCTTGGTCTCCTACGCCGCAGAAGACTGGAGTGATGCCTACCACCATGACTATCAGTACGAGGTGGCTCGTATAGTTGAGCTAATATCGAAGACGCTTAAGGAAGAATTCACAAATTGGATTCTTGGGCTAGATATTCCAGACGCAAATTCGTGTGGCGTAGCATTGCTTCCCTTAGACGCTTCGGCACGGTATCTAAATTTCAACTATACAAATACGCTGCAGAAGCTCTACGGTATACCGAAGAATCAAGTCCTTCATATCCACAATAGTGCCTCTGATACAAACCCGGACCTGATCCTGGGTCACGCATATAGTCCATCGGATATCCAGTCACTAAATCATGGAGTCAACCTTGAGGATCAAGATGTTAGGGTGACGGAAGCTAATAACATTCTAGATCAGTATTTTTCTAAGACGTATAAACCTACCAAAGATGTTTTGCTGAGGCACAAGGATTTCTTTTCCGGATTGACGGGGGTATCTGAAATTTATGTCGTTGGGCATTCCTTGTCAGAAGTCGATGCCCCGTATATTCGAGAAATTGTTAATTTCACCAAATGCGCTAGCCCCAAGTGGATCGTCACTTACTACAACGCTACTAGTGTCCCAGTCCTAAAAGAATCCTTGCTATCTGCAGGCGCTAAAGATGGCGCAATTGAATTCCTCCCGCTTGCGCAGTTGCCAGCGTAAGAAACCTAAACATTTGCTGCAGGCTCGATGACCCTGATAGGCCCCTGCCTCAGCTCAAACGTTGGGCATCAATATGACCACACACGAACTTGATCTACTTGAGAACGCGATCGACAGCTTGGCAGAAGCGTTTGTCAAATTTGAAGAAGGTGATGGTGGGGAATCGAAAGCATATAAGTTTGCCGTATTGCACATGGCGCACTTTGTTGAACTCATCTTCAAGCATCACATTGCGAGTAAGCATCCACTTCTGATCTATAAAGATCCATTCTCGGCTAAGGTGGATAAAAACAAGACCATTACCCTCTGGGATGCGATCAACTTCATTAACAATGAAGCCGACGGCATGGTCTCCTCCGCCCTTAAGAAAGACCTTGAGTGGCTGAAGCGGCTCCGAAATGACATAGAACACCACAAATTCAAAATGGAGGTGCCCGAAGTTCGGGTCACTATCGGACGACTCTTTCGCTCTGTAATCGAGTTCCTTGAACAGCATACCGACATCGAACTTGAGTCGCTAATTCCAGAGGCAACGATGGAAACGTTCCAAGTTTTGTCGGATGAATACGAGTTCAACCTCCGTACTGCATTGAAAGATGCTGAGAAATTTGAGGAAATGAATCCTCCGGACCATCGCGATCCTGATGCGCTACCCGCACGACTGAATTGTGAGAACTGCGGAAATCCGACGCTTATACAGAACCAAGAATCGAACACGGGCTATCGCTGCCTCTATTGTGGGAACGAGGAGGGCGACAACGTTCCTGCCATTTGCGATATCTGCGGAACCTCTTCCACACAAGGCGAGCTGGACGCGTGGGAAATGGATGACGGCAGATATGAGTACAGGTGCTACTACTGTTCAGGCCGATATCACGCTGAAAAAGATGACTGACTCGAGGCTAACAAATCCGTCAACCGGACTGCGAATAAGCTGCGCTTTTCTGCAGCCGGTTACGTTCAACCTTAGCCGACCGTTACTGGCCGAAAGCAGTCCTCACATCGTACATCCTGAGTCGCCAAGGCTACAGGAGTTTTCAACTACAACCTACCGCCTCTAAGTCATTGTCAGAAAAGGAAATGGCCTCGAGCACGCTCGCGAGACCACCAGAGAAAACGGAGAACAGAGAGGCACCGGCGTGGGTGAAAGCGCCAACTTCGCAGTGGTGGCACCCGCGAGACCACGGCGCATTTCAGGGGGGAAAGGGCAAAAAAATCCCAACCTGATAAGGGTTGGGATTTGGGGTATTGGTGGTGGGATGGTACCCCGCATCAAACGACTATTGAAAGTACGGAATCGAAGCGCTGCGGGCTGCTGCGAACCATTGCGAACTCGATCGAAATGCCTGCTGGGGCGCCCTTCGGCCGTGGACGATCAAGCAGGTTTTTCGCTTTGATTGGTGCCCGGAAAGGCTGTTCAACCTCGTCTGCTTTCCCGCGCCAGTTCAATTCCCGGTTTGGGAATCGAACCCGCGTCCGTCAGATCGCCACCTTCCACTCCCGCAACTGGCCAACGGTCTGCGTCAGACCCTGCTTGAGCAGGGTGTCGAGGTACTCGTCCGTCGTCTTGGGCGGGTTCTTCAGCGACCGGCGATGGTTGGCCGCCGCCTCGCACACCCAAGCCGCGTGCAGATCCAGCAGATCGAAGATGAAGTCATCCGGATGCTGGGCGGCCAGGTTGTAGCGCTTGAGCTGGTCCGGCGGGAAATCCTTCAGGTTGAAGGTCACGATCAGGCTGGCGCCGCCGTGAATGGCGGCGGCCACCACATGCCGATCATCGGCATCCGGCAACTCGACAGACGGAATGAGATGCTCGAAGCCGGTGACCAGGCTGTCGCGGACGTGGGCGTTCATCAGCGACCGCGTCCGCTCCAGATCTTCGGCCTTAAGGTCTGGGCGTTGCTTCAGGACGTTACGCGTCCATTCGTCGTGGATCATGTGCGTCCAACGCGCCCGGTACAGATCGGTCAGTGCCAGGCGCATCAGGAAGTCGCGCAGCGGGGCCGGGTAGAGCACGCACGCGTCGTAGATGACGGTGAAGTTCGAACTCATTCATTCGTACCCCATCTTGAGCGCCTGGCCTTGCTCGGCCAGGGCATCGAGGGCCTTGCTGCGCTCCACATCGATCCGCTCCTTGTACGCGATCACGTCCTGGTAGCGGACACGACGGTGCGTGCCGATCTTGTGGAACGGGATCTCGCCGCGCTCCAGCAACTGGACGAGGAACGGGCGGGAGACGTTGAGCACATCTGCCGCGTCCTGGGTGGTCAGTTCGGCGTGGATCGGGATGATGCTGACCGCGTTGCCCTCACCGATTTCGGTCAGGACGTCCACGAGCAGCCGCAGCGCCGACACCGGGACGCGAACCGGATGGGCCGCGCCCTTGTCGTCGAAGATCTCGATCTGCTGGGTTTCCGCACGGGTCTGCAGGAAGGCAGAAAGCGCCCGTCCGCTCTCGCGAGCGATGGCAACTTCTTCGGCCGTCGGCAACGAATGGGTGGGAGAGAGAGTGGTCATGGCAGCCTCCTGGGAGCTTCAAACAGCATCATGGGAGGAAGTATAACCGAAATAAACGAATAATCGCAATATCCGAAACAGGCGCGCTCCAGGGCGTCTGGCTCGCCCATCCCCAAAAGGACACCCATTTACGCCCAATCAGGTGCCAGACCGCGCTGAGCCTTGGCTCGTCGACGGAACAGCGCCTTCATGGACTCCTGCCAACTCATTCGGAAGGAGACCAAGATGGACGTCGTTCACCTCAATCAAAAGCAACTGGCCGCGCGCTGGCATCTCAGCGAGGCCACCCTGGAGCGCTGGCGCAGCGAGGGGCTCGGGCCCAAGTTCCTGAAGCTCTGCGGCCGGGTGATCTACCGCCAGGTCGACATCGAGGCCTACGAGGAATCGTGCCTGGCGACCTCGACCAAGACGATCGCGGCGCAGACCAGTGCCGGCTGAAGGATGTTCCGTATCGTCGGTATGTCTGGCCAAGTACCGACGTTTCGCAACACGACGGCACCGCGACGTCGCTTGCAAGCCAGATTGCCGGGGAATTGAAAGTCCGCAGTCCGCAAGCGCGGACCGATCAAGCGGTTTGTTGAAAATCAACAACCTACCATCTGGCCGTGCGGGCTATTGCGGGTTCCTGCGGGTTCGTGCGGAGAGATTCGAACTCCTGCGGGGGTCTCGGTGGGGTGGAACCCTGCGCCAAACCTATGTAACTCAGCGCCTTGGAACCGCTGCGAACTCCTGCGGAAAGGTGCGGAATCCCGCCCCAACTGCTGACGATCCTACCAGTTCTGCCCGGCCGAGGTCATCAGCCAAGTGCATCAGACAGGACGTCAGTTCGATTCCCATTTGAGGAATTGAACCCGCGTCCGTAGTTTTGTCGATGAAGAACCGTCGCGCAGCGTGACGGAACTAGGCCAGAAACACACATCTGCCTTGGCTTCTCAGGAAAACAGCGCGTTCATGCTCTCCCGTCAACCTGCTGGACTGAGACTCTGAATGGCATCTGTATCGGCCACTATCTTCTGCGTCCCCCTTGGGAGCATCGATCGCACTGCGCGATCGAGAGGCCTGCCGCAAAGTGACGCTCTTCGGTTGCACCGTCCAGATGACGAACGCCAGCTGAAATCAAACGGTTGCTACGCCAAGGCCAACGCATGTTCATTGTGCGGCCAGCTGCCATACTGTATATTGCAGTACATTTGCAGTGGTGTCAGGAGAGGCTATGGCCAACAGCAAAACCGCCACGCTGACCTTTCGGATCGATCCGAGCCTGAAGGAAGCATTGCGCATCGCAGCTCACGCGGAGCATCGCTCCATCGCGAACATGATCGAGGTTCTGATTCGCGACTACTGCGAGCAACGAGGCATTGCCATCCCCGACTCCGAAACCGAGAACAAGAGTGGAGAGCGTTCATGATCAAGACGGTTAAGCAGGCCTGCCGGTTCAATCCGGTCATTCAAGACTACCGGATGAGTCAGGGCATCGAGAACCTGGCCGATCTGATTCATGACGCGGGTGACGGTCGCGAGTTCTTCTCGCGAAACTTCGTCACGCATGGCATGGAGCAACTCTTCCGCGAAGGCCTACTGCGCTTGTCGGGTAAGTCTGATCAGGCCGTCTTCGAACTGACCCAAGCCATGGGTGGCGGTAAGACGCACATGATGATCGCACTCGGTCTGCTGGCGCGTCACTCTCATCTGCGCTCTGAAGTTCTTGCGGCCGACTTGAGCGCCCGCGTGGATTTTGGTCAGGCCCGCATCGCCGCTTTCAACGGTCGCAACAACCCCGACAACTATATCTGGGGCGAAATCGCGACACAGCTAGGCGAAGCCGAGGCCATCAAGCCCTACTGGGTCAATGGCCCCAAAGCGGTCGACCAGCGTCAGTGGAAGGAAATCATTGGGGACAAGCCCACGCTGATCCTGCTCGACGAGTTGCCCCCCTACCTCGACAATGCCAGCACCCAGGTGTTTGGTCAGGGCACGCTCGCCAACATGGTGGTTTACAGCCTTAGCAGCTTGATGAGTGCAGCGCTTGAGCTGCCCAACTGCGCCATTGTCGTCGCCAACCTGTCCGGCAGCTACAAAGCGCAGACCAAGGCTCTCGGCGATGCCATTTCCAATCTGCAGCAGGAAACCCGCCGCCAGGCAATGACGATCACGCCGGTGCAATTGGCCGGTAACGAGATCTACGAGATCCTCAAGAAGCGACTGATTGACGAACTTCCCGACGAGCGCGTCATTGCCGACATCGCCGACGAATATGCACAGCAGATCAAGAAGGCCGAAGATGGGGGCTACATTGTCGCCGCCAGCCTGGAACAGATTGCCGAGCAAGTTCGCGAGACCTATCCGTTCCATCCCTCATTCAAGCATCTGGTCGCCCTGTTCAAAGAGAACGAAGGCTTCCGCCAAACCCGTGGCTTGATGCAGTTCACCGCCCGGTTATTGAAGAGTGTCGCGGAGCGAGAGGCAGACGACGTTTTCCTCATCGGCACCCAGCACTTGGCACTCAATGACGATCAAGTAAAAGACGAGATCGAGCGCATCGCACCAAAGTTGATGCCGGCTCTCACCCGCGACATTGCCGACAACGGTAATGCCATCGCGGAAACCATCGATGACGAACTGGACGGCGATGCCGCCCAACAAGTGATGACGCTGCTGTTGGCATCGTCCTTGTCTCGCGCAGTCGGTGGGCGCATTGGCTTGTCCGATAGCGAGATCATCGAGTTCCTAGCCGCGCCCAACCGCAAGGCAGATGAATTTCTCCAGGCGCTGCAACGGCTCCGTGAGCACGCGTGGTACCTCCACCGTGAGGATCAGCGTTTCTTCATCAAGGAAACCGAAAACCTCTCGCGTCAAATCGAACGCAACGCCAAGGAAGTGCCGCAGCCCAAGGTTGACCAGGCGCTCATCAACCGACTGACTGGCATCCTGCAGCCCGAGCGGCGCAACGCCTACCAGGATGTGCAGGTACTGCCGAAGCTCGACGAGCTCAAGCTCACCGGCCCGCGAACGCTGATCGTGATCAAGCCAGACGGCAAGGTGCCGCCGAGTGAACTGCAGAACTTCTTCGACTACCAGCAGGAGAAGAACAATCTGCTCGTGCTCACCGGTCAGGACAGCCACATGGCTGACGCGGTCGAGGATCGCCTGCGGGAGCTCTATGCCATCGAGCAGATTCACAAACGACTGAAGCCCGGCGACACGCTATTCGAGGAAGCGCGCGACCGGATGGAAGAAGCCGAGGATCGTTTCGAGAAGGCGCTGTCGGCGGCCTACAACCGAATCTACTTCCCCAGCGTTGATGATATGGATGGGCGCGAATTTCTCGCGCCGGTCACCATCGACAATGGGTTGAAGCTGGGCAAGGGTGATCAGTCTGCTGAGGCTCAGATTGAATCTTTGCTCGCAAGCCCGCGCGCCAACTACAAACTTGCCGCAGATCTCTCCGAGAACTTCAACGAGTACTTTGCGATGGCAGAGGAATATCTCTGGCCATCAGGCAAGGACAACCGGCGCACGCCTTGGAAGGACGTAGTCAGTCGCGCCAAGAGCAACCCGGTTTGGCCCTGGATGCCAGGCAGCGGCGGTATGGACACCCTCAAAACCGAAGCGCTGAAGCAGGGCCGCTGGCGATTGGGTGAGGATGGATATGTCGAAAAAGGTCCGTTCCCCAAAGACAAAACCACCGTCAATGTCTCCGTGGTCGGTAACCACCCTGAGACGGGGGAGACAATATTGAGTCTCACTCCCCGGCATGCTGGCGAGAGCCCGCTGGTTGTTTATGCAACCCGACCGGAGGAGCTGGTTACAGGGAAATCGGTAGACGATCTAGACAGCTTTACGACCGGCGAAGGCACGCTTTACTTCCAGGCTAAGGATCAGACCGGCCAGTATGAAACTGGGGCGCCCGTTCGCTGGACCGCCGACCTCAAGATTCGTCACCAGGTTGATCCGGCCGCTGACAAGCGTCGGATCACTTTGGCCAGCACGCCCAAGGCGGACCTCTTTTACACCCTGGATGGCTCCAATCCGAAGGACGGCAAGCCCTACGAGGGGCCGTTCGAGATCGGACCTCAGGCGGCGCGCCTCCTGGTCTATGCACGTGCCGGCGAAGCCAACAAGACAGCGGATTTCCAGATTCCTGCCAGTGGTGACAAGACGGTACAGATCGTCGATACCAAGCCGGCCAAGCTGCAATCCAAACGGGTCGCGCTGGACACCACTGATCGCGTCTATGGCGTCATCAATCGCTTCCGCGATCAGCCCGGCACTCGGTTCAAGGGTGTCCGCATTGAGATTGGCGAGGGCGAAAACACTGTGACTGTTCGCTTTCAAGAGCGAGAAGTGACCGCCGCAATGATCGAAGGTGTGGTCAACAGTCTCCGTCAGGTATTGAGCGAGGACCAAGCTCCGGTCGCCATAACCATCGCCGACGGCATCCAGTTCGACACTGGGTTTGCCGCCAAAGAGTTCGCGAAGCTGGTGGGTATCGAGCTCAAGCCGGGCGACGTCATTCAGGAGAACTAAAGAGATGGCCCAATCCAAGGCGGCAAGCAGCGCGGCAAAAGGCAAAGCGGTCGGGCAGAAAAGCCAGCACCCGACGCTAGGCTTTGGCGTGCCTGCCACCTCGGACCCGCATCACTTCAAGGTCATCATCCCCCGCAGCAATACGGGGCGTGTGCAGGTCAGTGAATACCTCGGGATGCAGGCCACAGCCGATGAGCATGCGGTCATCGACCGCGTGCTGCTGGATCGGCCTCGCTGGACCGCCATTCGTTCCGAAGTACAGCGCGCATTCAATGCCCGGCTCAATGGCCATGGGTTGAAGCCCAGCACATGGAAAGTTGGCGACAACTCGGTTGACAGACTGCTGGGCAAGGAGCTCTGCGTCCTCGCCTGGGCTGTGGAGCACATGGAGATTGAAAAGGTACCGGTGGCGGTACGGAATTGGCTGGCCCTGCGTCCTGAAGAGCGCTGGTGGCTGTTTGGCATGACCGCAATGAGCACGGGTGGTATCAACGACGGGGACAAAGGTTGGCGGCTGGCGCTGCGACATGCGCTCGGTGACATCGCTCAGAGCGAACTGCTGCAACCCAAGGCACGGCGTCAGCGCGCGGGAGACGATAGCGACCGCCCAACCTTGGACCTATTTGGGAACGAATGAGCAATGAATGAAGCGATAAGAACAACAGCGCCCCTGGTGCCGCTCAAACTGAAAGATGCGCCGGCACTGATTGAATCAGTTTTTCCGGCGCAAAAAGTCTCGTTCGAGGCACAAGCCGAGCGCAAAGCGGTTGCCGCTCAGACGCTGACCGGGTTGGGCTCCTACTGGAAAGGGCGCAAGCCATTGATACTGGTTCGCGCCATCGTGCTCGGCAGTCTGCTGCCTGCAACTGACGATGCTGAGCAAGACCTCACAGTATTCGAGAAGTTGATGGCCTTTGATGAGGAGGGCCTTGCAAGGCGTGCGTTGGCTGAGAATGCGCTCTCAGCGACGCGCTTGCAGGAGCTGATCCCCATTAGCGACCCCGAGCGCTATTTTTCCGGACGTGGCTGGCGGCGTGACATTACCGACGATGACAAGCTGGTGCTGTATCGCAGAGCGTTGGCGACCTTTGGTAGCTACGAGGAAAAGGCCGGTCTGGGCAAACGCCCCGAAGAAGTGGATCAGGAGTGGCTTTACGCTCCGGTTTGGAAGGCTGTTAACCAGCATTACGCGCATTTGGGCATCAACGCCAACAATATTGCCGAGCTGGTTGAGCAACTGGGCATGCTGCGTTACGGCCATCGGCCAAGGGCGGGTGATACCTTCAGTGGTGGGGGTTCGATTCCCTTTGAAGCGGCACGCATCGGCTGCGATGCCTACGCCTCCGATTTGAACCCCATCGCTTGCATGCTGACCTGGGGGGCGCTGAATGTCATCGGAGCCACCCCCGAGCGCCGGGCAGAGATTGATCGGAATCAACAGGCTGTGTTTGATGCGATCGACAAGGAGATCACCAAACTGGGCGTCGAGCATGACGAAAAAGGCAACCGTGCCAAGGCGTACCTTTACTGTCTGGAGACGCGTTGCCCTGAAACCGGATGGATGATTCCGCTCTCGCCTAGCTGGGTGATCTCGCCGAAACAAGGCGCGGTTGCCAAACTCATCCCGGACGAGAAGAACAAGCGTTTTGACATCGAAGTCGTCACGGGCGCATCTGCAGCACAGATCGCGGCTGCCGACAAAGGCACCGTGCAAGATGGGGACATGGTCTACACCCTCAACGGTCGTACCTACCGTTCGCCGATCAAGACCTTGCGCGGTGATTTCCGTGACACGGATGGCAATACCGGCAATCGCCTGCGTCGTTGGGAGAAAGATGAGTTTCATCCGCGACCCGATGACATCTTTCAGGAGCGTCTCTACGCCATCCAGTGGATCACCAAGAAGTCCATCAATGCGTCGCGGCAGATCACCTATTTCTCCACGGTGACCGAGGCCGACCTCGTACGCGAGCAGAAGGTTGAAAAGCTGGTCGCCAACAATCTAGCCCAATGGCAGGCAGAGGGGCTGGCACCGGATATGGCCATCGAGCCAGGGGACAAGACCGACGAGCCGATTCGCACACGCGGTTGGACACATTGGCACCATCTGTTCAATGCTCGGCAACTCTTGCTTCAAGCAATCTCCATAAAGGCATGGAAGGGTTCAGACTCCGCCCCCTTGGGCTGGATTAATCTGGCCAAAGCTGCTGATTTCAACTCGAAGCTATGCCGCTGGGCCACATCGCAAGGCGGCGGGCTGGGTGGACCGAAGGGCGTATTTTCGAATCAGGCCCTCAATACCTTCTACAACTACGCAACGCGCGCGTGGGCTGGCTTCGGGGCTTCCTCGTTCAAGATGGCGGATGCCCCACTGCCTGCCGTGGAGCGCTCCATCGTGTCTGCGCCTGCGGAGCGACCGACGCAGAGTTGTGAGCTCTGGATCACCGATCCGCCTTATGCCGACGCGGTGAACTACCACGAGATCACTGAGTTTTTCATCGCCTGGCTGCGCAAGAACCCACCCAAGCCATTTGACGAGTGGGTGTGGGATTCACGCCGCGCACTGGCCATCAAGGGTTCGGGTGAGGACTTCCGGCGCGGAATGGTCGCCGCCTACAAGGCGATGGCGGATCACATGCCCGACAACGGCATGCAGTGCGTGATGTTCACCCACCAGGACACGGGTGTTTGGTCGGACATGGTCGGCATCTTCTGGGCTGCTGGCTTGCAGGTCGTGGCAGCCTGGTACATCGCCACCGAGACGACGTCCGAGTTGAAGAAAGGCGGCTACGTACAGGGCACCGTGATTCTGATGTTGAAGAAGCGTGCTGCAGGTGATCGTGCAGGCTTCAAGCAACGCATCCTGCCTGCCGTGCGCAGCGAAGTGCAGCGCCAGATTGAAACGATGATGCACCTTAACGATGAGGTGAAGAGCAAACACGGTGAGCCCGTGTTCAATGACTCCGACCTGCAGATGGCAGGTTACGCCGCCGCGCTGAAGGTGCTGACGGCCTATACGCAAATTGGTGGTGAGGACGTGACGGCTTTCGCACTGCGCCCACGCGTGCGCGGCGAGGTCACAGTGGTCGATGAAATCGTGCAGCAGGCGGCAGAAGCGGCCAACAGTCTGCTGGTGCCGGAAGGTCTGGCAGCCGACACCTGGGCCAAGCTGACGGGTATCGAGCGCTTCATGCTGCGCATGATGGACATGGAAACCACCGGTGCAGCCAAGCTCGACAACTATCAGAACTTTGCCAAGGCCTTCCGGGTTGAGGACTACAGCCGGGTGATGGGCAGCATGGCGGCGAACCAAGCCCGACTGAAGCGCGTGCCCGAGTTCGCCTCTCGTGACCTGACCGACAGCACCGAGCTGGGTGCGACCCGACTCGGCAGGCTGATTGTCGGCGTGCAACAGGTGCTCGGGGAAATCGAACCCCAGGCAATCGTCAGCCAACTGCAGGCCGAGATGGCTGACTTCCTGGAGGTGCGATCGCTACTGGTGGATTTGTTGGCTTTTATCGAACGCAAAGCACCAGAAGAACAGGTCCGCACGGGCGCCGAAGTGCTGGGTGCGCGGCTGAAAAATCTACGGTTCGGGGCCTAAGTGAATGTCGATCCGGCGCTTCTCCTCCCGGACTCATCGGCTCGACGCGAGCTTCCTGCTGCAGCACTTGCAGGGAGCACGCAGCTATAAGCGTATCGCCGGCTACTTCACAAGCTCGCTGTTCGAGGTTGCCAATGAGCTGTTGGAGACTATTCCGGAGGTCAAGATCGTCTGCAACGTGGATATCCACCCCGATGACCTGAAGGTGGCGCAGCTACGCGAAGCCAAGATGATGGGGCGCTGGAACGAAAAGGCCATCGAAGCAGAGGCTTTACTGAATCGAGATCGCTACCGTCGCCTCGACGCCTTCTTGCAGAAGCATGGCCAGGCCGTGCGCGTGGCTCCCGACAACATCTGTGGCTTCGTGCACGGCAAGGCAGGTGTAATCGAACTGGCAGACGGACGCAAACTGGGCTTTATAGGTTCAATGAATGAGACTCGTAGTGGCTGGCAGCGTCACTACGAGATCTTGTGGGAAGACGAGTCTCCTGAAGGAGTCGCCTGGATCGAGGAAGAATTCGAGTTTTTGTGGAATGCTGCGCGTCCACTGCCGCAGGTGGTCATCCGAGAAGTACATCGGCGGGGCTACCGCCGCGAGGTCTTCTTTGACGAGATCGAGGAAGATGAGGATCTCGCACCAGCCGCCCTGATTGAGTCGCCACTGTACCGTGAAGGCTTGTCACTACAGCCTTGGCAGCAAGGTTTTATTACGGAGTGTCTGCGCCACCACCAACAACACAAGGTGGTGCGGCTGCTGTTGGCCGATGAGGTGGGGCTCGGAAAAACGCTGTCCCTCGGTACCGCAGCGCTGACTCTTTGTTTGTTGGCAGATCGAGATAATCAAACGCGTAAGCCAGTGGTGATCTTTGCTCCGGCCACCCTGTGTGAGCAATGGCAGACGGAGATGATCGATAAGCTGGCCATCCCTTGTGCGCGCTGGGATACCTTGCGCAAGGTATGGCTGGACACCGACGAGCGCGTCATCTCACCTGCTGGTCGCGAACAGATTGCCAAGTGCCCCTTGCGGATTGGCATCGTCTCCACAGGCCTGATGATGCGCGACTCGCTGGAAAAACAGCACCTCCTGGGCTTGCGATTCGGTTTGGTCATCCTTGATGAAGCCCATAAGGCGCGCAGTCGCCAAGGTTTCGGAAAGGATGCAGGTTCCCCGAATGAGCTACTCGCGTTCATGCGTGAGATTGCCGCGCGCTCAGATCACGTTCTTCTGGGTACAGCTACGCCGATTCAGACCCAGCCCGAGGATTTATGGGACTTGATGGGCATTCTCCACCAAGGCAAAGGCAACTTCGTTCTTGGCAACGACTTTGCGCTGTGGCATCGACCTCGAGAGGTCCTGCCAATCCTTTCCGGCGAGCAAGAGGTCACAGATACCTCATTTGCCTGGCAGCTGCTGCGGTCCCCTTTACCCCTGGTTGACTCCACCCAAGAGCCGCGCGCAAGAAAGCTGTTCAGCGCCATTAGACAGGACTTAGGGCTCGTTAATGGGGAATGGCAAACCACCAAGACAGCTACAGATTTGACGGAGGATACCCGGGAGATCCTGGAAGATGAGTTGGCGCGCCGAATTTCGGGTGCAACCTTATTCCAGCGAGAGAATCCATTGGTACGTCACATAGTGCTGCGCAAACGCGTCAGCCTTGAAGATGCTGGACTGTTGACCAAGGTCGGTGTCGACGTTCATCCAGATCGCCAGCTTGTCGGCGACCCACGTTGGTTCGATGCGCTATTTGAGGCCAAGGCGCTGCGAACCAATGAGAATTTCCGTGAAGCCTATCGAGAGGCGCGCCTGTTTGGTAAGGCGCTCGGCAAGCGCGGCAAAGGTGGCGGATTCATGAAAAACCTCATGGAGCAACGCATTTGCTCCAGCATTCAGGCAGGGCTAAGTACCGCCAGGATGCTACTCGAAGGCCGAACGATCCACCAAGAGGAAGATGAGCAGGAGGCTGATCTGAAAGTTGAAAGCGGCGAAGAACGCGAGGTCCTGCTCCGCCTAATCAGTCGCCTAGAGCACATTGAGGAAGACCCAAAACTTAATGCCGTTATCCACTACCTGGAAAGAGAAAAGTGGCGAGAGCTCGGGGTCATTATCTTCAGCCAGTACTACGACACGGCCAAGTGGGTCGCCGACGAGTTGGCCGCGCGGTACCCGGATGAGGCAATTGGCCTGTACGCTGGCGCAGGACGTAGTCGCTTGTATCAACGTGGCGATAGCGTGACGTGCGAGCGAGAAACGCTCAAAAAAATGGTGGCTGAACACGAGATCCGCATCATGGTCGCTACAGATGCGGCCTGCGAAGGTCTCAACCTTCAAACGCTTGGTACCTTGATCAATATTGATTTGCCGTGGAATCCAACTCGCCTTGAACAGAGGATAGGACGCATCAAGCGCTTCGGCCAAAAGCGCGAAACCGTGGATATGCTCAATCTGGTGAATGAGCAAACCGTGGACGAGAAAATCTACGAACGCCTGTCGGAGCGGATGCGCAATCGCTACGACTTATTCGGATCAGTGCCCGATACGATCAAGGACGAATGGATCGAGGACATCGAGACCCTCGGGGAAAAGATGGATGAGTTCATCAATGCCCAGAGAGAAGCCACGGGATTTGATCTGCGTTATACGGGCACGATGGAGCCGCCCGAGAAAGACTGGCGGGATTGTTCTGAGGTGCTGTCACGGCGAGACTTCGCAGTGCTAATGACCACGGCTTGGACGGGATAACGATGCTGGATGAGTACTCGATCGAACAGCGCGCGAGCCAAATCTTCGATGCGCGCAGCAGGGAATACTTCTCCGAGGTATTGAGCTGCTACACGTCGGGCAACTACCGGTCGGCTGTCGTGATGCTGTGGTCGGTGGTGGTCTGTGATCTGCTGTTCAAGCTCCAGCATCTCGTTGATCTCTACGGGGACGACAAGGCAAAGGCTATTCTGGCCGAGATCAGCAAGCTGCAGGAGGCCAACGAACGGTCTTCGGAATGGGAATCGAAGCTGGTGGAGTCGGTGTCGGAACAGACGCAGTTACTGGACATCGCCGAGCGAGAGAACCTGCTGCATCTGCAACGTCAGCGGCACCTTGCGGCTCACCCGGTAGTCAACGCCAATTTTCAGTTGCATCGCCCGAATCGTGATACGGCCCGTGCCCTGATTCGCAACGCGCTCGATGGACTGCTCACGAAGGCACCGATCTTGTCCAAGCAGATCGTGGGTGATCTGGTCGAGGATCTTGAGCAGGCATCGGGAATTCTGATCGACGACAAGAAGCTGAAGGCGTACCTGGAAAGCAAGTATTTCTCGCGCTTCAATCCGGAGGTCGAGAAGGCCGTCTTCAAGGCTTTGTGGAAGTTTGTTTTCCGGTTGACCGACGAGCGGTGCGAGAAGAACCGTACCATCAACTACAGCGCATTGACTCTGCTTTATGGCCGCAACCCCGCGCAGTTTCAGACGCAGGTCGAGGCCGACAGAGACTATTTCAGCACGATTGCCACAGGTGGCTCACCCCTTGTGTGCCTGATTCACTTCCTGTCGCGCTCGGCGGGCATCTACCTGTCGCTGGCCGATCACGCCAAAACAGCGATCCAGCACACTGCCGAGCAGGAAACATCAGCCCGCTGCTTGGCGTGGTTCCTCTCTGGCTCGCTAGACGAACACGCTGCGCGGCTTGGTGAATGGATTGCTGGCGCGGACTACCCTCAGATTGACCGTGGCACATGGGATGCCATCGAGGAGCTTTCCGACTCACCCGAATGGGCGAGGACAGTCATTCTGCTTGAGGGCAAGTACTACGTGGCCAGTAGGAGCTACAACGCAGCAGACCAACGATTCGCTGAGGTAATTCGACCTGCCTTGGAACGCTACTCGCTCGACGATTGTATTACCTTGATTGAAGGGATACAGGGTAATGGCCAGACGTGGGAGCGTGGTCGCGCGCGAACCGATCATCTGCTACTCAGGGCAAGAGCGACGGAGCTTGATCCAGCGTTTAATGCCGCTCAGTACACAGAATTCAATCGGCATTTAGACTGACATCGGTGCGGGAGCTCCTCACGAGGTACGGCATGGCATTGAATTTACGACAGGTGGTGATTGGCTACCTCCGGGATCACGCGGAGCAGAAGTTTACTGCGCGGCAAATCGCTGAGTGGCTTTTCGAAACCTTCCCTGAGGAGTGTCAGGCGAAGAAGGCGAGCAGCCAATATGTAAGCACCGATGCGGAGCTGGTGCAGCAATTGGTCGCGGAGATCAGCTCGCAGCGTCCGCGCTTGCAGAAGAAGCATCCAGAGCTCAAGACGACCGAGGGCCGCCCACGGAAGTACTACTACTCCGAAAAATCAGACAGTGCCGAGGTGGCGGCAGCAGAGAGCGCGGTTGTCGTGCCCACGGCCGACATGAACGATACCAAGCTCGGCGAACACGCGATGTACCCTCTGCTGTCGTTGTATCTGTGGGAAGAGTTTGGGGTGTACTCAAAGCGCATTGACGAGAAACGTTCATCGAACAAGCGCGGCCCGAACGGTAACCGCTGGCTCTACCCGGATCTGGTAGGCATGGAGGACCTGGGCGCCGATTGGCACCAGGAGGTGCGCGACTGCGTGAATCAGTATTCGGACAAGCGCACCAAGCTGTGGTCGTTCGAGGTCAAGTTGCTGATCAACCGTTCGAATGTTCGAGAGTGCTTCTTCCAGTCCGTCTCGAACTCCTCGTGGTCCAACTTTGGCTACCTGGTGGCCGCCGAGATCGAGGGGCAGGACACATTGAAAGAGCTGCGAATGCTGTTCGCCGCCCACGGCATTGGCCTGATCAAATTGGATGCCGACAACCCGGCAGAAAGTCAGGTCTTGATTCCTGCTCGCGAAAGAGATGAGATCGATTGGGACATGGCCAACCGACTGGCTACCGAAAACAGGGATTTCCTTGAGTACGTGAAGCTGGTAAAGCAGTTCTACCAGACCGGCGAGGCGCGCCCAGCGGACTGGGATGTTTCCGAAACCGAGGATTGATGGGTTATTCCAGATGGCCGATGACGTCGAGGCGTTCATCCCCACGCTGAAAGGCGCCGAACCAGCCGTCGCGCGAGTCGGCGCGGGTGCGACTCACCAGCAACGTGAAGCCCTCGCATCCGCGTCTTTTGGCGGTGGCGAAGTCTGTGGTGTCGAATTTGGCCTCGCGCACCAGCGTCATGGCCACCGACTTCATGGCCGACTCGAACAGGTCGAGCAGGTTGTCTTGCAGGCTGGCGTCGATGTTGCGCGAGGTCACGTCGTCAATGACGACATGCTTGAATCGATTACTCATGGCTGACACTCCGGGTTGGCATGGATGACATGAACGCGCTGTTCGGCGGCGAAGCCAAGCTCTTCTGCGTGGTTTGAAATCACACGTTGCGCAGCAGCCAATCGGCCTGAGCCTCCCGCCGAGTGACGAGTCCCGGAAGTACCTTTCCGCCGCCGTAGACCCAGCGTCGCAGCTCCGTTGCGGCGGCAGCCCAGTCCCGCTGGTTGATGCGTCGTCGTAGTGTCGAGGTCTGCAACCGCCCAGCGCCAAGGTTGAACGTGAAGTCGACGATGGCTGCGAGCCGCCCCTTCGGCTCAGTGGCCAGCACCGGGCAATAGCGCAGCGTGGCGGCGGTAGCCCTGCGCAGATCCTGACGCAAGTAGGTCTCGCCCTCTTCCTCGTTGATCGGTGGATGGTCTGGCTTGCATAAACGCCCGTAGCCGATCGTCCAGTAGCCGGCGGGGCATATGTAGGGATGGGCCCGGCGTAGAGGATCTGACCTTGGGACCCGATGAAAGCCCTCGAAGCGCTTGGCCAGATCGATGGCCGCTTTCGGTACTTCGATCACGGCCGCACCCGGTCGAACACGCGCCCGATGAACCAGAAGTTCAGCACCCCGGCCCACAAGGCTTGGTCGGCTTCGGTCCATGCGTGGAGGATGGCGACACCCCAGTTGGCACCGCCTTCGATGGCGGCCACGAAGGCGGCCGTCTTGGCAGCGCAATACAGCGCCATAAACCAATAAGTGATGACTGGGCGGACGCTGCTCGACAGGGCGTCGGCCCATCGGACGCCACTTTTCTCGCCCTGGGTGCGAACAGCTTCACGCAGGGTTTCGATTGCGCCAACGTTCCACGCCGCATCGGCACCGGCACCGATTTCGTCCATGCGCTGCGCGCCGCGCAGCTTCTCGAATTCGAGCGCCTTGTCCTGCATCGCCAGTTCGTGGCCGCGCTCGCCTTTGCGGTCGAGCCACTTGAGAAGTTCGGGCGCCAGTCGGAAGGCGCCGCCGAGCAGACCACCAAGAAGGGTCTCGATCATTGGCCACCTCCCATCAATTTGAGCTTGATAGCGGTTCCGACCAACAGTGCAGCCAGGATTCCGGTTGTAACGACTTTGATAGTCGTTTGCCAAGCGGTGCGACGTGCGTCGCGCCACGCTTCCAGCAGATCGCGCAATTCCCTGATGTCCCTTGCAGCATGACCGTTCTCTAGGCCAAGGTGGGCGAGGCAACGCTCAGCGCCACGTTGAGCTGCAACATCAAGCAGATTTTCGAAATCATTTTGGGGCAGACTAATCCACCCCTCTTGGCTTTTGATTTCAACCATAGTTGTCTCCAAAGGTGAAATAAAACTGATGCGGTAAGGTCGGCTAAAGACCAGCAGTCAAGGGTTCAGGCGCAATAACGAATCGCTCGCACTCGACGTGCGTCGTGTAGCCTTGGTTGCTCAAGCGGTGCTCGGCGCGCTTGACGCACCAATCCGAGGGAATTCCCGGGCGCAGGGAGAGCGACATCCTTCCCTCGGCGGCGAGTCGTGGATCGCCCGGCAGGCTGAAGGACAGTTCGCCCTGCCCACGTTCCCCAGTGTTCTTGCGCGTGGCCGCTGCCGCCTTGGCCTCGGCTTCCGTGGCGTGGACGTAGCGGATTTCCTCAAAGGGCGGCGATCCGGTGGTGACTTCCCGGCGCTCGCCTTTCTCGAAGTCCCACCAATAAGCCTTGGTGCCGCCGGTGGCCGTGGTCGGTGGCTGTTGCGAATCGGGATCGCTGGTGGAGCCACTGCCTCCGGGTTTGCGCGCAGAGTGTCGGTAGCGCCATTCGGCGAGATCACTGGATCTGAGGGTGATCGTCGGCATCACCTGCCCGGTGATGGTCTTGATCGCGCCTTGCCTGGCCAGCACGAGAAACCCCGCCACGGGTTTGGCCACGGCATCGTGCTTGGTGGCCAGACGAGTGAGCAGCGCCATGTCCGACTCAGCGGTCTGGTCCAGGTGCGAGATCTCGATGGCGCCCAGCTCCGGATCGATCTTGGCCTCGTACCGATGCTCAGAAGCGATGGTTTCGACCAGTTGGCCTAGCGTCGTCGCATCCCAGGAGCGTGTCTTGCGGCTGCGAAACGGCCCCACCATATCGGCCGCCTTGGCCGACACGGTCAGCGTGGCCGGTGGTGAGCGAATCTCTACCTCATCGACGATGAAACGCCCCAAGGACACCAGCCGGGCTTCTGCATAGCCCAGCAATACGGTGAGCACCGTGCCGATGCGCGGCAGTTCAGCAATCGCACCGTTCTCGCGGCGGCGGTCGTCAAGGGTCAGCTTCAGTTCATCGGACTGGATGCCGGCCTCGTCGGTGACCACCAGTTCGATCAGGCGATCACGGATGGCAGCGGTGATCTCCACGCTGTTGGCGTAGATACGGAATAACGGTCGCATCTGGCTGTCCTCATGACCAAAGGCGAATGACCGGCGCTTCCGCCGGCAACGGCAGATCAGGCAACTCGATCACTAGGCCAGCCCCGAGAACTGGCGGTAACTGCGCCAGATTAGGATTGGATTCAAGCACTGCAGCGATCAAGTCGTTGCGCCCGTAATGGCGCCAGATCAGATCGTCGAGCACATCACCGTCACGGGTAACCACCCGTTTGAAGATCGGTCGGGTCATGACTGATCCTCCCCGTAAGACTTGAGCTTGATGCGGAACTCGAGCTTCCTTGGCTGACCGTCAACCGCAAATACGGTGCGCGTATCACTAATTTCGGCGATTACCCAGGTACTCCAAATACGCCCAAGGCCATCGACTAGCTGCAGCGGTTTTCCGGCATCGGCCAGGGATCGCATCGCATCAACCTGGCCTAATCCGCCCTTGAAACTTGGGTAGATGACACCATCAAGTTCGATCTCACCAACATTACGGCCGACGAACTGCATAGACGGATCGCGATTGATGCGCGCCTGCTCCTGCCAGCGCCAGGACTGGTTCAGCGAGAACTTCTGGTAAGCGAGCGTGGCAATTTCAAAACGAAACTCGCCCAGGCCCAACATTACGCGTTCGGCCATGGTGAACCTCCGTGGCAGATAAAAAGGTTAGACGGGATCAGTCATGTAACGCCGCGCTGGAGCCGCGCATTGCCTCACGGATGAGCCTTCGCAGCTGACCGTCGAGTAAATTGGCCAGGGTCTGCGGGTCGCTACCCGCAGGGGCATGGATGGTGATCTGCGGCGCGAAGTGAATCGAGGGGGTGCCTGAAATCGTTGCGTTACCGAGTGCTGACGGTGGCGTTGGTTCCAGTCCCATCGAAACAGGCTTCACTTCTGGCAGCGCCCAACGAAGCGGGTCATCCACCTGGTCTGTCTGACCACGCGCAGCATCTATGGCGCTACCAGGTCTAGCTTGGGCTTGAGCCCCTGCTGTAACAGGCATACCTTGCTGCGCTGGACTTAGCGTCGACATGGCCAGCCCTAGCGCCGGGCGCTCCGTGGCAGGCAGCCATAACTTGAGCATCGTCATATCGGGTCTGGCCAGCGACAGCGGCACGTCCTGCAGCGACTGCGCGAGTTGCCCGACTGTATCCACCACTGCTGGCCCAGCCGACGCCACCCCTTGCGCGAGACCGAGCGAAAGCGCGCTGCCCAATGTGGCAAACACTCGCGACGGGCTCTGGATACCCAGCATCGCTTTGAATCGGTCCCGCACGCCGGCAGCGACTTCCCCAACGGCTGCCAAAGCTTGCTGCGCGGCATTTCGCACGCCCTGGGCGAGACCTTGCAGTATGGCGCCGCCCAAGGTCATGAACTGACTTGGCAGATCACGCAGAGCGTTCAGCATCGATCCGAACACTGAATGCAACGCCTGCACTGGGGCGAGAGATCCCAAAACAGCACTCAGTTGCTGCCAAGCCGACTGCGCGCCACCGATCACGCCAGTCCACAAAGTACCGAAGAACCCTGAGAGCGGCTGCCAGGCGGCTTGAATTGCCGCCAGTGGCGAGAATGAGACCAGACGCCGAAAGCCATCCATCAACCAGCCAACCAAACTGCCCACGGCGCGAATCGGGAAGGTCAGCGCAGAAAAAGCCGTGCTCAATACGCCGCCGATCACTGCACCGAGGGACTGACCGGATGCGGAGATGTTGTTGAACTCCTCCGTGGAGAGTCTGACTGGCGCGAGCAGTTGCCCGAACCAGCCCACCACTCGGCTCACGCCATCGGCGATAAAACCGAACACGGAAGATACTGCTTGGCCAATCGGCGCCAGCGGTGCCAGTGCCGTGGAAAGGCTGGTGATCGCTGGCTGCACGGCGGACCGGATGCCTTCGAACACACCGCCGACGTAAGCGGCGATGGGGTCCCAGTATTTGCGAACCACCAAGGCCAGACCGGCGACCGCAGCGCCAATGCCGACCACGATCCAGGTGATTGGGTTGGCGAGCAGAGCAGCGGACGTCGCACCAATGGCCGGTAACATGGACCAAAAAGCCAGAGCCGCCGACTTGATCGGGGCGATCAGACCCAGGGTGCCAGTCCGAATGCGGTTCCAGGCCAGCGACAAAAGGCCGGCGCTCGCCCCAGTCGAGGCGGCCTGCACTTGCAATAGCGCCAAGCCAGCCCGCGCCGATTGAAATGCCACCTGCGCCGTGAGGATCGGCCACTTCACGAAGGTCCAGGCGTAACCGAGTGCGATGGTCGCGACTTTCAAGGCCAGCACGGCACCGACAGTGCCCACCACCACTTGCGTGAAGACAGGAAACCGCTCTGCCAGATTGGCCAGGCTGACGATAGGCCCCATCAGCGCGCCCACCAGGTTGTTCAAGGCCGGCAGCAGCGCATTGCCCACCGTGATGCCTAACCGGCTCATCTGGTTCTTCAGAAGCTGCAGGTTGTTCGCGGTGGTCGCCGAGCGCGCCTCGTACTCAGCCTGCATCGACCCCGCATAGGCCGTCTGATCGGCCACCAGTCCCACCGCCTTCTCGTAGGTCTCCATCGAGCCGACCAACTTGGCGATGTCGTCGGCGTACTCCATACCGAACAGATCCGACAGCGTGCCCATCAGATCGGGGGCGTTTTTGACCTGGCGCAGGAAGGTGGTCAGCGCGCCTTGGGCATCGCGCTGGATCATCTGCTTCATGACCTCGGCCGATAGCCCAATGTCTTGCAGGCCCTGCTGGAACTTCTCGTTTTGCTTGTCGGCGGTCGCGAGCTTCATCAGCAGCGCATTGATGCCGGTGGCGGCCACCTCGGGTTTGGTCTTCAACGCAAGGAAGGTCGCACCCAGGGCATTTAACTGCGCACCGGACAGACCGAACAGCTTGGCGGTCGATCCTGCCCGGTTGGCAATATCCAGCAGGTCAGACGCTTTGGCATCCATGTTGTTGGACAGATGGTTGATGGCGTCCCCGAGCTTCACCACCTCGTCCTGGGTGAGGCCGAAGATCGAGCGTAGGCCCGTCATCGCCGCACCTGCCTGTTGGCCCGATAAATCAAACGCCACACCCATCTTGGCGGCGTCCTCGGCAAAGCGCAGCAGTTCCTCCCGGGCGATGCCGGCCTGACCAGCGGCGGCCACAATGGCACCGATGCCTTCAGCGGCCATCGGAATGCGGGTCGACATCAAGAGCATATCTTTGGACATCTGCCCGAACTGCTCAGGCGTGTCGAAGTTCACGACCTTTTTGACGTCGGCCATCACCGACTCGAACTGGACAGCCGGTTGCACCAGGCCATAAAGCGCGCCCCCCAGGGCCACCGCATCCATCATCTGGGCACGGTAGGCGCTGCGGTTCTCCAGATTCCTGGCCTGTGCCTGTTGGGCACGGGTCAGAGCTTCGGTCCGAGATCGGAGCGTCTCCAGCTGGCTGCCAAGGCGCGCAGACTCGGTGCCCAAGGTACGGGTATTCACCCCGGCCCGGGTCAGCGACGTGCTCAGTTCATCGACAGCCGAGCGCTGGCGACGGTAGGCTTCCTCGGCCCGCGCCGCAGCTACGCGGGCACGGTCCAGCTCACGCGCTTGCCTGGCTGTAGCTCCTCCATTTTGTCCAGTGATGTTCGCTTCCAGCCCAGACACCCTCTGCTGCGCCGCGCGCATAGCCAGTGCCGCATCCTTGGCTTGGCTGCGTAGGATTTCCAGCTGACGGATGCTCGACTGCTTGTTGCCCAGCTCGGCCATGGTTGAGCCCAGCTGGTTCAACTGGGCCTGGGCATCCCGCACCGCCGAGCCGAGCGAGGCCGCCAGCGTGGCACCGATGCTGATCTGAACGGGATGCGCTGTGGCCATGGGCAAACCTCAGGAAGATGGCGTTGCAGACAGCCGCCGCGCCAATGACAAGGCCTCGACCAATTCACTCACCTCCAGGGCGAGCAACTCGGATCGAGGCCAGTGGGTGTAGAGGGCGAGTTCCACCACGAGGGCGGAGAGCTCACCCGGATTCACTGCAAAAAACCGCCCAGCACCTTCTGCAACTGGGCGTAGTCCTTCATGTCCAGCTGGTGGATGGCCGCCGGTGGTAACTCGGCCAGGTTGGCGATCAGCCGGATCTCGCGCTCGGCGTCCGTGCCGGCCGATTTCTGGGCGGCCAAGTGGTCGCCCACCGTGGGGCGGCGCAGGGCGATGTCGGCAATCGGCACGCCGTCGTGCTCGATGGGAAAGTTGAGTTTGATGCGTTCAGCCGTGCTCATGGGGGGGCTCCTTATCGTTCATTCATCACAAACCAATCGCCGCGCGAATGGCTTCCATCTGATCGGTACCGCCCACCTTTCTGACCAGGTTGATGGCGTCGATCTCGATCAACTCCTCCTCGTCGATGGTGAGCTTGTAGTAGCTGGCGGCCACCGAGACCTTGAGGGTGCTTTTGTCGCCGGGCTTCCAGGTGCCGGCGTCGAGCTCTTTCCAGCCACCGCGCAGATTGACGATGACGGGTTTCGCTTCCGACCCCTGCGCCTGAATGGCGCCCCGGATGGTGATCTGGGTGGCGGCGTTATCCAACAGTCCGAAGAGCTTGAAGACCTCCGGGTCGTGGTCGGCGATGGTCAGCTCGGCTTCGAGCTTCTCCATACCGAGATCGATCTCGACCGGCAGATCCATGCCGCCGGCGCGGTGCTCCTCGGTCTTCAAAGTGAGCTTGGGTAGTTGAATCTCGTCGATGCGCCCGGCATAGCCGCGACCATCGACAAAGAGGTTCATGTTTTTCAATACACGTGGTAGTTCGATGGCCATTACAGAATCTCCTCGAGGTAGTCATCGACCAGGTGCGAGCGGAAGATGATGTGCTCGGCCGGGTACGGTGGGGTGAAGTCGAAGTTGAAATAAATCTTGCCGTCGGCAATCGAGGTCGGTGAGTTCAGATCGGGGTCGGCCCAGCATTTGCCACCCAGGATTGCGCCTTGGGCTTTGAGTTGGCGCAGGTAGGCATTGACCCCTTCGGTGACTTCCTCGACGTAGGTCTTGGTGATGTTGCGATCCACCGCCCAGAGGTGGGCGCGCAGCAGCGACTCGTTGATCATGTCTGCCGTGCGCCGGACACTCAAGAAAGCCCACTTGGGGTCCGAGGAACAGGTGCGGTTGCCCCACAGGCGGTAGCCATCCTCCTGAATGATCGTGGCCACCTCGTTCTCGTTGAGCAGGTTCGCCCGGGCATTCGGGTCGCCCAGCGCGAAGTCCACCGGACGGTGGCTGCCGACGATGCCGTTGATAACCTTGTTCGAAGGCGACCACCAGAAACCCCGGTCGTTGTCGATCTTGGCAATCAGGCCAGCCACACGCGCCGACACAGGCTCGGTCACCACCGCGCCGTTCTTCATCACCTTGACGTGCGGATCGACCACGTAAATTCGCGGCGAGCCCCAGTCCTCGCGGTAGTCAATGGCGGCGGCGTCCGTGGTGTTGGGGCCGTCGGCGATGATCACCGCGCGCAGGCGCTCAGCAATGCCCAGCAGTTCCGCCACGACCGGGTTCGCCAGTTGGCGAGTGTTGTCATCCGGATCAACGGGGCGCTGATGGGTAAAACCCGGGGCGATGAGGATGCGTGGCGTCACCTTGGCCACCGACTGTGCGGCCAGCAGCGCCTGCAGGCCGAGGTACTGGCCGGCCTCATCGACGCCACCCAGCACATTCGTCTGAGTCTCGGTATCCGTTGTCCCTTCGGCCACGCGGATCACCACCACCAGGGCACCAGCCTGATCGAAGATGCCGTCGATGGCCATCGGCAAGGTGCCGGTGGCACCCAGCTTGGCAGCCTCCAGGCGAGAGCCGGCAATCAGCACCGGCGTATTTAAGGGAAAGTTGTGCTCATCGGCATCCGGTGCGGTGCCAACAAGCCCGATCACCGAGGATCGGACGGTGCGGATGGGGCGAGGGCCGTTATCGATTTCAACGACCTCGACCCCGTGAAGAAAGTGATCTGCCATGGGTGGGCTCCAGAAGTAAAAAATCCGCCAGCGGCGGATCGAGTGAATGGGGGGGTGTAGTGCGGCAGGCTCAAGCGATGGGTTTGCCCTCATTGGGCTCGATGGCCTTCTCGCAATGGTTCGGATCGAGACGATCCAGCAGACGACAAAGCACACAGGCCCAACGCTTGCCTTCACGCGCGGCTTTGCCGGCACGACTGGAGAGCGTCTCGTCCTCGTGTCCTCCGAAAGCGACATTGGCCAGTTGATCGTGGGCGACCGCCAGGGTCCAGGCGCGGCGACTGCCGGTCAGGGCAGCGGCCAGCATCCAGATTGACGCGATCACCGCCGCGACCTGGCACAGTCCCCACAGCCCCAGCATCGACAGGCGATGTTGGATTGCGGCCATCACTGCAGCACCTCCTGCACCCGGGCATCGGTCAAGAGACCACTGGCGGCAAGCGCTTGCAGGCCGGCAATGGTTTGCGGGTCAGTGACATCGATGTGTTCGGCCAGTTTGAGTTTATCGAGGAATACCTCAACCATGACCTCGGTCTTGGCAGCGGTGTAGACGGCGAGCAACTCCTCCATGGTGAAGCGGTTCATGAATGCGAGTCGGGTAATTGGTGTAGTAGGGGGCTGTCCCGAAGGGCTTGCATTCTCTGCTGCAGGCTCAGGCATGGCATAACTGCCGTCAGCCTGTTTGACCATCCCAGCTTGTACGTTGACAGCTGCTTTGGTCCATTTAAGGTCCGGATGAAACCGACCTTTGGGGTCAGTGTCGGTGGTCTCCACCACCAGGTCATTCTCGAGTCGAATCCAGTTGGGCATTTGTTTGTCTCTCCTTCATCACCATTCAATAGCCACGTAACCGGGGCCGCCGCTACCACCGTTACCTCCGGTGCCGCCGTAGTAGTTGCCATTACCGCCGCCGCCACCACCGTGGCCTCCATTGCCGCCGCTGGCGTTGTAACCACCACCTCCACCGCCTCCACCCAGGAAACCGCCCGCGCCGCCATGGGAGCTGCTATTTGAGGTGTAGCAATATCCGCCCGAGCCTCCGCCGCCAGGACCGCCGTTGCCGCCCATCAAGGCGGTCGATTGGCCCCAAACACCGGCAGCCCCTCCTCCGTTGCAGTTCAGTAGCCGTGGCGTGGCAAAGGAATAGGATTTCACCGTGAGCAGTCCCGCCGAGCCAGTCACTGCCGTATAGAACTTTGGCACCATACTGGCCGTACTGGAGAAATCGGCTAGATCGATACCTGCAGTCGAGTAGTGCGTCCCCCATAGGGGAGTCGCGAAGCTACCGTCGATCGCGGGGCCACCATTGCCGTATCCCATCGTATTGCTGGAATTAATGGAAATCTGGCCTGAGTCGGTGCCATGCGCTCCAGCACCACCCGAGCCGCCCCCGGCACCAGATATGGCGACATAATTGGATGACGATTGCTGAGACCATTGAGTGGTGTTGCCACCTGGTCCGCCAATTCCACCACCCCCTGCACCTGCGGCGGTGTAGTGAGATTGGTAGCCGACACTGCCACCGTTACCGCCATTACCGAGCCAGGACCCAGCGGCACCGCCACCGCCACCCCCGTGATTCTCCGCGCCCGATCCCCAGGAGCCGTAGCAGCCACGACCACCGGTGCCGCCAGTGCGGTTGAACAGTGTTCCTCCTGTGCCAGAGCCACCAGCGCCCCCACTGCTGTAACTGTTGCCGTGGCCGTCAGCCCCCTGACCACCGGTGGCCGATAGCAGGCTACCCACACTGGAGGTGCCGCCGTTTCCGGCCTTGCTGTTGTTGCTACTTGATCCAGCACCTCCAGAACCCACTGTGATCGCCAGCACCTGGCCTGGGGTGACGTCGTACTCACCCATCGCAAAACCGCCACCCCCACCACCGTTGCCTGCGTAGTAGGTGGTTTTGGAGCAGGCGCCGCCGCCGCCCGCACCCACCACGATGGCGCGGATGCGGGAGACGCCGGCAGGTACTGTGAAAGCATGGCTGCCTGCCGAGGTGAATTCCTGGTAGTTCTTGTATTGGCGAGGATCGACGGTATCGGTGCTCACACTTCGCAAAAATCGTCCCATTACGCCACCTCCTCAATGCCCCAGGCGTTGAAGGTCACGCTGGCCGCATTGGCGTGTACTACCACCTTCTGTCCCGCCGCCAGAGACAGCGCGGTGCGTTCCAGGACCTCTGCGGTCCCGAGGCTCACATCAAATTCGATGAACTCGCTATCAGTAGGCGTGGCGGACGCGGTCAACGCCACGCGCAACTTGGCGGCAGTCGTGCCCTTGTTGCAGGCAGCGACATTGACCACCGCGCGACGGCCGGTGGGTACTTCGTAGAGGGTCGCCAGCGTGTTGGCGGCTGGCAGCGCCGTTCCCAGAATGGACATTGAGGGGGCTCCTTAGAGTTGGGCAAGGAAGAAGGTCTTGCGCCCCAGCACGAGTTGCTGGGTCACGCTGTTGGCCGCAGCTTGCGCCGTGGCCACGGCCTGATCGGCTGCGTTTTGTGTCGCGGCAATCGCCTGGTCTCGGCTACTGGCGGTTTGCTGGATCGCGGCTTGGGCAGCGGCATTGACGGTAGCTACCGTGCTGGTCTCGGTCTGCGCCATCACGGCCACTGCAGCTTCCTTGGTCTGTGTAACCGATGTTTCTGCGGCCGTCTGGGTCGCTGTGATGGAACTCTCAGCAGCGGTCTTGGTGGCCGTGACGTTGGCAATCGCCACATCGGCTGCTGTGGCGATGGTGTCGAGCGTCGCGGTCTCGACTGCATTGGCGTGCGCCGACATCTCCGCCATCTTGATGTCGCCCATCTCCTCGACTTCGAGGACGGTGGCGCGACCACCGATGCGGTCGATGGCGGTGCCCAGATAGGCAAGCTCTTCCGGGGTAGCGATCTCGGCGGCGGTTTCGATCTTGGCTTTGATCGCGCGCACCGCATCGCGCAGTAAGGGGTCTTTGGCCATGAGGCGCTCCTGTCTTAAAAACCGAACTGGTGAAACACCCGCAAGCGCTGGCGGTGCAGTTGTTCGGTGAGTTGGTCTTGGCTCTGCTCGAAGGACGTCTCCTGCGTGGCCACATCCGCATCGATGCGGGTGATGGCTTCGCGCAGGTTCAGGACGTCTTCAGAGAGCAGGTGCTCGGGGTGCGGCAAGGGGTAGCCGCGCGGTGTGCGCTCCTGTGTCATCGCTCACCCCCATCAGGTGACGATGACGCGCAGATTGCGCACGAAGGGCCGGTGCGCAGGCGTACCTGACAAGGCGAGCTTCACGCGCGTGGTGCGGTCGGCGCCAACACCGACGAGACTGGTGGCCTTGTAGGTGCGCTCGACCCAGCCGTTTCCGACTTCCACCCCGGAAGACAAGGAGAGCGCATGGAAACTGCCGGGTGTGCCCGACTCGGCCTGCACCGCCACGCTGGACGTGCCCGGCGTCAGCGCATCGAAGGTCACCGACACGTTGAAGGTGGCGGCAGCGGGAATGGCGCGCGAGAGGTAGTCCCCGGCTGCTTCGAGCGTGCCGAACACCAACTGGGTACCCGGGTACAGGATCGGGCTTGCCATCTCTGTACCCGTCAGCTTCGCCGACACCGCCAGGTTGCCCGAGAGCTTCTCGCTCAAGGCCAGCCCCTGGTCTTCCGACAGGGTGTAGATCCGCCCCTGCGCATCGGTCGCCAAAAACTGCACATCGGTGCCAGCGGCAGGACGCTCAACGCCCGCGAGCGCCATCACATCCGACAGGTTGGTCACCGTGTACTGGCCCAGCGAAACGGTCTTGCTGGTCTGCGTGAAGCGGCAGCCGAGCAGCCGAAACGTCAGGTCCTGCGTCTGGTGCGGCGTCCAGGTGATGCCATTGCTTGATGAGAGCAGCACCCCGATCTGGTAAGGCTGTGCGGTGACCCAGCCGGTGCGCGGGTCGTACTTGCCGAGTTCCGCCACCGACACAGCGTGATTGGCGTCGTCGGTGAGCACCACGAGGGCGTACTCGCGGTTGGCTTCCAGCGCGACCGGGTCGAGCGTGATGCGCGTGGCATTGCCATCGGTCTTGATGTCGGACGCCTGCAATCGGCCCTCGGTCAGCACGGTGGTGGTGGGCATCCCGACTTGTGTCTCACGGATCTGTACGATCACCGGTGCCGATCCCCCCTTGGTGGTGAACCACAGCTCCAGCCCGCCGATGGTCCGCCGCTCGGGCAGCGTGAAGGTCTGCGCCAGCGGGTCCCAGCGGCGCACCACCGTGGTCAGGATGCGGCGGCGGGTCTCGGTGACGATCTGGCCGCGCCCGACGTAGGTGGCCGAGCCGTAGCTGCCACCCGCACCGAGAAACTCCACCAGCTTCGCCCCGGCCGGAATCGCCTGCGGAATCTGGAAACTGCCGGTGAGCAGGCCCGACGCATTGGCTGCAATCCCCGCAGGTTGAGAAATCCCGATCCCATCGAAACGCAAGGTGGCTAGCGCTTCGCTGGGGCCAAATCCTTCCACCCGATAGGCCACCTGCAACGCACGCAGAAACTGGGCTTCCTCGCTGGAGGACGCCAGCACCTGTTCCGAGCGTCGGGTCTCGACCACCTGTTCGAGTACACCGCTGCCAGTGATCAGGCGCTCGGTCACATCCGACGCCCAGGTGGTGTTGGTCACCGTGAACTGGTCCACAGCGGGATTGAGCGTTACCCGGGCCGGTACCGGCTCGAAGGCCTGGTAGGGGTTGATCTTCATCGACCCGGTACGCGCCAGTTGTTCGATCACTGGGGTCAGGGTGTAGTCCAGGGTCAGCAGTGCATTGCCGTTGTCCTTGGCGTGCTGGGCAGATGCCGTGATTGGCAGCGTCAGCACCCCGGCCACAATGGCGCCAGTTTGCGCCGCACCCTGATCGCGCAGGTCGTCATCCAGAAAGTTGTCGACGAACAGGCCCTTCTTGGCGGACGGCTCGCGGATGTTGGCATCCACGCGCAGGCGCTCCAAGGCCATCAGGTCGTAGAGGTCGGCAATCTGGCGTTGCATCGCCGTGAGTTCCGACACCTTGATGGTGCGAATCGCCACGTTGCGCACAGCGGGTTCCGAACCACTGCGCCAGTCGTAGGCGATCTCGGCCAGCGCGAGACGTGAGGCTGGTGCGGTCGGGGCGACCGGATTGCGAACCTGGCTGATGCCCTTGATCCGCTCGACCTGACCATCGGCAGTCAAAGCCAGCACATCGACGCGCGGCAGCTTCCACTGGTAGTCGATGTACATCGTGGAGCCCTGCACCACACCCGTGACCTTGAAGCCGGTGTCGGTCAGATTGGTCGGGGTGATGCTGGCGATGTACTGGTAGGTGACCTGGTAGCTCGATCCCGGTGCGGGTTCAGCGCCACCCGGGCTCCAGTCGATCTCATCGCCCACCACTTTGTAATCCGTGCCCTGGGCGTAGGTGGTCGCACCTTGCTGGATGGTGAGCACGGCCACCACTGTCGGCTCGGTCAGCACATCGCGCGAGCCGGTGAAAGCACCATGCACCACGGTCTCGGTCTTCTGTTGGGTGACCTTGATGTCGATCACCTGGGCCAGCGGCGGCCGATTGATCGTGACCACCATGGAGCCATCCCCGTTGTCGTTGAAAACCTGCGGTTCCGAGGACACGCGCTGCAGATCGGGATCGATGGGCAGACGCAGCCGTTGCGATTGGCTGCGTTCGACCTTGAAGCCATCGATGTTGGCGCGGCCTTCTGCGACCGAGAAGATGTGCTCTTGGGCATCGGCATCGGTGCTGAGGAATCGGACACCCAACCCTTCGGTGACGTAGTGGCCGTTGGCGTCATAGTCGTAACGGGCCAGGCTCGCAATCACGCCATCGAGCACCGGCGGCTGGCGGCGGTTCTCAAGGATGCCGTTGTCCAGCGCATATACCGCGTGGAAGTCTCCGGGTTGTCCGTCACTGGTGCCCGACCCTTCCCAGCCCCAGGCGAGCGTCTCCTTGAGACGCCCGGCACCGGGTTCCTGGTAGTTGCGCACGCCCACGGCCGGCTCGCGCAGCGTGGGGTCCTCCAGCTCGGTGATCGTCCGGGTAGAAAAGCGTACACCGACAGCCACGCGACCCTCGACCGGTACGGTGAAGCTGGCAGCCGGCACCTCACGCACCGCCCCGCGCAAATAGACGCGACCGGCCTCCAGGGTGACCCAGCCAGTATCGGCGTCGATCTGCAGGTTGGCGCCGCTGACGATGTCGCCATCCTTCAAGAGCGCATCGGCCACGCCTTGCAGGCGGTGGATCAGGGTCGTCTGAATCTCGTTGAGTTCTCGGGACTGCAGGCCATCACCGGCACGGAACAAGAGCTGGGTGTAGTGCTTGGCCGGGTCAAACAGGTTGTAGTAACGCTCGATCATGGATGGCCTCGCGGATTAGAAAGTGACAACGAATTCGAAGGTCTCGCGCGTCGAAGGCTGGCGCACGATGGGCACCGAGTTCTGCAGCACGAGGAGGATTCCGGCATCCGTGATCTGGGCCGGAATGAAAAATTTCTGCCCGAGGGGGAGCTCGGGATCGGTCTGGGTGCTGACAAAGAGGCCTTGCTCGCGCACGATGGAGGTCGCGGCATCCTCGAAGTCGAAGCGCACCCGGATGAATAGGTGATTGGTGGGCTCGTTCACCAGGCGGTAGCGCCCGGTCGGCACCACGATCTCGCCCTCGGGGTCGGCGGAGACGAAATGCACCTCATCAACCACTCGGCGACCGACCTCGCGCAGGAGCGCCGTCTGGCCAATCGGCTCGGGCGGATGCGACACCTTGAAGTGGACGGTGACATCTCCCTGTTCAGGAATGCTGCTGCCGGGCAGATGCCGGATCACACCCTCGCGGGCATTGGCGCTGTAGTCGATGTCCAATGCGTACTCGGTCTGGTCATCGAGCGAGGTGACGCGGATGTCGGCTAGGTGCTGGAAGCCCAGTTCAATCACACCAGCCTCATCAAAAGGTGTGCTGATCGCCTTGGTGGTGTCCCACAGCGGATCACCTTCGCCCAGGGCGAGGTGCAGAGTTTGTTCTTTGATCGCGGCGGCAAGCGCAGCGCGACCACTGGCAGTCAGGATGGCCATCGGGTGCTCCAGAAAATGAATGGGGGAAAAATTCAAAGCAGCAGCGAGCACAGCGCCGCTGGATCAGAGCAGCGTCTGATGTGTCTCGCCAATCAGCTCGCGGGTTTCGGTCCAGCTCGAAGCCGGCCAGCGCACGCCGGTCCAGCTCTGGCCGCTCCAGGTGGCACGGCCACTGGCTAAGGCCATACGCGAGGGCGAAGCCTGCGTGTGGGTGTTGCGCTCAGTGCTTCTAGTCAGCAGCCGTTGCAGGCTGGCAGGCGTTTCGGCAAATCCGTAAGGCGTCACGTCGGTGAAGTCGGAGATAACGATGTGCATCTCGGTCAGGGTGCGCCACTCGACTTCGGCCAGATCACCCAAGGAGAGATCGCCGAGGGTGGGCAGTGGCCGGATACGAAGCAGCGCACGCCGGGGTGTGCGGGTATTGACCTCGCCGAGTACGACCTCCGAGAGCACCACCTGGGCCCGCTGGTACAACCGCGGCCGCCAGCCAGCCGCATCAGGCAAGGCTGGATTGCCACAGGCGTGATCACGCCGCACAAAACCCCGATCCAGGCTGGGCACCGATTCGCCCAAGGCCCACATCCCCAGCGCCTGATCGGCACGGGCCTGGACGCGGTGCACAGCAATAGGTTCGCGATGGGCCTGCAGACTCAGGGGCGGCACCACCAGATCACCCGGGTGGCTACGAAGGCTGCGCTCCAGCACTTCGATGCGGATCAGCCGATGCGGTGTGGCGGAGAGCTTGTCACGGCCACCGAGGATGATCGCCTGCCCATCTTCACGCCAGGCAAAGCGCAGCAGGTTGGCATTGATGTCGCCCAGGGGTGTGCTGTCGGAGAGCACCACCATCGCTCGTGCGAAGCGACGCTCAGGCAGTAATGACTGTGCATCCGGCAGTCCCAGCACATTGGCCAGCGTAAAGAGGTGCGAGTGCAGGATCTCCTCGTTGCGCGTGTGCCCGGCATCACCCAAGGACGAAAAGTCGAGGAGATACCGGTCGATCAACCTCGCCACCGCAAAGCGTGTCGCTTCGCGCGTGGGCGTCTGCATGATCTCTTGGGGTGGATGCGCAAATTTGCGCACCCGGCCAAACGACAACTTGGTCTGCCCGTCACGCCAGAACACGCCGCTGTGATCTGACAACAGCGCCTCGCCGAGTCGGCTCTCATCGAGCACAACGCGGCGCAGGTCATGGCCGTGGTAGATCCGTGACAGGCGAGAGCGGGCCGGGGCCGACAGTCGGGCAATGGCGATCAGGTTGGCAATTGCCGTGTCGCTGTCGAGCACTTGTCCCGGATCGAGTTGGAACTCGGCGAAGTGAACACCAGGCGGTTCCTGCTCGACCGTGGCGTGCATCCCGATCCAGGACAAGGCGGTCGCCAGTGCGGCCGGTGTGCCACGCAGCCGTTGCCACAGAATCCCTTCGGCTATCGCTTGTCTTGGCTCCGGTAAATACGGCAGCAACTCGCCCAGTCCGTACTCCCAGATCAGCCAGGGCAAGAGCGGATCCGTCGGATCGGTCTTGAACTGACGAATCGCGTCCGCCGGCAGTGCCAGCCGGGCCAGCGGGTCGGTCGCCAGCGAGAGCGCCTGCTCCAGCGGCGTGGCATTGGCGGGCAGCAGATGGTCAGCAGTCATGTGCCCTCCCGCTTAAGATGGGGGCGCTATCGATCCCGCCCCGCAAATTCCAGATTCAGATTCAAGAGCCGCACCGCCTGGTTGGCGTTGGCACGGATATCGGTCGTGGGTGAATGCAGCTCGACCTTGTGCACGCCGGGGCGCTGCAACTCGCCAATCACCCAGGACGGTGTCAGATCCCAGCCCAGCCCCGACTGTGCCGCCAGTGCGTCCTTGAAACGTGGGGCGATGGCCTCGAAGGCGGCCATCGGCGTGTCGGGATAAAGCCAGATGCGGGCGGTGACGGTGACGGGAATGAGTTCGGCCGCCACCACCTCAACGGTGTCGGTGAGCACCCGGATGTCGTCTCGCAGCACCACCGCGCAGACGGCCTCCAGCACGGCATCCGGTACCGTCTCCTCCTCTCCCTTGGCCAGCACGCTGATGCGCACCCGGCCGGGTTCGGGGCTGTCGACCTCGACATCGGCGACGTCGGGGGAAGCCGAGAGCGCCCAGTAGCGGTAGTGCGCCGCGCCGCCGGCATTGGCAAAGCCGATGATTCGCTGGCGCGTGCGCAGGCGCAGCGCCTCATCCGTCTCATCGACCAGACGGGTGACACCGTAGAAAGCGGCGAGGTGATCCAGATCGCTGCCGGTGGCAAAAGCCAAGAGGGAGGCTTTGGCAGCGGCGTTGATACGGTTCCTCAGAAGAACCTCCCGGTAGGCCGCCACCTCCAGGAGCTTCACCGCCGGGTCCGAAGCCAGGAGCGCGGAATAGTCCGGGTAGCGGGATTGAAACTCGGTTTGCAGTTCCGAGAAGATCGTCTCGAAGGACAAGGGCTCGATGACGGCCGGGGTGGGCAGGCTGGCCAGATCGTTGAGTGTCGTCATTTACACCTCCAAGCCGGTGAGCACGGCTGCTTTGCCATCAGGCAGGTAGATGCCTTCCAGATCGAGCACGACTTGCCCGACCGTGGCTGAAGCAATGCGCACCCGGGTGAGTTTGAAACGCGGCTCCCAGCGGGCCAGCGCTTCGGCGGTCGCCGAATACAGGTCCATGGCAAGCCTCGGGGTCATGGGGTTGTCGACCAAAGCCGGCAGGCGCGAGCCATAGTCACGGCGCATCACGCGGGTGCCGATGCGGGTGGTCAGGATGTCTCTGACGCTCTGGCGCAGGTGATCAATGCCAGCCAGGGGCTGACCCGTTTGAGCGTTGATTCCAAGCATTTCGGATCTCCAAGCCTGTTCTGCTTGCGTTTATCTCATATTGAGATAAACTGCTCCCATGAAAATCATCAGCAACAGCGCCCTGCGAGCCTTCGCTGCCGACCATCCTCAGGCCGAAGCTCCCTTGCAGGGATGGAGGCGGGTGATTGAGAAGAACCGTTTTGCCAACTGGGCCGAGCTCAAAGCCGCCTTCAATGCGGTGGACAAGGTCGGCGAATTGGTGGTGTTCGATATCGGCGGCAACAAGTACCGCCTGATCGCCTACATCCGGTTCGAGAAGCAGATCGTGTACATCAAGGCGGTGCTCACCCACCGGGATTACGACAAAGGAGCGTGGAAATAATGAATGCAACCATCGACGTGAAGCACCTGCTCCCAGTCTGGGAACAGTTCCGTGCAGCCACCGACATCGCCCCCATCCGGGATGAAGCGCATTACGCGCGGATGACTGAGATGCTCGAGGCCCTGCTGGACGAAACCCAGGGTGACGAAAACCATCCCGCTATGGGTCTGGTCGACATCGTGGGCGATTTGATCGAGGACTACGAAGCCGAGCACCACCCGCTACCCGAGGCCACTGGCGTGCAAGCCCTGAAGTTCCTGATGGAGCAGCACGGTCTCAAGCAGAGCGACCTTTCCGAGATCGGCAGCCAAGGCGTGGTGTCCGAAATCCTGACGGGCAAGCGCGAGCTCAACATTCGCCAAGTGCGCGCGCTCAGCGAACGGTTCGGGGTTTCAACCGCGACCTTTGTGTAACACTGCGGAGGGAGCCAGGCGTGGATACGGCAGAAGAAGAGCTCGTTGAGCATTTCCTCGACCTCATCGACAGGGATGTCGAGGCTGGCCGGTCAATCGGAGACTTGCCCGCATCGCTCGAACGATCGATGCTAGCGGTCCTAGGCAAGCCACTGGACTTACAAAAGCTGATCTCTGGCGCAGTAGAAATATAAGCAAGGATCGGGGATTACGCTCAATCACTTGATCAACCGCCGCAGAACACATCCTCACTGCCTTTAGCCACCCGCGAGCCACAAACCACCGGATCACCGATGCGCCCGACAGCCTGGCCCTCGGCAAAGACCGAAGCGCTGCCTTCCGCCAGCACGCTGGCGTGGCAGGCGGGACCACAGCAGTGGGTCGCCCAAGCATCTCCTACCCGGTGCACCGCGATGCCATTGATGAACACCGAGGCCGCCGCCGAGGTACTGGGGCGTGCAGGGAAACAGCCGTGACCGGTGCAGTTATCGCCCAGGCGCGTGATTGCTGGCATGGCAACCTCCTTCAGTTCAGATCTATCCGGGGGGCGGTGAGCCGCGCTCCCTGATCGCTGAGCTCCAGTTTGGTAGCACCAATCTCCAACACGATCTTGCCTCCCGCCGGTACTGCCAAGCGCCAGTGGTGCTGCGCCCGGTTGTACTCCATCACCGCGCCATCCTTGAACAGGGTGCGCGAGACATCGGCCGAATCGGCCGGGGCTGGATGGTCTGCCCGGTAGATTGAGCCCACCACCACGCCCTGATTGAGATCGCCACCGGGGGCAACCAGCAGCACCTGCTCACCCGGCTCGGGCGGATGCCAGGTTCGATCCGGTCCAGCGCGCATCGTCGCAAAGGGTAACCAGCCGGTGGTGATGGGACCGGCCTGCACCCGCACACGGGCACGCGCGGTGTCGAGTGCCACCACCTGGCCCATCAGGGCCACATTGCTGATGCGCCGCTCGGCCTCGGTCATGTCCTGGTGCAGGTTGCGCTCGCTCATGAACTTGGCTCCCGGTAGTGGGTGTCGACCGGCTGATAGCTGTGCTCATGGCTGACGCCAACCTCCGGCACCCAGCTCACCAGAACCTGCAAGGGCAGCACCCCGTCATCGATCACGGGCTTGGTCCAGTAGCTGACCTCGAAAGACAGTCGCGCCGCCAACACCGGCGTGTCGCCCTCTCCGCCCTGATCGACTTCAGTACGGGTCAGGCGGGTGCCTTCGACCAACAGCCCCAGGGTTTCGTCAGCATCCAGGATGGCTTCGACGGTCTGCGCCAAGGTGTCGGCCTCCTCAGCCGCAGCGTCGCCACTAACGATGATCTCAATGGAGAGTTCCAGCTTCCGATAGCGCAGTCCCGGATCGGCGTTCGGTTGATCCTCGATACGCTCATCGCGCGTGTAGATCAGGATCGCCGGCAGCTTGGCTTGAAACAGCGGGGTGCTGCGGTGGATGCCGATCCGGCTGGCGCTGATGCGCGGATCAATCGCCGGCAACTGCGCCACCAGCCGTTGCCTGACTGCTTCACGGATCAGGGTGCGTGGGTGTTTCATGGCCACTGCCCCCTTTGTGCAGCATCAGTTTCAAAAAGCCGTGACCATCGGAGCGCACTTCGACGATCAGGTAGAGCACACCTTGCACCGTCACGGCATCGCCCTCAGTCGGGGTGGCTGGCAAGTCGGCCTGCCGCACCTCCAGTACCGGCTGGATCATGGACACCGGCACTCCCGTGCTCGCATCCACCTCCTGGTATGCAGCGGTGAACACGCCCCGGCCCGGTAGCGCCTCGGCTTGTCCCTCAAGGTGAAACACCACCGGCTCACCGAAGGTGGTGAGCACGATGGATGACATGGCCCGGGTCAGATCACCGAACACCGTCATGATCATCACCAGCCATTGCTAGAGAAGAGTCGAACCGTGAGCGCCGGACGTTTCACAATCGGCAGCGGGTTGGACTGCGTGTAGATGTCGACACCGGTGCCATTGGGCCTTGCCAATTGATAAGCGTAGAGCTCCTGTCCATAGGTGCCGACGGCTTCCATCAAGTTCGCCGGTGCGAAGTAGGTGCGGAAGGTATCGAAAGTGCCCAAGGGGAACGCAATGCCTTCCTTCTCCGGGATAAGTCGGACAGTCTCGCCAGTGGACAGCGTGACCGTGCCGAAATACTCCTCGAACAGGATGGAGCCGAAGCGAAAGCCCCGTCGCACATCGTCTTTCAGAGGATTGGTGCCGGCGGTGCCCTGGTAAAAGGAGTAGGCCTGCTGTACCGAGGGATGACCGACCAGTTTGTCGAAGAACTCCGGACTGACCAGGGCGTGAATACTGGTCATCATTTCACCCTTGAGGTTTTCCTCGATCTGGCGCGCGACTTGGGTGCAACGGATCACCAGGTCTTTGTCTTCCACAAACTTAAAGTCAACTGACTTCTTGGTCAGGCCAAAGGCGGTGTGCCAGTCGTAAAGGACATTGCCGGCTCCATCCTTGGTTACACCGAGCAAGGCATTTACCCGCATGTACTCCAGCGTCTGCGCGTGCTTGGCGCGCATGCGGGCGAGCTTGCGGGTCATCACCGTGACCAACGGGTCCTCTGCACTGGCAAGACCCAAGCCGCGAATGCCACTCACTTCCTCGGGTAGCACCACATCGTTATGCGGAATGTGCGGCACAGCGAAGGAGCGCACTTCACGTTTGTCGGTGGTGCCTACGGTGGCCGGCGCACCCAAGGCTACTGTCGGCAGCAAGCGCAGCTCGCCTTCGATGGACTCGATGGTGACGTTACGCTGTGAGATGGGCTCCGGAGAAAACAGCCCCAGCTGGCCGACTCGGCCATAGGGATTGGGCAGCATCTGGATGGCGGCCGACATCTCGGCCAGCGTGAAGCCACCGGCGTCGAACGGATTGACGATCACGGTCATATCAAGACTCCTGAAAAATATGGTCAGGCGACCGGACGCACCACGATGCCGTGGGCAGCCAGTTGCTGGTGTTTGAGGGATTGAGCGGCAGCGTCCGTCACAGAGGCGTCAAAGGCCAAGGCGCGGTCAGCGACGATGACCTGGCCGCGCGCAACTACAACCGCCTGGGTGTTGGTATCACTGGCGGCAACTGGGTGCAGAAGCACCGCGCAGGCAATCTCAGCCCCTTCAATGCCTGTCGTGGAGGCAGCCGGCGACGATGCGAAAACGCCCGTGGCGGTGATGCGGCCGAGCACAGTGCCCAGGGGATAGGCGGCGCCAGCCTTCAGGGTCACGGTCTCACGGGTGTAGTCCGGATAGGCTTCGCGTTTGATGAGATCACCGAGGGTCGCGGGAGAAATCAGGGGTGCAGTCATTTACGATCTCCATAGGCTTGGGCCGCTTTGACCAAGGGGCTGTCAGCGACGGATTGGGGTTTGGTTTGGGATTGCTGCGGTGCCTCGGCAACGATGTCTTGTGCGACATCACGCTCAGCAGCCTGCTTCAGTACCGACTGCCGTAAGGCATCCGGGGTGACGCCGCGCGCCAAGGCCTGGGCCGGATCGACCGTCACGCCGAGGCGTCTGGCCTGCGTGGCAATCTCAGTGAGCTCTGCGAGTTGGTGGCGAAGTCGCTGCTCAACCTGGGCCGTAATGGCCGCTTCGTCGAGCATTGGTGTTTGTTGTGTCTGCCTTGGGGTAGGATCCACTGTCTTGCATTCTGTTGCGTCATCAACTGGCGTGACGGGGTTGTGATCATTCATGGAGATCTCCTTAGGGAACGGTTGGAATCGAGAAGATGGTTTGGTGGCCGATGGCGCTACTTGGCGTTGGAAAGCGGCAATTACTTCAGAGCGGGTGCCGATTTGATCGGCGAGACCTGCGAGAAGAGCGGCCTGACCGCGATAAACGCGGGCCTCGGTGTTGCGGATGGCATCAACCGAGAGTCTTCGCAATCCGGCGACTAGAGCGATGAACTGGTCGTGCAACTGATCGATGTCGTCCTGGATGCTTGCTGCGACTGGCTCAGGGAGTGGTGCGTGGGGGTGGCCATCGACCTTGTGTCTACCTGCGTGCACAAAGGTGTAGTTGAGCCCCGCCTTTGCATCAGCAACTGACTCATCGACGTGGACGGCCACTACGCCGATGGAGCCGACTTCCGCAGTGCGGGTGAGCCACAACCGGTCAGCCGCACAGGCAATGGCGTAGGCTGCTGACAGCGCCGCTTCGTCGGCAATGGCCCAAAGAGGTTTACCGGAGGTCTGGGACAGACTTCTCAGTCGCTGTGCCAGATCGAACACGCCACCGGCCTCGCCACCACTGGAGTCAATCTCCAGAAGTACGGCATGGACCTCTGTGTCGGCAAACGCCTGTTCCGCCATGGCCTCAATGTCGTGATAGCTGGTGAGACCACTCGCTGCGCCAAGATAGGACGAACGCCGTACTAGGGTACCCAAGACTGGAATCACCGCGATGCCATTCTCAATTTGTACGCCGCCGGACCATTCGGGCTCAGTGCCGTTGGGTAGTGGTGTAGCAAGGATGTCTCCTGCGAGCTTTTTAGCCACTACCCCGAGGATCACTTCTAGTTTCGGGCGCGCAATGAGGAGCGGCGTCCCGTAGAGGCGGGACGCCAGGTAAGGCAAATCGGTCATGGAAATTCCTCAGTTCGAGGGAGTGGGTGTGGGCGTCGATGCAGGTACAGGCTTACGCCCAAAGGAGAGCCCCAGGCTGTCCTCTCGCCCGCGGTCACCGGCGATTTCGGCATCCACCATCACAGCGTCAAAGCCTCGCTCGGCAATCGCCTGGGTGCGCGACTTGAGTCCTGCCTCAATGGCTTCGATCTCGGCACGAATGTCTTTAAGCGGATCGACCCAGTCCCAGCGTGGCGGCAGCCAACTGCAGTCGAGATACTCGGCGCGGCGGGTCTCGTAATCAGGCAAGTCGAGCTGGCCAGACAGCACCGCCGTGTCCATCCAGCGTGCCCACACCGCTCGGCACAGTTGAAACACCAGCACCGAATGCTGGAAGGCTTCGATGCGCCGGCGAAACTCCAGGAGTGCCGCACGGGTGTTCGAATAGTTGGCCTTCAACATATCGGCTGACAGGTTCGCGTAGGGCAAGCCCAGCGCGGCGGCCACCTGCAGGAGGGTGCGGTACTGGAAGCTCTCGTAGTTGCCCCCGACATCGGCCGGCGTCGAGAAGGTGATGTCCTCGCCGTCGTCCAGGATCTGCAACTGGCCGGGTTCCAAGGGCAGCAGCGGCTCGCCCCGGTCATCAGTTTCGCCACCGTTGTCGAAATCGCGCTCGGGCCGACGCACGAAGCCGACGAACATCGCCGCCACCTTCTTGCGGTCAAGCTCTGCGTCGTCGTACTGGTCGAGCAGGAACAGCTTCACCAGCGCCGGGGAGAAGCGCGAGACGCCGCGCAACTGCCCGGCGTCGACCGGATCAACGATGTGCAGCACCGACTCGGCCGGCACCCGCACCGTCTCACCAGTCAGCCCCGGATCGGTGATGTCGCCCGGGTGGCGGCGCAGAAAGTGGTAGGCGACGCGCCGACCGATGCGGTCGAATTCAATGCCCTGACGGATACGGTGCCCGTTCTCCAACTGCTGGTTGTGGTTCAAGGGCAGCATTTCGGCTGGCAGCATCTGCAACTGCAAAGGCACAGACAGCCCATCTTCGGGCCGACGCGGTCGAATCCGGAAGAACACCTCGCCGGCGATGAACAACTCCCGGGCCGCCCTGCGCTGCTGGCCGTAGAAATCGGTCAGCCCTTCGGCATCCGACTCGTCCGTCCAGCGAAGCCACAGGCGTTGCACGCTGTCCTTGAGCACCGCATCGGCGATGCCCGACGAGGGCTTAATGCCCGTTCCCACGGTATTGCCGGCCCAGGACTCGACGGCATTGGCGGCGTAGCCGTTGTTGCGAATCAGATAGCGGGCACGCGCGATCATGTCGGCGCCGGCCGCCTGGATCAGGGTATTGACGTGGGCACGGCTGGCTTGAAAAGTCTTGATGCGTCGCGCGGAAAGTCCGCCCTCGAAGCCGCCCACCATGGCACCGACCTTGCGGCGCAGGTTTTGAAATGCCTTCATCACAACCCCTTGCCTGCATAAGTTCGGATGCGACGGGCACGTGGGCGGCCTTCAGCTTGGGCGATCTCGCGGTCCAGGTCATGCAAGGCCGACTGCAGTTCGGCATCCGACTTGTAGGTCACCCACTTGTCGCCAGCCTTCACGGTGAGCACACCATTGAAGCGGGCGGCCTGCAGCGCCTCGCGCTGGGCCTTGAGTTGTTCGAGGGTCATGGACAGCACTCCCGGCCAGCGGGAGGCTGGCCGTATCAGAGGTAGTTGGAAGAAATGGCCATGCGCCGACGGCGCGGGCTAGCAGTCATTGAGGCCGTCACTGAACGTGGATCGTTTCGGGACTGACGGCTCGCCGGGATCGGCGGCAGTGCTTCCACTCGCTTGTTCAGGTTCAGGCCCATCGATAGCAGGCCGTGCAGTGCCGCGTAGGCGTATACCCGGCAGTCCAGCGCTTCATTGCGCCGACCATCGGGCTTCCACCAGAAGCGCTGCGGGAATCCCTTCACGTAGCGAGTGCGAATGCGCTCGGCAGTCAGTTGCTCGAAATACTGCGCATCCCGATCCAGCGGGAAGTGCATCGCACCAGGACCAGCCTCGGACTTCTTTAGCCGGGCATAGATAGCTTCCTTGGCGGCATCGACCCCGACGGTGAACAGATTGACCTTGCCCTTGTTGGCCTTGCTGGGGCGCTTGGGCCAGATCGGCCGTTTGCCCGAGCCACCCTTGATCGCCCAGATACGTTTGCGCTCTCGGCCCTTGCAGAATGCGTAAGCAGCGAGCGTGTGGTGACCGCCGGTGTCCAGACACGCGGCTTCGATGGTTAAGCCGCTGGCGAGCGTTTCGTGTTCGAAGCGGTTGGAGAGAAAAGCCTCGAGCTGCGCCCAGGTATCAGGTGCCGTCGGATCGCCCCACAGCACCTTGTAGTCCACCGACCAGGACTCCTCGTCCCGGCCCCAGCCGACTACCTCCAGTTCCAGCCGGTCATCCTGGACGTCGATGCCGCAGGTGAGCAGCGCGACCTCGGCCGGGATGGCTGGCCCATAGGCTTCGCGGCGTTCCATCAGGCCTTCAGCGTCCAAAGTCTCACCCTCCCGGTCTTCCCAGGTCTCGGCCAGCTTGGTATTCACCCAGACCTTGAGCCGCACCGGATCGTCCTTGGCGGCGTGGTGTTCCTGGGCGATCTCGCCCCAGGTGAGCCACGGGCTGTAAAGGCTCGACAGGTGAAAACCCACGGTCTTGCCATCGCCTTCGGCTTTGGCGTTCCAGCGACCATTGGCGAGCAACGCAGGCTTTCTGTATTCGGGATGAATGCCGTCACAGGCTGGGCAGTGCCATGCAGCCTCGGCCATTTTGTCCTGGGGCCAACGGATGTCGCGCCATTGAATCTGGCTGAAAGCCCCGCAGTGATCGCAGGGCACCTCGAACACTCGTTGGTCTGACTCCAAATAGGTCGTCTCGATGCGAGAGAACCCTTTCAGGGTCGGGGTAGAACAGAGATAGACCTTGCGATTGATGAAGGTTGCGGCGCGCTGCACAGCGAGCGCCACCGGGTCGCCTTCACCATCGGCATCGCCCGGATAACCATCGACCTCATCGAGAAACAGGTAGCGCACCGGCATCGAGCGCAGGCCCACGGCCGAGTTGGCGCCGGTCATGATCAGCACGCCTCCGGGAAACTCCTTCATCAGCTGGGTGTTGCCGGAATCCCGGCTGCGCGGATCTTTGACGCGGCCGGCCAGTTCGGGGCTGGCTTCGATCAATGCATCCACTCGCTGCTTGGAAACACGCTTGGCGCCTTCCACCGTGGGCTGCACCAGCAACATCGGCCCCGGGGCATGGTGGATCACATAGCCCAGCCAGTTCAGCCCAGCTTCGGTCTTGCCGATTTGCGCCCCAGCCATCAGCACCACACGCTCAACGCGGGAGGTGGCCGACAGCGTTTCCATCACCGCCTTGAGATACGGCGTGCGGCTGGTCGACCAGCGCCCTGGCTCGGCGGAGGCCACCGACGAGAGCATCCGGTGGCGGTTGGCCCAGTCATCGACGGTGAGGATGGGATCGGGCGCGAGGCCTCGTTTCCAGGCGGATTCCACCGCCGATTCAGCAGTGTCGAACACAAGCCACTCCATGACGAAAAAGATGCACCGAACGCTTGGCTTGTGTTGGGAACAGCGCGTTCATACAGACGTCATCAACAACACGCTCCAAGGAGAAGCAAGATGCCAAAAGCCGCCACCCAAAATGATCAGAAGCTTGAACTTCTGCTCACCAAGATCGCACTGGACCATCTTTTTATCGAGACCTTGGTCACCCGCAACAGCGATAGCCTGGACTTCCACGAGGTCAGCGTATGGGGAGTGAAAAGCGCTCTGATGGCTGCCTACGAAGCGGGGAAGCAAGCAGCTAAATCGGATTGAGAAAGAAGCTGAAACCGCTTGGCTTCATCGGCAAACAGCGCGTTCATGACGTCACTCGATCAATTTCCTTAAGGAGCACAAATGACCACTACCGAATTAACACCCTCCCAGCACGCGATCCTGGCCTACGCCCTCGAAAACAACGGTGGCAAGATCGTCTGGTTCCCTGACAACATCAAAGGCGGCGCGCGCAAAAAGGTGCTCGACGGGATGTTCAACCGCGCTTTGATCACCACCAACGGCACCGACTGGTTCGTGGCCGCCGAGGGCTACGATGCCCTAGGAATGCCACGCCCGAGGATTAACAAGAATGACGTCGGTCAGTTCGAAGCCAAGCTCGACCAGATCATCGCCAACGCAGAAGGCGTACCAGCCGCTATAAGCGATCCTGAGCTAGAAGCCGCCGTGACCGCCGCCGAAGCAACATGGGTCAAGCCCAGCACCCGCGAGAACAGTAAGCAAGCGGAAGTGATCCGGATGCTCCAACGCCCCGAAGGCGCAACCATCGGCCAGATCTGCGCTGCCACCGGTTGGCAGGCGCACACAGTGCGCGGCACCTTCGCCGGGGCTTTAAAGAAAAAGCTGGGCCTGACCATCGTGTCGGACAAGCCGCAAGGCGGCGAGCGGGTCTACCGCATTGCCTGATCAAAAAGAGCGAGAAAGAGGCCAAGCGATGCTTGGCTTCTCAATCGAACAGCGCGTTACTACAGGTGTCGCAACGATCAATCCACAGGAGTAGCCACCATGACAAAGAGCCAGATCCCAGCCACCCAGAACGATACTTGGGGCTTTTGGGGAACGATGAACGAGCATGCGGATGCCGCTTGGCCCTTGGCGATGAACGCCGTCTCAGACGCCACTGGCCAGTCCCTCGAGTCAGCTCGGATCTTCCTCGACAGCCGCCACGGCCGCCACTTTGCTGATGACGTGCAAAACGGCCTCTACGCTGGTGCCACCCTGACCGATGCAGTCAACGCCGCCACCCAACGTTGGATGGGCTGGACGATCGGCCGCCAGACAGCCAAGCAGTACGGCATCCCCAAGGGCATGCCCTACCTGACGGGCTTTGTGATTCACTGCGAGATCGCTGAGGAAAGTTCTCCCGCCTGATCGAAGTCTACGCCATCCGCCTCGCGGGTGGCCTGCTGTCCAGTCCAATCCTGCCAGCGACGCACGATTACATCGGCGTACTTGGGATCAAGCTCTATCAGCCGTGCCTTACGACCTGACTTCTCGGCCGCGATCAGCGTCGTGCCTGAACCGCCAAATGGGTCGAGCACTACATCGCCCGGGCGACTTGAGTTGCGAATGGCCCGCTCGACCAGCTCCACCGGTTTCATCGTTGGGTGCAAGTCGTTTACGCGCGGCTTGTTGAAGTGCCACACATCCCCCTGGTCGCGGTCGCCACACCAGTGGCGGGTCGCGCCCTCTGGCCAACCGTAGAGGATCGGCTCGTACTGGCGCTGGTAATCCGAGCGCCCGAGCGTGAAAGTGTTCTTGGCCCAGATGATGAAGGTCGACCATTTGCCGCCGGCAGCACGAAAGGCAGACTGCAGGGTGTCGAGTTCGCTAGAGGACATCGCAACGTAGACCGCGCCATCGCACCTTGCCAGCGCCGGCTTGAAAACCGCTAACAAGAATTCCTGGAATCCATCCCCGAGGTTGTCGTTCAGGATCGGGCGATTCGTGCCGCGCAGCTTGTCCTTGGCTGTGTTGGCATAGTCCACGTTATAGGGTGGATCTTGGAAGATCATCGCCACCCGATCGTTGCCGAGCAGCGTGTCGTAGCTCGTGGCCTCAGTGCTGTCGCCACACAGCAGCCTGTGCTGCCCGCAGATCCAGACGTCGCCCGCCTTGGACACCGGAATGACCGGCACCTCGGGCGCAGCATCTTCATCGGTCTGACCCTCGGTAGTGGTTTCCTCGCCGGCCATGATCTCCAGCAGTTCGTCGGCATCGAAGCCGGTGAGTGCCAGGTCAAAGTTGGCCTCCTGCAGGTCGGCCAGCTCCAGGCGCAACAGTTCATCATCCCACCCAGCGTTCTCGGCAATCTTGTTGTCCGCGATCACCAGCGCCCGGCGCTGGGTCGGGGTGAGATGCTCCAGCACCACCACCGGCACAGTAGCGAGCCCCAGCTTGCGCGCCGCTGCCAAACGACCATGACCAGCGACAATCACGCCGTCCGACCCAGCCAGGATTGGCGCTGTGAACCCAAATTCAGCGATGCTCGCCGCGATCTGCGCAATCTGTTCTTCAGAGTGGGTTCGAGCATTTCGGATGTAGGGCAACAGGCGCTCGATGGGCCAGTGCTCCAGTTTGTCAGCGAGCCAGGCTTGCATCGGCGTTCTCCAATCGTTCGTGTTCGACCTCGGCAAAGGTCTGCCCGGTGGCCATGAGCATCACCGGGACGTCGGGGTGGTTCTGTTGGAAGCGCTTGACCGCCACATCGGTATAGGACGGGGCGAGTTCGATGGCGCGGGCCTGGCGTCCGGTCTTCTGGGCGGCCAGGATCGTGGTGCCGGAGCCGCCAAAGGGTTCGAAGACGACATCACCTGGTTCCGAGTACGCCAGCAAGATGTGCTCAGGCAGCGCCACCGGAAACACCGCCGGATGGTCGATGTCGCGGCCTATTCGGCCCTTGTGGCGCATGATGCGGATCACGCTGTCCGGGATGCGGTAGTCCTGGGTGGGTTGCCCAGCGTGGGTCCAGCCCCCGACCTCGCCATCCTTGCCGCGCATCGCGGTGGAACTCCCGTCTGCGCGCAGGTGTGAATCATGGCCGGCGTGCTTGCACGGCACGATCTTGTTCGGTTTGCGGCTGGCGCGGTTGAAGTGGAAGACGAACTCGAAGCTGGGGGCCAGGCGCCCGGCCCAGTCGCCCGGCATCCCCGGTCCCTGGTCCCAGACGTACCAACCAAAGCGCCGCCAGCCATTGGTACGCATCCAGGCGAGCCAGCCGTCCCAGTACGGGATGACCTCGTTGTCGCGGTGGATCAGCCCCAGGTTCACCAGCACCTGACCATCCATGGCCATCGGCAAGTTGGCGAAGACGCCGCGCATCAGCGCATCCCAATCGGCGATGCCTTGCGTGTAGTCACGCTGCTGGCCGTAGGGTGGGCTGGTGAAACACAGGCGAGCATTGTCGCCGGCCATCAGGGCCGCGACCACAGTGGGGTCGGTCGAGTCGCCACAAATCAGGCGATGGACACCCAGATGCCAGACGTCGCCTGTGCGGCTGACCGGGGTAGCTGGTGCCTCCGGAATGTCCTCGTCGACGGGTTCGCCAATGGGGGAATCCTCATCGGCACTCTCAGCCTCTTCGATATTGCCAAGCAGATCGGCGAGTTCCTCATCGCTGAATCCGGTCAATGCCAGATCGAAGCCTTCCGCCGACAAGTCAGCCAACTCGACAGAGAGCAGTTCCTGATCCCAGCCGGCCTGCAAGGCCAGCTGGTTATCGGCCAGGATGTAGGCACGGCGCTGGGTCGGTGTCAGGTGGTCGAGCACCACCACAGGCACGGCGTCCAGTTGGAGTTTTCTGGCGGCGGCTAAGCGACCGTGGCCGGCAAGAATGTTGCCGTCTTCCGACACCAGAAGCGGCGCGGTAAAACCGAACTCGACGATGCTGGCGGCGATTTGCGCCACCTGCGCATCCGAGTGTGTGCGGGCATTCTTGGCGTAGGGCGTCAGTCGTTCCAGTGGCCACATCTCGATGCGGCTGGCCATGGTGGGGGTGACAGTCATCGGGAGAGTTCCTCCAAGGCTTCGCGGATCGCATCCATCAGCAGGTCTTCCACCACACGCTGGTCGGGTTGTGCGACCACCGCCGCCACGATCTGCGGGGCGAGCTTGCGAGGGATTTGCTGGATGCGGTCACGTAGCAGCCGCGCGAGGTTGAAGTGCTTGACCTTCACATCGTCGGCGTTGAGCAGCTTGCCCGTGCGTTCTTCGAATTCGAGTTTGGCCAGACGCGCGGCGTAGGCCTCGCGGATGGCACGGCTGGTCTGGTAGTCGGGGGCGGTCGCCCGGGTTTCCAGGGGCGCTTGCGCCTCACGACTGGGAACCGGGGTGGAAACCGCCGGGGTTGCCACCTTGGCCGCAGGTTTCGCGGCGTCGGTGTTCAGGTTCTGCGACGGCAGCGTATTGCGCTCCCATTGTGTGTCGGCCTTGGTCGGGTCAATGGTGCCGTCAGATTCTTTGCTGATGCGCCCGGCCTTGATGGCCTTGGCCACAGCGGTGTGGCTCACGCCACGGTGTTGGGCATAGGCCCGGATGGATAGTCCCATCGCATTCCTCCGGGCCAGGCGGTCATTCAAGTGAAAATTGGCTGGATCGCGGGGGTCCCCTGTGCGTGTAAACCTAGGTGGAAACTGGCAACCTGTTTGCAGCTCTGTCGCTAGGCAAGCGTCGCGCTGCGCGCGGCCCCCGCCTTTCAGATGGCCCAGGAGGACCCGTCAGATGCGTCAGGTCGCACGGGTCAATTCCTCTCGCAGCGCCCGATCCATCTGCCGTTGGTACTCCCGCAGAGCCACGCTGCGCACGGTGTCGGCCATGCCAAAGCGCGGCTCGACCTTCTGCTGACGGCGCAGCAGGTACAAGGCCAGGATGCGCTTCTCGTCACGGCGCTCGAACACGGCACTGGCGCGGTAGAACACATTCTTTTTCGCCATCACCTGGCCCGGCCACTGGCTCTTGGGGATGACGCGGGTCTGGGCAGTCTGTGCCATCGGCCCGACAGGGATCGCCAGCTTGCCGGTCTTGGTGCCGCCGGTCTCCTGAAGCGCCATAAACCGATCCCGCGACCAGACTTCGGCCATCAGCGTGCGTGGCTTGGCCGGCGTGACGCCAATGCCCCGGCTGATCCACGGGCGGCGCAGGTTGAAACGCTCAGGCAGACTGTCACGCACCGCATCGCGGGCGTCGAAGGCGGTTCGGGTTAGCGCCTTGGCGGCGGCATCCGGGATGCGCTTGGCAGCAACGTCCGATAGGTACTCGGTCGCCTTGGCCACATCGGCGGTGACATCAAGTTTCAGCATCAGCGGACTTCCGGCGGCGAGGGGTTACAGGGGCCTCGGTGGCAGGCTCGGCAGCAATGCCTGCCTGCTGCGCCAGGATCTGTTCAGCAGTGGCAGCATCGACCTCGACTGCCAGTCCTGGGGCGAACGAGCGCGAGCCGCCGTCACCGGTGATGACCACCGGACGGGTGATGAGCAGTTTCATGGGGGATTCTCCAGCGCTGGGCAGGCAGGCGAACGCCAGGCCCAGAAACGATAACGCCCACCAAGGTCTCCCCGGTGGGCGCATTTTTCAGCACTACGGGATCACTGTACCTTGTGGTGTGACACGCTCCAAGAGTCTCCACGGTCCACGTTTTTGCATCTCACCGCACGAGCCCGTAATGCTTTGCTAATACCCCTAACGATGCGACAAGGATTCCCCTTGCTTCGTCTGCTCGCAGCGGTGATCCGTTCCAACCTTGCCTGAACGCCCATTCGCGAACGGACATCCCAAGGCCAACTACGAACCACAGCGCTGCGCCGCCGGGGCTCGATGGTCCACCAATCACCTCCAGGGTTTTGCCGATGCGCCGCTGAGCGAATGCGCAGCGATCAGTCATGGAGTCGGGTGTGCGAGGCCCTTGATCAACTTTGATCAGTGACGGCGCCTTGATGCCCGAGAGCTGCGCTGCATAAAACTCCTCCTCAAACATACGGCCTGCATCGTGCATCTGGACGGTAATGGTTTGATTGCGAAGCATGATCGCCAGTGAGTCGACGCATCGGAAATGCTCGACCAATTGCTCCTCGTCATCCGATTCACGGACAAACTCGACGATCGAACCGTCAGGCCGCATAACGCAATCGCCCAGTCGTGGTTTATTTGATCTGACCTTTTTGCGCTTGCTCATTTGGGGTCTCCGCTCTTGTTCGACTCTTTGCGTTGCCCGTACATCCGCACCGCGATGGCGGTGAGGAACTCGCGGTCCCATGTGTCGCGAATCTCCTCGATCGGAATCACAACAACACCCTGTTTGTGCCAGGCAGCAGCACGCATAGTTGCGAGCTCCTCTGGACTGGCCGGAGATTGAGGAGTGATCTTTCCGAGGGTGCAGGGAATCGAAGGTGTGCTCATTCTCATGACTCACCCCCTTGCGCAATCGCCCAGTCCAGCAATGCCAGTGCGTCGGCGTGGTTGTCGTCGATCGGGTCGAAGCCGCGTGCCTTGACAGCAGCGATCATCTGCTCTTTGCTGGCGTTGCCCTTACTGGTGGCGTGTTTCTTGATCGTGCCAACCGGCACGCCTTGGTAAGGGATCTGGTGGTGCTCGCACCATGCAGTCAGGTGCGCCATGAATCCGCCATAAGCGTGTGCCGCATCAACCCCCGCATGTCGTCGCACTTCTTCGAAGTACACCGCGTCCATGCCATCGCAACACTGCTTGATTTCTGTGAGCCAGCGCTTAAACCGAAGGTAGCGCATACCACCTCCCTCAAAGCGCTGGGGTTTGAATGATTCCGATCCGCTGCTGACGACACCGGAGCGATCACGCAATGCCCATCCGGTCTGCGTACCCAGATCCAGTGCCAGGACCGATGGCTTGGATGGGGAGCGATACCCGGAGTCCGAGTGGCCAGTAAAGCCTCCACGTAGGGTAGAGGGACCCTCTGGTCCCTCTCCTACGTAGTAGGAGGGGGAGTTTTCGCCAACTTCAAATGGGGTGGAATCCCAGTGTTTATGCGGGGTTGAGCAAGTTGGCAATTTGGCAGTTCTGCCAACTTGCCAATCTGCCGACAACTCGCCAACACCTTGATTTGCAATGATTTGAAGTTGGCAGGCGTCTGCCAACTTGCCAACCTCGGTCGAAAACAGGGGGAAGTTGGCAAATGTTTTGCCAACTTGTCGATGCGTATTCATGCGGGCTCCTGGGTATCGTTAATGTCATCTTGGTAAACCCACACTTCGGGGTTTTCGACCGGCAATGCGGCCCCCGATTGCGGGCATTTGTAATGGGTGGGAAGGACTGATCGGTTTTCGATCAGGACTTCGCCGGTCTGCGGATCGGGTGGTCCGATCGCCATCTGCAGGACCATAGCCTCCACGCACAGGTAGCCGAACTTGGTTCGAGCTGGCGGCAGGCCATAGTCCGCTGCGTTGCGGAAATATTTGAGATAGCCTTGGGTCGCGAGCGCCGAGAGACGATCGCGGATCGTGCGCTCACCGCCCAAGCCAGCCTTGCCTTCGAATCCCTCAGCAAACTGGTTGGCTGTGTAGCAACGACCTTGGGCTGCCTCGTCAAAGAGAATTTGGAGAATCACGTCGCGCTTGCGGCGGCGCTCTGCGTCCAAGCGCTCACCGTAGTCCTTCATCACCAGCCGTTCGTTGGCATTGACCTCGCGCCATTCGCCATTGATCTTGTCGATGTTCCGTTGCGGTATGGCTGCCCCGTTGCGCAGTTCATAAATGAGCTGGCGAGTCGATCGTGTTTCATCAGGTCGAAACAGCAGCATGCCGGTCGAGTAGTAGCCGCGCAGGCTTCCCGCACCAGCCAGGGCCTGGAACGGGTCTTCCTCGAACTGCTTTTTGCCGAGCTTCTTGGTGTGGTGGGCAAGAATCATCCCCGCGTCGGGATTCACAGCCTGGCGAATCCGTTCCACTCTCTGGGACAGGAAGAACAGCATCGCGCCGTTGTCGTTCTCCCCACCGGCATCACCGCCATCGAACACATTGCGGATGGGGTCAATGGCGATGATGTCGGGCGGTTCGCCGCCAAATGCGTTCGCGATCGCTGGGATCACTTGTGCCAGACCGGTGTCATCGAGCACCAGCCGTAACTGCGGTGTGGCCACAAAGTTGGTACGTGCCACCAGAATTTGATGGGGCGGCAGACGGACGTCCTTCACACGCTCGCGCAGGTAGTGGTATTGGACCTCCGCCTGCAGGTAAAACACCCGCAACGGTCGTGGTGGCTGCATTCCGAGGAACGAGGCACCCGCTGCCATGTGAGTCAGCCATGACAGTAGGAAGTCGCTCTTGCCAACCTTCGGCGCACCGCCGAAAACCAACAGGCCTGCAGGCGTAAGCACTCGCGGTGAGATCAGATCTGGTGGCAGCGGTGAACTGTCGTCAAGCAGTTCGCCGAGCGTGAATGTGGGCAGAGAGGGAGCCCCCGCCTTGACCACACGACGTTCTCCGTGGGCGATGAATGCCGCGCAGTTGAACCCTTCGTCGACAGCGTCTGCGGCGTCCCACTTAGCCGGCTTGTCGGTGGGCGGCACGAGGATAGCCACGGATGTGCTGCCCGCAGCAACGCAAGCGCGCGCTGCGCTCTCGGCGTAGTCCCAGCCGGGAGCGTCCCGATCCGGCCAGATGACCACCGATTTACCCGCCAAAGGATGCCAGTCGGTTTTATCGACGGGTGCCTTGGCGCCGTTCATCGCGGTGGTGGCCACAATGCCGCAAGCGATCAATGCAGCCGCACACTTCTCGCCTTCGACCAGGACGACCTCTCGGGCCTTCGAGATGACAGGGAGGTTGTAGAGAGGTCGTGGGTCGGGGGCGCGCCACATGCGGGCGCGCACATCCCAGGGGCGATACTCCTTGCCCGTTGGTGGGTCGTAGCGGTAGACGCAGGCGATCAATTCCCCCTCGGGCGACACATAGTCCCACTTGGCGGTGTAAGCGCCGAGCTCGTCTATCGGCACACTGCGAACTTCGCGGCGCATCGGCGTCGTAATCGGGGGGGCCATTCCAAGCCACTGACGGATCTCGCCAGCAACGCGTGGAAAGTCTGTACGTGCAGATCGGCCCTGCGAGCGCGCCCACAGATCGATGACATCACCGCCCTCGTCGGTGGAGAAGTCCTTCCACAGGCCGCGCCGTGCCCCGTCCAGCTCAACTACCAGGCTCTTGCCTGAGTTGCCATCCACATCTCCGACATAGAATTTTCCAGACCGGATGCGTCCCTGCGGAAACAGGTAGTGGAGGACAGCCTCAAGCCGGTCCAGCAGTCCTGAACGCAGAGCATCGGTGTCCGTAGCCAGTTCGTTGCGCTGCTCGGGGGCGTCATTAAAGTCGAGCCAGATGATGTTGTCGTTCATCATGTCGACCCCCAGCAGCGGTCCTGCCAAGGGCAGAACTTGCACTCGACATGCGTTGGCGTGGTCGCATGGCGCGGCAGTAGCTCCTGGCTTTCGCTTGCCGTAATGACCCGAACGGCGCGATCGGACATCCGCTGTGCCAGGCCGCCGTCAAACGGCACCAGCTCGAACCAGATCTCCTCGGAGTCCTTGTTGATGGCAGTAAACAACGCCGGGTTGGCTGAAATTCCGGGGATGCTGGCTTCCATGTAGGCCTGGTAGATGGCCATCTGCGCGGCATAGACCGGCTTGGATTTACTGACGCCGTGCTTGACCGTATCCCGCCAGGACTTGTCGTTCATGGTCTTGCACTCCCATAGCGCCGGATAGCTCATTTCCAGCTCTGCAGGGCCGCCGTTCAGCACGCCATCGACATGCCCTTGAATGCGACCGCCGGCGACGGAGAAGCCGAACTGACCGCCGTTAGCCTTTTGGGTGTACAGATCAAGTCCTGCCATGCGCAGCCAGCGGATGGCCAGCTCTTCAAGGGCGTGTCCCACCTCGAAGATACGCAGCACGCGACCTGGAATCTCTCGACCCGGGTCGACAGGGGTTTGCAGATACTCGTATTGCAGCGCACGCTCACAAGCAACGCCCAAGCGAGACGCACCGAGATAGTTGCGACGAGGTTGCTTGTCACGATCTGAGCTCAGCGCAGTGTCGATCAGCGCGCCGATCTGCTCATGGATCTTCGGGCGGTGATTGAAATCCAGCATCAGAACGGCACTCCCGTCGAGGCCGTCTTGCCCTGGCGGACAAGACGCTGCTCGAGAAAAGCACGTTCCTTTTCTGCCATCCGCTCGTGCTCGACGAGCATGTGTTCCTGGTAGGCAGTCACCACTACGTCGATCAGCGTCAGAACTTCGTCTTTGCTGTAGTCCGCCAGAGGTCGTTGCATTCCGATGGAGCTGACATACTCGCCAAGCGGCGCCAGGCAGAACGCCATGGCGGCGAGCTCCATATCACTGGGATCGATCATGTGACCTCCCGTCTT
>VFQO010000119.1_pt1 | contig 100069 bp, 89 predicted proteins | sample 3512331 | NCBI WGS metagenome assembly VFQO01 (sample SAMN10412371, study PRJNA504923) | tailings metagenome | isolation source: Replicate 3 from Balatoc abandoned mine | place: Philippines: Itogon, Benguet | collected 2017-08-28 | reverse complement strand
CCAGGCCATAGGCAAGCGCGGCGGCCGTCGGCTCGTTGATGATGCGCAGCACTTCAAGACCGGCGATCTGGCCGGCGTCCTTGGTCGCCTGGCGCTGCGCGTCATTGAAGTAGGCAGGCACGGTGATCACCGCCTGGGTGACGGTTTCGCCCAGATAGCTTTCCGCCGTTTCCTTCATCTTCTGCAGGATGAAGGCGCTGATCTGGCTGGGGGAGTATTCCTCGCCGCCGGCAGAAACCCAGGCATCGCCGTTTTTGCCCTTGACGATGGTGTAGGGGACCAGCTCGGTATCCTTCTTGGTCACCGGGTCATCGAACCGGCGGCCGATCAGGCGCTTCACGGCGAAGATGGTGTTGTCACCATTGGTCACGGCCTGGCGCTTGGCAGGCTGGCCGATCAGGCGTTCGCCGTCCTTGGTGAAGGCGACGATGGAGGGCGTGGTGCGCGCACCTTCCGAATTTTCGATAACCTTGGGCTTGCCGCCGTCCATGACGGAAACGCAGCTGTTGGTGGTGCCAAGGTCGATACCGATAACTTTAGCCATGTATTCCCCACTCTTTCCTAACAGTGACGCCGCGCCTTAGGCTCCCCGATCCCACGGCGGAACCAGTTGGGCGGCTCGATCAGGAATGCGTGAACATTCCCTCGTTCAGGCCGCGATATAGGTGCGCTTTCGCGCCCGACAAGAGAGGCGCCCCATTCGCTGTTGCAGCCCCTTGGCAGCGAACCGGCCGGGCCATAAGGTGCGGCGGTTTCTGGAGAATGACGCGATGACCAAGACACTGAGAATTCTGGGCGCCCTGGCCCCCGCCGCGCTGGCACTGGCCGTGGCCGCCTGCGGCGGCGAGCCTGAAGCGCCGGTGGAGGCCGCGCCCGATGCGCCGCAGGGCATTTCCGTCACCGATGGACGGCTGAACCTGCCTGCCGTGGCCGGCAATCCCGCAGCAGTCTATTTCACCATCACGAATGATGGCGCCGAGGCGCAGATGCTGCGCGCTGCCGCCGTGCAGGGCGCGGGCAGCGCCATGTTCCACCAGACCGCGGAATGGAACCACCAGGTGGACATGCAGGAAGTCTCGCAGGTCAACGTGCCGGCGGGCGGATCGGTCGTGTTCGAGCCGGGCGGGATGCATGTGATGGCGATGGAGCTTGATCCTTCGGTTGCCGTGGGCAGCGAAGTGGAGGTGACCCTCACCTTCGTGCGCGGCGACAAGGTCAGCTTCCCGGCCCGGGTGCTGGCACCGGGGGATGACGGTTCGGGCAGCTGAACCGGGAGGTATCCTTGCCCGGCAGGCCCGTACCTGAACCCGCCGCACTCACCTTCCCGGTCGGCGGCAGCCGGGCGCTGACCGCTGGCGAGGTGGAACTGGCCCGCAGCGTTTTCGGCGATGCGATAGACTATGCGCAGGTGGCCATCTGGCGGCGCAAGTTCTTCCCCTTTCAGCCGCGCAAGGTGACGATGGCCCCGCGCGGCCACCTGCACTTTCACCCTCGGGGCTCTAGCTATTGCGAGGACTTTGCCGCCGCGCCGCTGAGGCTTCAGGGCCATTTCATCCACGAAATGACGCACGTGTGGCAGGTGCAGCAGAACGGCAAATGGTTCCTGCTGCTCAACCGTATGCCCTGGGCCCGGTATGATTACGCCATCCGACCAGGGTGGAAGCTGGCGGATTATGGGCTGGAGCAGCAGGCCGAAATTGTCCGCCACGCTTTCCTGCTGCGGTCGGGGCACCCCGTGCCGGGCGCGCCTTCGCTGATGCAATACTGCACTATACTGCCCTTCACCCCCTTCCGGGAGCTTGCAGGCAAGGCGCGTGGCTGAAGGGCTAACCGGCCGTCGGACTTTCCCAACGACCCTTGCGGCGTGGCGCTGTTCTCCGGTGGCAGAATTGGCTTGCCCCTGCGGTTCAAGACCCGCAAATCTTGATCATTGGATTCGCTCCGGCGCGGAGCGAGCGGTTTCACAGGGGCTTGGACTTATGGGGCATGGCGCGCATCGGGTGGCATTGGCGGCAGCGGGCATGGTGCTGGTGTGGGGGCCGGGCGCCATGGCGCAGGATATCAACCGCGCACCGATTTCGGGCACCATCAATCTCGATGCCGGTTTTACGCCCGATCCCAAGATCATATCCGTCACCTCTGGCGGACGGCATGATACCAGCCAGTCAATCGGCGGAGCCTGCACCGGCTTTGTTTCCGGCGCCCCGGACGTGCGGGTGAATTACAATACCGCCAGCACCATGCCCCTGATCTTCTCGGTTACTGCCGATGGCGACACGACCCTGGTCATCAACGGGCCCGACGGCCGCTGGTACTGCAATGACGATACCAACGGGCTGGACCCTCAGGTCCGCTTCGACAACCCGAACACCGGGCGGTACGAAGTATGGATCGGCACTTACGGCGGGAACGAGCAGATGCCGGCCCGACTGTCGATTTCGGAAATCGATACGGCACAGCCCGCGCCAACCTATGGCGCGATCGATTACACGCTGGATTCGACCTATGGCTGGGTGGAACTCAGTTCAGGTTTCACGCCAGATCCGCACACGGTGCGCCTCACAGCCGGGGGAACGATCCCCGGCAGCACTATCGATCCGGCCTGTTCGGGCAACTTTGCCGCCGCGCCGGACGTGAAGCTCAGTTATTCGGCCGGAAGCTTCCCGCTGATCATTTCGGTCGATTCCGGGCGGGACACCACGCTGATGATCAACGATTCAGAAGGCAACTGGTGGTGCGATGACGATGGCGGCATCAACGGCACCAACCCTTCGATCCGCTTCGACAAGCCCAGTTCGGGCACCTACGACATCTGGGTGGGCACCTACAGCACCGAAATGGCGGACGCGACGCTGTATATTTCGGAACTGAACGGCCAGTAACCGGTCGAGGATCGCGCCTGCCCTTCGACGGGCGCGATCACTCTGCGGTCAATCCGGCTTCTTCGCCACGGCCACCAGTGCCGGGCGCAGCAGGCGATCCTTGATCATGTAGCCGCTCTGCATTTCGCTGATGACCGTGCCTGGTTCATGATCGGCGGAAGGAAGTTCGATCATTGCCTGGTGCTGGTTGGGATCCAGCGGCAGGCCAACCGATGCAATGCGGCTGATGCCGTGCTGGCCAAGAACCTTCTCCAGTTCCCGCTGGGTCGCTTCGATACCGGCGACCAGGCCTTCCAGCTGATTGTGCTGGCGCAGCTCTGCCGGAACGGCTTCCAGCGCGCGGGCGAGGTTATCGGCCACGGTCAGCACGTCACGCGCAAAACCGGTGGCGGCATAGGCCTTGGCGTCGGCAATGTCCTTTTCCAGCCGGCGGCGCACGTTTTGCGTTTCCGCGCGGGCGTAGAGGACCTGCTGCTTCGCTTCCTCCAGCTCCGCCTGCAGAGCGGCGAGCTGATCGCCATCGGCGCCATCACCCTGATCCAGGAACTGTTCGGGCACGCCATCGAGTTCCTTGTCGATCGCTTCGTCGTTCGTCTTGCCGTTATCGTTCATCATTCAACCAATTCTCTTGCCCAAGGTCCGCTCAAGCGAACGGGCGGTGAAATCCACCATTGGCACCACGCGCGCATAATTCAGCCGCGTGGGGCCGATTACCCCCAGCACGCCCACCACCCTGCCCTCGCGGTCACGGTAGGGGGCGGCAATCACCGAGGAGCCTGACAGCGCAAATAGGCGGTTTTCCGCGCCGATAAAGATGCGCGTTGCATTTGCCTCGCGTGCGCTGTCGAGAAGTTCGGCAATGGACTGCTTGTTTTCAAGGTCATCGATCAGAGAACGGACCCGTTCGATGTCCGACAGCGCGGTTTCGTCCAGCAGGTTGGCCTGCCCGCGCACGATCAGCACGCGGCGGCGCGCGGCATCCTCGCTCCAGGTAACCAGACCGCGCTCCACCAGATCACGGCTGGCTTCGTCCAACGCGGTGGCGTTGGCGCGGATTTCCGCCTCGATCACACCAACGGCCTCGCGCAGGGTGCGCCCGGCAAGCCGCGCATTCATGTAATTGCTGGCCTGTTGCAGGCTGTACGCGGGAATGCCCGTCGGCAGATCCAGCAGGCGGTTTTCCACGTGGCCATCTTCACCCACCAGCACCACCAGCGCGCGCCCGGCATCCAGCGGGACGAGGTTGATCTGCGCCACGCGCACTTCGCGCTGGGGAACCATCACCATGCCCGCCGCGCCCGACAGGTCGGACAGGATGGAACTGGTTGCCTCCAGCGCCTGCTCGATCGGGCCAAGAATCGCGTTGGGATTGGCAAGCTGGGACTCGATCACCGCGCGCTCCTGCGCAGTGGGCTGCGCCACCTGCATCATCCCGTCGACAAACAGGCGCAGGCCCGTATCCGTCGGCATCCGGCCCGCGCTGGTATGCGGGGCCGCCAGCAGGCCAAGCCGCTCCAGTTCGCTCAGTACGGAGCGGATCGAAGCGGGCGACAGGTTGAGGTCGGCCCGTGCGGCCAGCGTCTTGCTGCCCACCGGGTGGCCGGTGGCAAGGTAATCCTCCACCACCAGCCGGAAGATTTCGCGCGCGCGCAGCGTCAGTTCTGTAATCGGAGGCGAAACCATGACAGCAGCTAATCTAGGCGCTAGGGCGGCCCATGCAAACACCGAGTCCCCAGGCAATTTACACAAATCACCACGAACGGGAGAATCCAATGCGTCCCTCAGGCCGCGCCGCAGACGAAATGCGCGCCATCACCATCGAAACCGGCTTCACCAAGCATGCGGAAGGCTCCTGCCTGATCAGCTTTGGCGAAACGCTGGTGCTGTGCACGGCCAGCGTGGAAGAAAAAGTGCCGCCGTTCCTGCGCGGCAAGGGTTCCGGCTGGGTCACGGGCGAATATTCCATGCTGCCCCGCGCCACGCACACCCGCGGCAGCCGTGAAGCGGCCAAGGGCAAGCAAAGCGGCCGCACGCAGGAAATCCAGCGGCTTATCGGCCGTTCCTTGCGCGCGGTGACCGACCTTACCAAGCTGGGCGAGCGGCAGATCGTGCTGGATTGCGACGTGTTGCAGGCCGATGGCGGCACCCGCACTGCCTCCATCTCCGGCGCCTGGGTGGCGCTGCGCCTTGCGGTCGACAAGCTGATGGAAGCGGGCTCGATCAAGGACGATCCGCTGACCGCCAAGATCGCCGCCATTTCCTGCGGCATCTATGAAGGCACCCCGGTGCTGGATCTGGATTACGTGGAAGACAGCAACGCCGATGCCGATGCCAACTTCGTGCTGATCGAAGGCGGCCAGATTGCCGAAGTCCAGGCGACCGCCGAAGGCGCAACGTACGACGAGGAAGGCCTACTGCGCCTGCTGCGCCTCGCCCGCATCGGCTGCGACAACATCTACGCCGCGCAGGAGCGCGCCACGCGATGACCCGCAGGATCGGCGGCGGCAAGCTGGTTATTGCCACGCACAACGCGGGCAAGCTCAAGGAAATCGGCGCGCTGTTGGCCCCCTACGGCATCGATTGCATTTCCGCCGGCGCCCTGGGCCTGCCCGAACCGGCCGAAATCGGCACTACCTTCGTCGCCAACGCCCTCATCAAGGCGCGTGCGGCGGCGGAAGCCAGCGGGCTGCCGGCGCTGGCGGATGACAGCGGCCTTTCGGTTGCCGCGCTGGACGGGCGGCCCGGCGTCTACACGGCGGACTGGGCCGAGCGGCAGTGGTTCGAGGGTGAGCCGGGGCGTGACTGGTACATGGCCATGGGCAAGGTGGAAGGCCAGTTGCAGGCCAAGGGCCCGGATGCCCCGCGCGATGCGTGGTTCTCCTGCGTCCTCGCCCTTGCCTGGCCGGATGGCGAGCAGGCGGTTTACGAAGGCCGGGTGGACGGCACCCTCACCTGGCCGCCGCGCGGCACGCTGGGTTTCGGTTATGATCCCGTGTTCGTCCTCAATGGCGAGACGCGAACCTTTGCCGAGATGGACCCGGCGGAAAAGCACACCCGCAGCCACCGTGCCGATGCCTTCGCCAAGCTGGTGAAGGACCAGTTCGGCGGCTAAGCTGCCAGCGTCATGGCCCGCGCGCTTTACATCCACTGGCCGTTCTGCCTGCAGAAGTGCCCCTATTGCGACTTCAATTCGCACGTCCGGGAAACGGTGGCCCATGCCCGCTGGCAGGCCGCCTTGCTGGCCGACATGCGGGCGGAGGCGGAAATGGCCGGGGGCGAGGCGCTGGATTCGGTGTTTTTCGGCGGCGGCACCCCGTCCCTGATGCCGCCCGCACTGGTGGCGGCCTTGCTGGAGGAGGCTGAGCGGTTGTGGGGCTTTGCGCCCGGTGTGGAGATCACGCTGGAAGGCAACCCCTCGTCCGTGGAAGCGCGCAATTATTCCGATCTCGCGGCGGCGGGGGTGAATCGCGCCTCTCTCGGCCTGCAATCGCTGCATGACGAAACGCTGCGGTTCCTTGGCCGGTTGCACGATGCCGAGGAGGGGTTGAAAGCGTTGGAAGTGGCGCAGAAGCACTTCGGCCGCGTCTCATTCGACCTGATCTATGCCCTGCCCGGCCAGACGCCGGAAAGCTGGCAGGCGGACCTTGCACGTGCCCTATCGTTTGGCACCGGGCACCTCTCGCTCTACCAGTTGACGATCGAACCCGGCACCCGCTTTGCCACCTTGGTGCGGCAGGGGGACTTCGCCCCGCTGGATGACGATGCCGCGGCCGACCTGTTCGACCTGACGCAGGAGATGACCCGCACCGCCGGCCTGCCCGCTTACGAGGTCAGCAACCACGCCCGCCCCGGCGAGGAAAGCCGCCACAACCTCGCCTACTGGCTTTACCAGGACTACGTCGGCATCGGCCCCGGCGCGCACGGGCGGCGCGGCGGGATGGCGACACAGCGGCACAGGAAGCCGGAGAACTGGCTGGACGCGGTGGAGCAGCGCGGATCGGGCTGCCAGGTGGAACAGGCGATCCCGGTGGGCGAACAGGCCTCCGAAGCCTTGCTGATGGGCCTGAGGCTGGCGCGCGGGCTGGACATTGCGGCGCTGTCCCGCCGCACCGGCCTGCCCCGCGCAGCGCTGGTGGACGAAGGCGAACTGGGCAAGCTCATGTCGTTGGGCCTTGCGTGGAGCGAGGGGGACCGCATCGGCATCACGGCGCAGGGAATGCCGCTGCTGGATGCCATCCTGCCGCGCCTCGTGGCTGACGGGCTGGTCAGCTCATGAGCAAGGCGGACCTGCTGGAAGCCTGGCGCGATCACCTGCTCCACGCCCGCCGCCGCTCCCCTCACACCGTGCGTGCCTACCTGGCGGCGGCAGAGCGGCTGCTGGCACGCACCGGCGCGGAAAGCTGGGCGCAGACAGCCGCCATCGATTCTGCCGCACTACGCTCGCACCTCGCCAGTCGCCGCGCCGATGGGCTGGGCAACGTTTCCGCCGCGCGCGAGCTCTCCGCACTAAAGACCTTTCTTGTCTTTGCCCGCGAACAGGCGGGCATGGCTGATGCCGCCCCGCCCCGGATGCGCGGGCCACGGGTGAAGAAGGGGCTGCCCCGCCCCGTCACCCCGGACGATGCCACCAATCTTGCATTAATGGTGGCCGAGAATGCCGCCGATGGCTGGATCGGCGCACGCGACCGCGCCGTGCTGCTGCTGATGTATGGCGCGGGCCTGCGCATTGCCGAGGCGCTGTCGCTGAAGGGAGCGGACCTGCCACTGGGCGATGTGCTGCAAGTCACCGGCAAGGGCGGCAAGCAGCGCGTGGTGCCCATCATCCCCGTGGTGCGTGATGCGGTGGCCGACTATGCCCGGCAGTGCCCATGGCCACTGGCCCCGCAGGAACCGCTGTTTCGCGGGGCCAAGGGCGGGCCGCTGTCGCAGGGCATGGTGCAAAAGGCCATGGCCAGCGCGCGGGTGATGCTGGGCCTGCCGCCCACCGCCACGCCGCACGCGCTGCGCCATTCCTTCGCCACGCACCTGCTGGGCGCGGGGGCTGACCTCAGGAGTTTGCAGGAACTGCTGGGCCATGCCAGCCTCGGTTCCACCCAGATATATACCAAGGTGGATGCGGCGACCTTGCTGGATACCTACCGCAACGCCCACCCGCGCGAGGCGGACTAATCCTCGGCCGGGTCATGTGCGCCAGAGCGCGGAACCCAGGTCACCACGCGCCAGATGTAGCCGATTACCGCCGCGCCCGTCAGGCCGAGGATAATGTACCCCAGGATATGCTGGGACTGGGCCAGCCAGGTTCCCAGCCATTCCCCGCCCTTGATCAATGCGGCATTCCAGATGAGCGAACCGGCGAAGGTGAAGATGAAGAACTTCCACTTCGGCATGTGCATCAGGCCCGCAGGCAGCGAGATGATGGTGCGCAGCAACGGGGAAAAGCGCAGGAAGAAAATCACCCAGTGGCCATGACGGGCGAAGAACACCTGCGCCTTGACGATGTCCTGCCAGTCCACCGTCAGCCAGCGCCCCCAGCGATCCACGAAAGGTTGCAGCCGCCGGTACCCCACGCTGTCACCCAGCCAGTACCAGAACCAGTTGCCGGCCGTGGTGCCGGCCGTGCCGATCACCAGCAACGGCCAGAATTCCATCGCGCCGCGACCCACCAGAATGCCGCCGATCCCCATTATGACTTCCGAGGGGACAGGCGGAATGATGTTCTCCAGCGCCATCAGCAGGAAGATGCCGATGTATCCTCCACGCTCAATCGCATCGATGATGAACTGGTCCATTGGAACGCAACGCTCTGGATCAAAAAGGGTTCTGGCAAGGTGGCAGGAATGAGGCCATCCCCTGGACGTGGCGCGGATTACATCGCGGCGTGGCGGCGCTCCAGCGCATCCCAGATCAGGGCCGGGGTATCGGTGCCGTTGAAGGCGTCGATGGCCACGATGCCGGTGGGCGATGTCACGTTGATTTCGGTCAGCCACTTGCCGCCGATCACGTCGATCCCCACGAACACGAGGCCCCGGCGCTTGAGGTCCGGCCCCATCGCTGCGCAGATTTCTTCTTCTTCCGGCGTCAGCCCTGCCGCCTCGGCATAGCCGCCGCGCGCCAGGTTGCTGCGGAACTCGCCCTCGCCCGGACGGCGATTGATGGCACCGGCAAATTCGCCGTCCACCAGCACGATGCGCTTGTCGCCCAGCGCCACTTCCGGAAGGAACGGCTGGACCATGTGCGCTTCCGGCCAGGTCTGGTTGAAGACTTCGAACAGGGCGGAAAGGTTGGTGCCATCGGCATCCACGCGGAAGATCGCCTTGCCGCCATTGCCATGCAGGGGCTTGACCACCACGGCCCCGTGCCGCTCGTGAAAGTCACGCACGTCATCCAGATGGCGCGTCACCAGGGTGGGCGGCATGAAGCGCGCGTAATCCAGCACGTACATCTTTTCCGGCGCGTTGATCACCTCGCGCGGATCGTTGGCCACCAGCGTGGTGCCTTTCAGCCGGTCCAGCAGCAGGGCGGCGCTGATGTAGCCCAGGTGGAACGGCGGGTCCTGCCGCATCAGGATCACGTCGATGTCACTGGCCAGGTCCACCCGGCGCCGCTCTCCAAGCGTGAAGTGGTTGCCCACCACCGGCTGCACGGTGACAGGCGCGGCCCAGGCCGTCAGCCGTCCGCAATCGTAAGTGAGCGAACCAACGTCATAGTGGAACACCTCGTGCCCGCGCGCCTGCGCGCCCAGCATCAGGGCGAAACTGGAATCCCCGGCGATGTTGATGCCCTCCAGCGGGTCCATCTGGACGGCGACGCGTAATCCCATAACTCAAAATCTCCGCTCACCCTGAACATGTCGAAGGGTCAAGGTTGCCAGGCGTTGGTGATGTGGCGAGGGAAAGCCCGCGGCGCAAGGAGGATCACGTCAATCCGCATATCCTCGCCATCGCGGGCATATTCATGCGCCACGGCCCCGGCGGCGGCGGCCACGCGGCGCAGGCGGTAATGGTCGATCGCGGTATCGAGGTCTTCCAACTTGTTGCGCCATTTGACTTCGATGAAAGCGACGATGCCGGCGCGGCGGGCGACAAGATCGATCTCGCCCACCGGCGTCTTCACCCGGCTGGCCACGATCTGCCAGCCCTTCAACCGCAGCCAGGCGGCCGCGCGCGCTTCGCCCTGGCGGCCCTGTGCTTCCGCCCGCTGGCGCTTCATCCGCGCCGCAGTTCCATCGCGCGGGCGTAAAGCTCGCGCCGGTCCAGCCCGGTCACTTTCGCCACCTGCGCCGCCGCTTGCGAAGCCTTGTCGGTTTCCAGCGCGGCCAGAAGCAGGGCATCGACATCCAGTTCCCCGGTTGCCTGGCCTTCCAGCGGCGGACCAACCAGGAGGACGATTTCCCCCTTGGGCGGGTGCGCCTCGTAATGGGCGATGAGGTCCGCCGGGCTGCCGGTGCGGCATTCCTCGTGCATTTTTGTCAGCTCGCGCGCCACGGCCACCTCGCGCCCCGGCAGGGTGGCGGCAATGGCGGCAAGGGACTTGGTCAGGCGCGGGGCGGTTTCGAAGAACACCAGCGTGGTGCGCACGCTTGCCAGTTCCTCCAGCACGGCCATGCGCGCATTTTCCTTGGGGGGGAGGAAGCCGGCAAACAGGAACCGATCACTCGGCAGGCCGGACAGGGCCAGCGCGGTCAGCGGGGCATTGGCGCCGGGTGCCACCGTCACCGCGACACCTGCCGCGCGCGCATCGCGCACCAGGCGATATCCGGGATCGGACACCAGCGGCATGCCCGCATCGCTCACCAAGGCCACGCTCTGGTGCCGCATGCTCTCGATCAGCCGCGCCCGCTCCGCGTCGCCCGCATGGTCATCGTGGCGCAGCAGGCGGGCGGACAGGCCCAGCAACTTCAGCAGCTTGCCGGTGACCCGCGTATCCTCGCACGCCACGACGTCGCATCGCGAAAGGATCTCTTTTGCCCGCAATGTGATATCCCCAAGATTGCCAATCGGGGTGGCGACAATATAGAGGCCCGGTTCAAGCATTTTGGGTTTGAGATTTTCGGGTTCGCCGGTGTGCATCGTGCGCCTTGTGGACCAGATGGCGTGGAGGCAGCAAGCATGTTCGGCAATTGGCGGCGCGGTTTGGCCGTGGGCATACTGACCCTTTCGCTCGCGGCATGTAAGGTCATCCCGGATGCGGGCGGGCCGGTCACCACCCCTACTCCCACGGCTACCGAAACCCCCACCAGCCAGCTTCCGCAGGACGAAGGCCGCCACCGCGTGGCCCTGCTGGTGCCGCTCAGCGGTGCCAATGCGGAGGTGGGCCAGTCCATCGCCAATGCAACCACCATGGCGCTGCTGGACACCAATGCCGATAACCTGCGCATCACCACCTACGATACCGCCGCCGGGGCGGAACAGGCGGCAAACCGCGCCGTTGCCGATGGCAACCGCCTGATCCTGGGACCGCTGGTGCGTGACGAGGTGGACAGCGTGGTTGCCCGCGCCCGCCCGGCCGGGGTGCCGCTGATCACTTTCTCAAACGATACCACCGTCGCCCAGCCCGATGTGTTCGTGATGGGCCATGCGCCGGAACAGTCGATCGATCGCACCGTTGCCTTCGCCATCAGCCAGGGCGCGCGCCGCTTTGCCGCGCTGGTGCCGGAAGGCGATTATGGCAGCCGGGCAGGCGATGCCCTGCGCCGCGCGGTGGAAGCGGGCCGGGGCACTCTGGTGGCCGTGGAAACCTATGACCGGGGTAATACCTCGATCATCAGCGCAGCCACCCGCCTGAAGACGCGCGGCGGCTTTGACACCGTCCTGATTGCCGATGGTGCGCGCCTTGCGGCCATGGCAGCGGCAGAACTGAAAGCGCCGGGCGAAAGCCTGCCCTCGCTGATCGGGCCGGAACTGTGGAGCGGAGAAACCACGCTGACCAGTTCGACCGCGATGCGGGGCGCGTGGTTCGCGGCGGTGTCCGATGCGCGATACCGCCAGTTCGCCACCTCCTACGAAGCGCGCTTCGGCACCCAGCCTTACCGCATCGCCACCCTGGGCTATGATTCGGTCCTGCTGGCCCTGCGCGTGGCCCGCAACTGGACGCCTGGGCGCCCCTTCCCCACTGGCGAAATGCTGGATGCGGGTGGTTTCCTCGGCCTGGACGGCGCCTTCCGCTTCCGCAGCACGGGCATTGGCGAACGCGCCTTTGAAGTGCGCGAAGTGGGCAACGGCACGGTCAGCATCGTCGATCCCGCGCCCCGCCAATTCTGACGCGCCGGTTCTGACCTCGCGGTGCCGATTTGTTCTCCACCGTCGATAAGTGACGGCGGGGTGCTTGAAGCAGGCGATTCCGCCGCGCTATGGCTGGCATCATGAGCGACGACCTGTTCGACAGCCTGCCTGCCGCTGGCGGCGATTACGATTCTTCTGCAATCGAGGTGCTGGAAGGGCTTGAGCCCGTCCGCCGCCGCCCCGGCATGTACATCGGCGGCACGGATGACCGGGCGCTGCACCACCTGGTGGCCGAAGTGCTCGATAACGCGATGGACGAGGCGGTGGCCGGCCACGCCAACCGGATCGAGGTGCTGCTGGAAGAGCAGCCGGGCACCGCCGGCCGCATCACCATCACCGATAACGGCCGCGGCATGCCGGTGGACGAACACCCCAAGTTCCCCGGCAAGTCCACTCTGGAAGTGATCCTCACCACCCTGCACTCCGGCGGCAAGTTCTCCGGCAAGGCCTATGCCACCAGTGGCGGCCTGCACGGCGTGGGTGTGTCCGTGGTCAACGCGCTGTCCAGCCACGTGCGGGTGGAAGTGGCGCGCAACAAGGAGGTTTGGGCGCAGGAATTCAGCCGGGGCACGCCGCAGGGGCCGTTGCAGCGCATCGGCGCGACCCCCAATCGGCGCGGCACCAGCGTCACATTCGTGCCCGACACCGAGATCTTCGGGGACCGCAAGTTCAGCCCCAAGCGGCTGTTCAAGCTGGTGCGCTCCAAGGCCTACCTGTTCGCAGGGGTGGAAATCCGCTGGAAATGCACCCCCGCCCTTGCCGGGGAGGATGTGCCGGAAGAGGCCGTGTTCCAGTTCCCTGGCGGCCTGACCGATCACCTGCGCGAACAGCTGGGCACGCGCGAATGCGTGACGGCAGAATTCTTCCACGGACGGCAGGATTTTCCCGTTAACGAGGGCGGCGACACGCAGGGCCGCGTGGAATGGGCCGTGGCTTGGCCGCTGTGGTCCGACGGGTCGACCAGCTGGTACTGCAACACCGTGCCGACGCCCGATGGCGGTACCCACGAACAGGGCCTGCGCACCGCCCTCACCCGCTCCCTGCGCGCCTTTGGCGAACTGACCGGGCAGAAGAAGGCCAAGGACATCACCGCCGATGACGTGATGACGGGGGCGGAAATCATGCTCTCCGTCTTCATCCGCGATCCGCAGTTCCAGAGCCAGACGAAGGATCGCCTCACCAGCCCGGAAGCCGCGCGTCTGGTGGAAAACGCCGTGCGCGACCATTTTGACCACTTCCTGGCCGACAACATGGAACGCGGCCGCGCGCTGCTGGGCAGCGTGATGGAGCGGATGGACGAGCGCCTGAAGCGCAAGGCCGAACGCGAGATCAAGCGCAAGACCGCCACCAACGCCAAGAAGCTGCGCCTGCCCGGCAAGCTGACCGATTGCAGCGGCGAAGGCGAGGCGGAGACAGAGCTGTTCATCGTCGAAGGCGACAGCGCCGGTGGCAGTGCCAAGCAGGCGCGTGACCGCAAGACACAGGCGATCCTGCCCATTCGCGGCAAGATCCTCAACGTCGCCAGCGCCACGGCCGACAAGATCCGCGCCAACAGCGAAATCGCCGATCTGACGCTGGCCATGGGCTGCGGGACCCGCAAGGACTGCGATCCGGAGCAGCTGCGCTATGACCGCATCGTCATCATGACCGATGCCGACGTTGACGGCGCCCACATCGCCACCCTGCTGATGACGTTCTTCTTCCAGGAAATGCCCGAGGTGGTGCGCGGCGGGCATCTCTATCTTGCCCAGCCCCCGCTCTATCGCCTCACCGCCGGCAAGGAGAGCCATTACGCCCGTGACGACGCGCACCGGGCGGAACTGGAAGCCACCGTGTTCAAGGGCAAGAAGGTGGAAGTTTCGCGCTTCAAGGGCCTGGGCGAAATGAACCCCCAGCAGCTGCGCGAGACCACCATGAGCCCGGCCACCCGCAGCCTGATCCGCATCACCCTGCCCACCGAGAACGAACAGCGTTACGCGGTAAAGGAACTGGTGGACCAGCTGATGGGCCGGGATCCGGCGCAGCGGTTCAACTTCATCCAGAACCGCGCGGGCGAAGTGGACCGCGACCTGATCGACGCATAGGCTGATCCGCGAGTGGATTTCGCGGGAGAATCACCCTGCCAAACGGCCCGGCCGCAGTATCATCTCCCGCGCCAGGTCGATCATGCTGCCGGCTGATGTACATCTCCTTCATCCTCGTCGCGACGGTGAACCGCGGCGACGAGGCGAAGGTGCTGAAGTGACCGGAATTCGCGCCTAGAATTCGCCCTCAGAACTCTCTGGGCACGTTGGCGAACACGCGCTGCACGTTGGGGCGCTGGTTGATCTGTTCGATCCAGCGGACCAGGTGCGGGGTATCTTCGCGGTTGACGAATTCAGGGAAGCCGCGCTCCATCCCGTTGGCGATCGAGAAGTTGCAGATGTCGGCCAGGGTGTACATTCCGCCCGCCAACCATTCGTTATCCGCCAGGTGATCGTCCAGCTTGCGTACCGAAACGCCGATCTTGCGCATTTCCTCGTCCAGCATGTCCTGCGGGAAACCTTCGCGCGCGCGCCGCCACTTTACCTGCTGTTCCGGCACGGGGATGCGGGTGACCATCTCCTCGAACTCGGCATCGGTCAGGTGCGCCACCATCTTGCTGACGTGGCGGCTCCACCCGATGGTCGACACGCACCAGCAGAAGTATTCGTCCACCCACTTGGTCCAGATGCGCATCTGCGCGCGGTCGAAGTGATCGTCCGGCCGCAGCTTCACGGCGGTGGGGTGCGCATCTTCAAGGTATTCGCAGATCACCGTGCTTTCGGTAACGATCTTGCCATCGTCATCCAGCGCCGGCACCTGCCCGCGCGGATTGATAGCCTTGTACCATTCCGAATGATGCTCGAATTCACGCGGGTTGAGCAGCTTGTGCTCGAATTCCAGCTCCTTCTCGTACAGGGCCAGCATGGGTTTCAGCGAATTGGCTCCGGGTCCGAAGCTGTAATACTTGAGCATGGGTGCGCTCCTCCTCTTCCAGGGCGGACTTTGTCAATCTCGGCCATCCCCGGCAAGCCCTAATGGGATGGGCTAATGCCCGTTGTGCTGTTAGCGGGAAAACCGCACAGGCATCTTTGAAGGGGATCAAACATGATCGAGGCGGCCAAGGTGCCCGGTTCCGGTGCAGATCGCACGCAGGCGCGCCGCGCCATTGTCGCAGCGACGATCGGCAACGCGCTGGAACTGTACGATTTCATGGTCTTCACGTTCTTCGTCATCCAGATCGGGCAAGCCTTCTTCCCGTCGGATGATCCGTTCGTGCAACTCATGTACTCGCTCGCCACCTTCGGCATCGGCTTCGTCAGCCGTCCGCTGGGGGCCTGGATAATTGGCGGGTATGGCGACAGGCGTGGCCGCAGACCGGCTCTGATGCTGTCGATGATCCTGATGGGTGTCGCGATTGCGGTCATGGCCCTCACGCCCGGCTATGCCACCCTTGGTGCGGCCGCCCCGGTCATCGTGGTGCTGGCCCGGCTTGTGCAGGGCTTTGCCCTCGGCGGTGAAGTAGGCCCGGCCACCGCCTACCTGATGGAGAACGCCAGGGATGCACGGCGCGGGCTGGTGGTTTCAATGCAGCGGGCAAGCCAGCTGGTTGCCATGACCGCCGGTTCGCTCGTCGGCCTCATCCTCAGCCTTGTGCTGCCGCCCGACATTTTCACCGAATATGGCTGGCGTATCGCCATGCTGCTCGGCGTGGTCATCGTGCCATACGCGCTGGCCGTCCGCCGCCGCCTGCCGGAAACGCGCAACCGGGAAGAACCGCCCAGCCCCGCTGCCCCAGAGGGTGAGCCTGGGATCCGCCCGATCTACATCATCGGCCCGATCCTGATGGCAGCGGGCACGGTGGGCGCCTACGTCAGTACCTATCTCGCCACCTTCGGGCAGGCGCGGCTCGCCTTTTCACCCACGGTGGCGCTGGGCGGGCAGGTGCTGGCCAATGCGGTGGCGCTGGTAGCCTGCATCGCCAGCGGCTGGGTTTCCGACCGGACGGGGCGCAGGCCCGCGCTGCTATGGATCATCGCGGCGCAGATCGTGCTGATCCCGCTCTCGGTGGCCTGGATGGTCGGCCAGCCATCGATGCTGTCCTTCTTTGCCGGGTCCATGATGCTGGCGGCGGCAGCGGGGGCCTTTCCGACACCGGCCAATACCGCGATCATCGAAAGCCTGCCCAAGCCGGGCAGGTCTCGCGGGTTCGCCCTGATCTATACCGTGCCGGTGACCGTGTTCGGGGCGACAACGCAGTTGCTGGTGACCTGGCTGATCAAGGTGACGGGCGATGACATGATGGTGGCCTGGCTACCGCTTGGCGCGATGGTGATCGCCTTCATCGCCACGCTGCTGCTTCGCGAAAGCGCGCCGCTGAGGCAGCGTTCAGTATAACAGCAGGGCGCGCGTGGCAGCGATCCAGGTCTGTTCGTCACGCGAGGCCAGTGCCTCCAGCTGAGCCGGTGTGGCAGACGGGTCGTCCACCCATTCCCGCAAGGCCGGGCCGCCGTTGATCACATCGATGGCGAGCCGGTCGAACTCGTACTCGTAGGGAAAATCGCGCCAGATCGGATAATCCGGATAGAGGTTGCGGATCGCCTTGAAGGCCAGCGCCTGCAGGCGCCAGGGGCGGAAAGCGTGGTGATCATAGAACTTGCCTTCCGCATGGACCATCAGGCCGCTGCACAGCTGCCCCGCGTGCTTGTGGAAGGTGGGCGTGAACCAGCATTCGCGCAAGGCGCAGCCGGCGAGCCATTGCGGCGCGATGCGCTGCATTTCCGCCAGCACCGACTTGGCATCAACGTCGGGCGCGCCGAACAGCACTTCCAGCGCGCGGGTGGTGCCGCGCCCTTCGCTCAAGGTCGCCCCCTCGATCATCACCGTCCCGGCATAGGCCCGCGCCATGTTGAGCGTGGCGGCATTGGGACTGGGGTTGATCCAGATGCGGCTTTCCGGCCAGCCAAACCCCGGTGCGGCATCCGGCTGCCAGCCTTCCATCGCCACCACGCGGTATGCCACGTCCAGGCCGAAGTGGCGAATGAACCAGTGGCCCATCTCCCCCATGGTCAACCCGTGACGCATGGGCATCGGCCCTGCCCCCACGAAGCTTTCCTGTCCCGGCAGCAGCGTGGTGCCTTCCACCGGCCGCCCGGCGGGATTGGGCCGGTCCAGCACCCACACTTCCTTGCCGTGGGCCGCTGCTTCTTCCAGCAGGTAGAGCAGCGTGGTGACGAAGGTGTAGATGCGGCAGCCCAGGTCCTGCAGGTCGAACAGGTACACGTCCGCACTCGCCATCATCTGCGCGGTGGGGCGGCGCACCTGGCCATAGAGCGAATAGACCGGAATGCCGTAGACGGCATCGACCTCGTCCTCGGTCTCCACCATGTTGTCCTGCTTGTCGCCCTTCAGTCCGTGCTGCGGGCCAAAGGCACTCGTCACATTCACGCCAGCCGCAATCAGCGCGTCAAGCGAGTGGACGAGGTCTTCCGTCACCGATGCCGGGTGGGCCACCAGCGCCACGCGCCGGCCATGCAGTTGCGCCTTCAGGTCCCCGTCCGCCAGCAGGCGATCAATGCCGAATTTCATGACGCTTCGGGTGGCCGAAGAGAGGCGGCAAAGCAAGCCGGATGATGGAAATCGGGCTTGTCCGGGTTGCCATGCGCCAGCGCCCAGTAGGACTTTACCCCGCCCGCCTCCTCGATCACCGCGGTGAGCGACAAGGCCCCGGGAAGCGGTCGCAGATCATGCAGGGGCAAGGCCACATCGAAAATCATGACATCACGCCCTACGCGCGGGGTAATCACCGGATCATGCGACATGGGCCGCGAGGCCATCCCTTCGCGCCAGGCGGTGAAATCGTAAGCGGCCCAGGCCTCCGACGGAGAAAAATTGTATTCCGCATAGGCTGGCCCATCGCCCACTATGTGGAACATCTCGAAACAGGTCGCCTGCCACAGGCCGTCCTTCCGCTGGCGCCCGCCGAACGGGGGCAGGACCACGCCGGCCGCCCCTTCCACCCGCCAGCGCAGTTGCAGCCACGGGCCGACCAGGCCAAAGCGGGCCTCGACCGAGCGGATGCCTGTGGGCGAAAAAGCCGGATGGGCCACAAGCTGGTGCGTTTCCATGTGCGCTTCCACGTGCTACGCGCCGCGCCGAATGAACGAGAGAGCCATGGGTACCTACCAGTCCGATCTTCTGAACCTGCTGAACCAGCGGGGCTACATCCACCAGGTGACCGATGCCGGCGCACTGGACGAACTGGCCACCAAACAGGTGGTGCCGGGCTATATCGGCTTCGATGCCACCGCGCCAAGCCTTCATGTGGGCAGCCTGGTGCAGATCATGATGCTGCGCCGTCTGCAGCAGACCGGGCACAAGCCGGTGGTGGTCATGGGCGGCGGCACCACCCGCATCGGTGACCCGACCGGGCGCGACGAAAGCCGCAAGATGCTGACGGACGAGGCGATCGAGGCGAACATCGCCGGCATCCGCACCGTGTTCGAAAAGCTGCTGACCTTTGGTGATGGCCCCACCGATGCGGTGATGGTCAACAACCACGACTGGCTGGGCCAGCTCGGCTACATCGAAATGCTGCAGAAGGTGGGCACGCACTTCACCGTCAACCGCATGCTGTCGTTCGATTCGGTGAAGTTGCGGCTGGAACGCGAACAGCCGATGACCTTCCTCGAATTCAACTACATGATCCTGCAGGGTTATGATTTCCGGCACCTGTGCCAAGCCATGGGCGTGCGCCTGCAGATGGGCGGGTCCGACCAGTGGGGCAATATCGTCAACGGCGTGGAACTCACGCGGCGGATGGACGGGATCGAGGTGTTCGGCCTCACCACGCCGCTGCTGACCACGGCGGATGGCGCCAAGATGGGCAAGACCGCCGCAGGTGCCGTGTGGCTGAACGAGGAACAGCTCCCCGCTTACGATTTCTGGCAATACTGGCGCAATTGCGATGACCGGGACGTGGGCAAGTTCCTGCGCCTGTTCACCGACCTGCCGCTGGACGAAATCACCCGGCTGGAGGCGCTGGAAGGCAGTGAGATCAACGCCGCCAAGGTGGTGCTGGCCAACGAGGTGACCCGCCTGGTGCGCGGTGAAGAAGCCGCCCGCGCTTCGGAAGAGACGGCGGCCGCCACCTTCGCCGGCGGCGGCGTGGGGGCGGAATTGCCCGTGCTGGAAGTGGGGGCCGATGGCGTGCGCGTCGGGGCGGCCTGCACCGCGCTGGGCTTCACCGCCTCCAATGGCGAGGCCAAGCGCAAGATTGCCGAAGGCGCGGTTAAGCTGGGCGATGAACTGATCACCGATCCCGGCCAGCTGATCACCCTACAACCGGGCGAGGAGCTGCGCCTGAGCCTGGGCAAGAAAAAGCACGGCGTGCTGCGCGGAGTTTGATCCCTCTTTACCCTTTGTCCAGCATTTCCTGCCATTGAGTGACTGCAACAATAAGCATTCAATGGAGGTTCGCGCACATGGGACTGGGAGCACAACTGTCGGTCACTGACATGCGCCGTTCCACGCGCCATCCGGTGAACCATACCGTCATCGCGGAACACCGCGTGAAGGGCGACATGAAGCTGCACATCTGCAACCTGTCAGCGCACGGCTTCATGGTGGATTCCCAACCGGCCGTTGCGCGGGGTGACCGGCTGATCGTTCGCCTGCCCGTGGTTGGCCGTATCGAGGCCTACTGCATCTGGCTGGCTGACGATCGGGCCGGTTTTCAGTTTGAACGGATCATCCGGCTGGACAACTTCATGGCGATGATTCGCGAGCTTCAGCCAAACCCCGCCCTGCGCCGCCGCGGCTGATCCGAGGGCGTACGTCCTTCGGTCCGGCAAACTTCTAATTTGTTGCAGTGATGCCGGTGCGCTGCCATGCCACCGGCGTGACTGCCGATCCCGCGCTTCCCCCTTCGCCGCTGCACATTGCCGAATTTCGGCGCCTGTGGACTGCCCGTTTCCTGTCCGTCTTCGCCACGCTGTCGATGGTCGTGCTGATCGGGTACCAGACCTACGACCTGGCGCGCAGCGATTATGGCATGGATACCGGCCGGGCCGCCTTCATGCTGGGCCTGCTGGGCGCGGCGCAGTTCATTCCCCTTGCCATCCTGACTCCGCTGGCCGGCGTTGCCGCTGACCGGTTTGACCGGCGCCACGTGGTGCTCTGCGCCAACCTGGTGGACTGCGTGATCGCGCTGGTCATCGGTGTTGCCACCTGGACCGATGCCCTGACCCTGCCGCTGATGTTCGTGCTGGCGGCCCTGCACGGCGGGGCGCGGGTGTTCAACGGCCCGGCGCTCAGCGCAATTGCCCCCAACATCGTGCCCGCCCCGCTGTTGCCGCGTGCCATCGCCCTGTCTTCCATTGCCTGGCAGGTCGGAACAGTGTCCGGCCCGGCAATTGGCGGGCTGGTCTTCGGCTGGAATGCGGCCGTGCCCTATTTCATGTCGGCCGGCATGTTGCTGGTGGCGGCGTTCCTGATCATGACCATCCGCCCCGTGCGCGCCCATCACGAAGGTCCGCCGGTCCATCCCTTCCGCCAGATTGCCGAAGGGTTCAGCTTTGTCCGCACCAACCGCTTCCTGCTTGGCTGCATCACGCTGGACTTGTTCGCCGTGTTGATGGGCGGAGCCACGGCCATGCTGCCCGTGTTCGCGCGAGACGTGTTGCACGTGGGGCCGGAAGGGCTCGGCATCATGCGCGGCGCGCCCGCCGTCGGGGCGGCGTTGGTGGCGGCGCTGTTGTCGTGGCGGCCTTTTGCCCACAACGTGGGGGTGAAGATGCTGTGGGCCGTGGTCGCTTTCGGCGCGGCGACAATCGCCTTCGGCCTGTCCCGCAACTTCGCTTTCAGCCTGCTGTGCCTCGCCATCCTGGGCGCGGCGGACATGATTTCGGTCTTCATCCGCACCTCGCTTGTCCAGCTCTACACGCCGGACAACAAGCGCGGGCGCGTGTCAGCCATCAGCGGCCTCGCCATCTCCGCCAGTAACGAGCTGGGGGAACTGCAATCCGGCCTTGCCGCCGCCGTGCTCGGCGCCACGGGCGCGGTTGTATTCGGCGGCGCGGGTGCGATATTCGTGACAGCACTGTGGGCTATCATCTTCCCGGAACTGCGCCGGGCCAAGACGTTCGCCCCGCAATATGACGATGCAAAGGAACAGCGGCCATGAAGTTCGACAACGTTCTCCAGTCCATCGGCAGCACGCCGCACATCCGCCTCTCCCGCCTGTTCCCCGATCACGAGGTATGGGTGAAGAGCGAACGGGCCAACCCCGGCGGCTCCATCAAGGACCGTATCGCGCTGGCCATGGTGGAAGCGGCGGAAGCATCCGGTGAACTCCAGCCCGGCGGCACCATCGTTGAACCGACCAGCGGCAACACCGGCATTGGCCTGGCCATGGTGGCCGCGGTCAAAGGCTACAAGCTCGTCCTCGTCATGCCGGACAGCATGAGCATCGAACGCCGCCGCCTGATGCTGGCCTATGGCGCCAGCTTTGACCTCACCCCGCGGGAAAAGGGCATGAAGGGCGCGCTGGAACGGGCGGCGGAAATTGTTGCCGCCACCCCCGGCGCATGGATGCCCCAGCAGTTCGAAAACCCGGCCAACGTGGCCATTCACCAGCGCACCACGGCGCAGGAAATCCTCGCCGATTTCGCCGATGCGCCGCCCGCGTTGCTCATCACCGGGGTCGGCACCGGCGGGCACCTGACCGGCTGCGCGGAAATCCTGAAGGCGGCTTGGCCGGACATGAAAGCCTATGCGGTGGAGCCGGCGCTCAGCCCCGTGATTTCCGGCGGCCAGCCCGGCCCGCACCCGATCCAGGGCATCGGCGCTGGCTTCATCCCCGGCAACCTGCACACCCGCGTGATCGACGGCGCGATCCAGGTCGATGCCGAGAACGCCAAGGAAATGGCCCGCCGCTGCGCCCGTGAGGAAGGTCTGCTGGTGGGCATTTCCAGCGGCGCGACGCTGGCGGCAATCGCCCAGAAGGTGGCGGAACTGCCCAAGGGCACCCGCGTGCTGGGCTTCAACTACGATACCGGCGAACGCTACCTCTCTGTCCCCGATTTCCTGCCGACCGAGTAACGGGCGCATGACGGACCTGACGCCAGTCTCCTACGCCGATGGGGACACCGCCCTTACCGGCCTTCTGGCCCGCCCTTCCGGCGCGCCGCGTGCGGCGGTGGTGGTCTTTCCCACCATCATGAACCCGACGCCGTCCGTGCTGGACAAGGCCTGCGATCTGGCCGCGCACGGCTACCTCGCGCTGGTGGCGGACTTCTATGGCAAGACGCCGGAGAGCTTTGACCAGTCGCGCGAGTTTGCCCTCGCCATCCGTGAAACGCCGGAAGCCTATCGCCAGCGCCTGCGCGCCGCAGTCCGGGCGCTGGCCATGCTGCCGGAAGCGGCGGGTTTGCCCATTGGCACCATCGGCTTCTGCATGGGCGGGCAGGCCGCGCTGGAACTGGCGCGCGAGGGGGCGCCGCTGTTCGCCGCCGTCAGCTTCCACGGCCTGCTGAACACCGATCTGCCGGCCCAGCCCGGCGCGGTGCGGGCACGCATCCTGGTATGCCACGGCGATGCGGACCCTATGGTTCCGCGCGCGCAAGTGATGAAGTTCTGGGAGGAAATGGACGAAGCCGGGGCCAACTGGCACTTCCATTCCTACGCGGGGGTGAAGCACGGCTTCACCAACCCCGGCCCCACAACGAACCCTGCCACAGCCTATGACGCCAGCGCCGACCGGCAGAGCTGGTCGGCGATGTACGCCCTGTTTGACGAGGTACTGGCCTAGAGCATCGCGCGGAAAAGTGGGGACCGGTTTTCCTTGATTAGCGATGCGATGAGATCCACCTTCAGACCCGCAGGAACTGTTCCGGGGTGAGGGCCATCATGGCCCCTGCCCCGGCCTTCACCCGGTGGCGCAGCGCGGTGCACAACGGCAACTGCTGTTCGGCATAGAAGCGCGCCGTGGCCAGCTTGGCCTGCAGGAAGGCGGCATCGCCCTCCCCCGCATCCAGCTGCGCCTTGGCCACGCCGGCGAGCCGCAGCCACATCCAGCCCAGCGCCAGCGTGCCGGTGAGCTGCATGTAGGCATAGGCGCCGCCCAGCATGTCATCCGGGTTGCTGGCGGCCTGTTCCACCAGCAGCTTCACCGCGGCTTCCCCATGATGCACCGCCTTGCCCAGCGGATCGGCAATAAAGGCAAGCTCCGCCGGGGCGGCTTCGCATTCGGCCGCGATCTGGTGAAGGAAGGCCATGGCCACCGCGCCGCCATCCTTGGCGGTCTTGCGCCCGGCAAGGTCCAGCGCCTGCACGCCGTTGGCGCCTTCGTAGATCATCGGGATGCGGGCATCGCGCACGATTTGCTCCATGCCCCATTCCGCCACGTAACCGTGACCGCCGAAGATCTGCTGCATGGCCACCGCCGTCTCGAACCCGCGATCGCTGCCAAAGGCCTTGATCACCGGGGTGAGGAACGAAACCAGCGCATCCGCCTGCTTGCGGGTGGCGGCATCTTCAGCCCCATGCGACACGTCGATCTGCACGGCAGTGAACAGCACCAGCGCGCGGAACGCCTCGATAAAGGCACGGGCATCCATCAGCATCCGGCGCACGTCCGGGTGAACGATCAGCGGATCGGCTGCCGCCGTCGGGTCCAGCCGTTCGCCGTTGCCCCGACCCTGACGGCGTTCCAGCGCATAGGCGACGGCCTTCTGATAGGCGTGTTCGGCATGGGCCAGCCCCTGCGCCCCCACGCCCAGGCGCGCCGCGTTCATCATGATGAACATGGCGGCAAGGCCCTGGTGCGGCTGGCCCAGCAGCCAGCCTGTCGCACGGTCAAAGTTGAGCACGCAGGTGGCGCTGCCGTGCAGCCCCATCTTGTGTTCGATGGACCCGACCGAGACACCATTGCGGGTGCCGTCTTCCAGCACCTTGGGCACGAGGAACAGCGAGATGCCGCGCGTTCCCGCCGGCGCATCGGGCAGGCGGGCAAGGACGAGGTGGACGATGTTGTCCGTCAGGTCATGATCGCCGCCGGAGATGAAGATCTTCTCGCCGGAAATGGCATAGGTGCCATCGTTGCCGGGCGCGGCACTGGTCTTCATCAGGCCAAGGTCGGTGCCGGCGTGGCCTTCCGTCAGGGCCATCGTCGCCAGCCATTCGCCGCTCACCATTTTCGGCAGGTAGGTGGCTTTCAATTCATCCGTGGCGGAAGACAGCACCGTGGCGACCGCGCCCGACATGATGCCTGGATACATGGTGAAGCCCGCGCACGCGGAATTCAGGTATTCCTCGATAACCGTGAAAAGCGCGTGCGGCATCCCCTGCCCGCCAAACTCCTCCGGCTGGGCCAGTGTGCCCCACCCCGATTCGACCCACGCGGCGTAGGCTTCGCGGAAGCCATCGGGCGTCGTCACCGTGCCATCGGCATGACGGGTGCAGCCCTGCCTGTCGGCATTGGCGTTGAGCGGCGCGATCACGTCCCGGCAGAAGCGACCCGCTTCGTGCGCCACGGTGGCGATCAGGTCTTCGTCCACCATGGCGTAATTCGCCGGATCGGCCATTTCGTGAACGCGCAGCACATCGCGCAGGATGAAGATCATCTCGTTGGCGGGGGGCGAGTAAGAGGTCATTGCGTCAATCCGTCAGGTCCAAGTTCACGATAAAAGCAGGTGCGCGCGCCGGTGTGGCAGGCAGGCCCGGCCGGCAGCACTTTCAGCACCAGCGCATCCTGGTCACAATCGACGAGGATCTGCTGGACGTACAGCACGTGGCCGCTGGTCTCCCCCTTCTTCCACAGCCGCCCGCGGCTGCGCGAGTGGAAATGGGCCTGGCCCGTGGCGCGGGTAGCATCGAGCGCTACCTGGTCCATGAAGGCGAACATCAGGATCTCGCCGGTTTCAGCATGCTGGACGATGGCGCCAATCAGGCCATTGCCATCGAAACGCGGCATGAACACGCTCCCGCTCTCCCGATCTGCACTGTCTTGTCCTGCCGACATGGCCGCATCCACCTTCGCAACATGCTTGCGTCTACGGGCGGGTCCATAACGCTTTGTTGCAGGATGACCACAGGGATTCCGCAAAATCGCTGCCGATTTCCCAAGCCTGTTTGCGGATCGGAAGAAGGGTGTGATTGTACCGCCACGGCTTGACGAGCCGTCTGCCATTTTGCGGCCATTGGCCAAGGAACGGGAGGAACTGGACCCAGCGAAAAGCGGGCCGTTCATGAGGGTTTGGAGCGCGCTTCCAAAGGGGGGTGAAGCCGCTGCTCCAGCGTTATCGTCACGCGAACGCCCGGGGTGGAAACGCCCCGGGCGTTTTGCTGTCAGAGCGCCTCGTCCAGCACGCGCGAGAAGCAGGCAATGCGCACTTTCGCGGCCCCCGCCTTCAGCAGCGCATCGACACAGGCATTGGTGGTGGCGCCGCTGGTCATCACGTCATCGACCAGCAGCACCTGCGCGCCAGCGATCTGCCCGGCGCGCCGGGGGTTGGCGACGATGGCACCTTTCATGACCTTTGCCCGTTCCCGGCGGCCAAGCTCGCCAAGCGGCGGAGTGGCCCGCAAGCGCAGGAGACCATCCACCAGAAGCCCATGCCGGCGGACCCGCACGATCTCGCGCCCCAGCAGCGCCGACTGGTTGAAGCCCCGCTGCCACAGGCGTCGGCGGTGCAGCGGCACGGGCACTACCAGCCAGTCCCCCTCCAGCACCGGCAGGCGGGCCAGCATCAGGCGGGCCAGCAACCCGGCGAGCGCGATGCGGTGGCCATGCTTGAAGGCCAGCACCAGCGACCTCGCCCCATCGGTGTAAAGCGTTGCGGCGTGAATCCCGGCATGGCGCGGCGGATCGGCCAGGCACGGCGCACATATCGCCCCCTCAGGCACCTGTTCATTGCCGAACGGGCGCTGGCAGCTGGCGCATTGCGGTTCACCGGGGATGACCAGCTCGCTCCAGCAATCCTGGCACAAGGCGCCATGCTGCGCGATGCCCTCCCCGCAGGTGGGGCAGCACGGCGGGTACACGAGGTCGATCACCGGGGCGAACAGCTGCTGAAGCATCGCGGTCCTTCGTGGCCCGCCTGCCGCCAACAGGCAAGCACAGTTGCGCTGGACGCGGCCACGCGGCATGGCCTGCGGGATGAACGTGCCCCGCATCTTCAACCCAGACCGCCGCACGGCCCGCGCCCGGCGGCACATGCACCTCGTCGCTGGCGGCGCAGGCGGCGCGGATGATCAGTTCCTGCGCGCCCATCTGGCAGAGGACGTGGCCGACCGGCTGGACTTCATGCGGGCAGAGCCGTGCCGCGCGCTGGTGCTGGGGGACTGGCCGGGCCTGCTGGCAGCAGAGTTGGCAAGCCGGGGCTTTGAACCCCACGCTATCGCCCCTGACGCAGTGGACGAGGAAAGCCCGCTGGCCGACGCATCCTTCGGCCTCATTGCCAGCCTGCTCTCGCTCGACACGGTGAACGACCTGCCCGGCGCGCTGATCCACCTGCGCCGCGCCCTGCCTGCGGGTGGCCTGCTGATCGCCAGCATCACCGGGGCCGGCAGCCTCCCCGCCCTTCGCCAGATTTTGCTGGCTGCCGATGGAGACCGGCCCGCCGCTCGCATCCATCCGCAGATCGATAACCAGGCCGCCAGCGCGCTGATGGCCCGCGCCGGCTTCAACCGCCAGGTGGTCGATTCGCACCAACTGACGGTGGCCTATCGGTCATTCGATCGCATGGTGACGGACCTGCGCGCCCATGGCCTCACCAACGTGCTGGCCGATGTCCCGCCCCCGCTCACCCGCAGCGCGCTTGCCCGCGCGCGGGAGGCTTTTGCCGCCATGGCCGACAGCGATGGCCGGGTGACGGAGACGATCGAGATCCTCACCCTCACCGGCTGGGGCTGACGGGCTCGGGGCCGAGGGGGTCGCCCCGCCCCTGCCCCTTGCAGGACAACCCTAACCCAGCGCCGCCTGAGCCGCGGCGAGACGGGCAATCGGCACGCGGTAGGGGCTGGCGGACACGTAATCGAGGCCCACTTCCTCGCAGAAGCGGATGCTCGCCGGATCGCCGCCATGTTCCCCGCAGATACCCAGCTTGATGTCGCCGCGCGTCGCCCGGCCGCGCTCTGCCGCCAGGCGGACAAGCTGGCCTACCCCGTCCACGTCAAGGCTGACGAAGGGATCGCGCGGGTAGATGCCCTGCTCCACGTAAGGTGCCAGGAAACGGCCCGCATCATCGCGGCTCACACCCAGCGTGGTCTGCGTCAGGTCATTGGTGCCGAAGCTGAAGAAGCGCGCTTCCTCGGCAATCTCGCCCGCCATCAGCGCGGCGCGCGGCAGTTCGATCATGGTGCCGACCATGTAATCCAGCGTGCGGCCCTGTTCGGCGAAGACTTCCGCCGCCACCCGGTCCACCAGCTTCTTGAGGATTTCCAGCTCCTTGCGGGTGCCGACCAGCGGAATCATGACCTCAGGCACCACCGGATCGCCGCCCGCCGAGGAAACCTCGCAAGCCGCCTCGAAAATGGCGCGGGCCTGCATCTCGTAGATTTCCGGGAAGGTGATGCCAAGGCGGCAGCCGCGATGGCCCAGCATGGGGTTGAATTCGTGCAGCTCCCCTGCGCGGCGCTTCAGGTGCTCCTCGCTCACGCCCACGTCGGCGGCAAGTTCGGCAAATTCCTCGTCCCGCTGGGGCAGGAATTCATGCAGGGGCGGATCGAGCAGGCGAATGGTGCACGGCAGGCCCGCCATCGCCCGGAAGATTTCCACGAAATCCCCGCGCTGTTCGGGCAGCAGCTTGGCCAGCGCGCGGCGGCGACCGGCCTCGTCATCGGCCAGGATCATCTCGCGCACCGCCATGATCCGCTGTTCATCGAAGAACATGTGTTCGGTCCGGCACAGGCCGATGCCTTCCGCCCCAAAGGCCAGCGCCATGCGGCAATCCTCCGGCGTTTCGGCATTGGTACGCACCTTCATGCGCCGGTGCTTGTCGGCCCATTGCATCAGTGTGCCGAAATCGCCCGCCAGTTCCGGCTCGATCGTGGGCACCATCCCGGCCATCACCTGCCCGGTGGAGCCATCCAGCGTCAGCAGGTCTCCTTCCACCAGGGCCCGGTTGCCGATCTTGAGGGTGCGCGCGGCCATGTCGATGGACACCGCGCTGGCACCCGATACGCAGGGGCGGCCCATGCCACGCGCCACCACGGCGGCATGTGACGTCATGCCGCCGCGCGCGGTAAGGATCCCTTGCGCGGCGTGCATCCCGTGAATGTCCTCCGGGCTGGTTTCCACGCGGACCAGGATGACCTTCTCGCCCGCATGAGCCCACTTTTCAGCGAGGTCACTGTCCAGCGCGATCTTGCCGCTGGCGGCCCCGGGACTGGCCGGCAGCGCGGTCGCCAGCACATCGCGCGGGGCGTTGGGGTCCAGCGTGGGGTGCAGCAACTGGTCCAGCGCCATCGGATCGACGCGCTTGATGGCGGTGACCTCGTCGATCAGCCCTTCACCGACCATTTCCACCGCCATGCGCAGCGCAGCCTTGGCGGTGCGCTTGCCGCTGCGGGTCTGCAGCATCCACAGCTTGCCCCGCTCCACGGTGAACTCGATGTCCTGCATGTCCTTGTAGTGGCGTTCCAGCAGGTCGAACACACGGGCCAGTTCGCCATAGGCTTCAGGCATGGCTTCTTCCATGCTGGGCGCGGTGGCGCCGGCCGCTTCGCGCGCAGCCTTGGTGAGGTATTGCGGGGTGCGGATACCGGCGACGACATCCTCCCCTTGCGCGTTCACCAGCCATTCGCCGTAGTAGGCCCGTTCGCCCGTGGCCGGATCGCGGGTGAAGGCAACGCCGGTGGCGCTGGTATCGCCCATGTTGCCGAACACCATCGCCTGCACGTTGACCGCCGTGCCCCAATCGCCCGGAATGTCGTTGAGGCGGCGGTAGACCTTTGCGCGGTCCGAATCCCAGCTATCGAACACGGCGCGGATCGCGCCCCATAGCTGCTCGGTCACGTCCTGCGGGAACGGGTAGCCCAGTTCGCCTTCCGCCAGGCGCTTGTATTCGGCGACCAGTTCCTGCCAGTCTTCGGCCAGCATCTCGGTATCCGAGTAGTAGCCGCGATCTTCCTTGGCCACTTCCAGCGCTTCCTCGAACATGCCGTGGTCAAGGCCCAGCACCACGTCCGAATACATCTGGATGAACCGGCGGTAGGAATCCCACGCAAAGCGTTCGTCACCGGATACGGCGGCGAGGCCCTGCACGGTCGCATCGTTGAGGCCGAGGTTGAGGACCGTGTCCATCATCCCCGGCATGGAAACGCGCGCGCCGGAGCGGACGGAGACGAGCAGCGGATCGCCCGCATCGCCGAATTTCTTGCCCACAGCCTGTTCGATATGGGTCAGCGCGGCGGCAACTTCGGCGCGCAAGGCAGCGGAAAAGTCCGCGCCCTGCTGGAGGTAGGCCACGCATTCTTCGGTGGTGATGGTAAAGCCCGGCGGCACCGGGAGGCCAATGCCGGCCATTTCGGCCAGGTTCGCGCCCTTGCCGCCAACGATAGTCTTGTCCCTGGCCCGCGCGTCATCATGCGCCGCGCCGCCGCCAAACGTGTAGACCGACTTCACCATTCAACTCCCACAGTTCTGTCAGAACAGCCGGGTGAATCCCGTCACCCGTGGCCGCCCTAGAGGCTGATCCGCGTAAAGCCGAATGTTTCACGGGAGATTGTCACATGTGACACCGCCCGCGAGTACATCACCCCTCGATACGCGAAAAATCGGCCACGTTGTGTACCGCGGCGCGCAAGCGTGCAAGCAGGCCAAGCCGCGCAATGCGCTTGGCCGGGTCCGCATCGTTGACTGTCACGGCATCGAAGAACCGGTCAATCGGCCCGCGCAAGGATGCGAGCGCAGCCATGGCCCCTTCGAAATCCTCCGCCGCAATGGCGGCAGCGGCCTTGGGCTCAGCCGCATCGAGCGCGGCGATCAGGTCCGCTTCGGCGGGTTCTGGCGTGTAGGAAAGCGTGGGCGAATGCCGGTCTTCCATCTTGGCGGCAACGGCGGAGGCGACCATCGGATCGTCCACCATGGCCAGCGGGTCTTCCTCGCCCGTGCTGGAAATCTCGCCCTCGATGCCCTGCCAGTCCTCCTTCTTGAGGATATTGGCGGCGCGCTTGTACCCGGCGAGGAGGTTGGCCCCGTCCTCGGTGCCGATGAAGGCCTGCAGGGCATGAACGCGGGCGAGCAGGCGGACGAGATCATCCTCTCCGCCCAGCGCGAACACCGCGTCGATCAGGTCATGCCGCACGCCCGCTTCTCGCTGCTGGACCTTGAGGCGGTCCATTAGAAAGGCGACGGTTTCGACCAGAGTGGCCGCATATTCGCGATCACTTTGCTGGACCGGAACAGCCGCATCCGGGTCGCCGGGCAACGTCACTGTGGGGAAAATATCTCGGATCACCATATTCTTTATTGCGGGATCGGATAGGCTGCGAAGAGTAGGAGCGATGACATCTAACTTCGTTTGCTCGCTCTTCTGATAAATCGGTTCGAGCACTCCAAACATTGCATTTAGAATTGCCTGGCTCAACGAGAAGCGCAGGCCGTTATGGTTAACGAGGTAAGAAATTGAGATGCCTGCACGGCGAAGGGCAAATGGGTCCTTCGAGCCAGTGGGTCTCTCTTTTACAGTGAAAAATGCGGATAGCGTATCCAGCTTGTCCGCCAGACTAACGGCCACCGTAACCGGTGCAGTCGGCACATCGTCCCCCTGCCCAACCGGCTTGTAATGATCGCGGATCGCATCGGCCACCGCGTCATCCAGGCCTGCCGCGCGGGCGTAATATCCGCCCATAAGCCCCTGCAATTCCGGGAATTCGCCGACCATTTCGGTGACCAGGTCGGCCTTGCACAGGCGCGCGGCCTGTTCGGCCATGTCGGCCAGCGCCTCTTTCGTCATCCCAGCGGAAGCTGGGATCGCTGGCGGGGTTGCGCTGCCTTCGAGAGCGACCCCAGCTTTCGCTGGGGTGACGACATCCGATTCAACCAACCACCGCGCCAGCTTCGCCACCCGCTCCACCTTGTCAGCCACGGTGCCCAGCTTCTCGTGGAAGGTAATGCGGGCCAGCTTCTTGGCGTGATCTTCCAGCGAGGTCTTCTGGTCCTGTTCCCAGAAGAACCGCGCGTCGGAAAGCCGCGCGGCCAGCACCTTGCGGTTGCCGTCCACCACCACGGCCGGATCTTCCGCCGTAATGTTGGCCGTGCACACGAAGGCGTTGGCCAACTTGCCATCAGCCCCGGTGCAGACGAAATACTTCTGGTTCACCCGCGCGGTCAGCTGGATCACTTCGGGCGGCACGGCGAGGAACGCCTCGTCAAACCGGCCGAGCAGCGGCACGGGCCATTCGGTCAGGCCGGCGTTTTCAACCACCAGCCCCTCGTCCGCCACCAGCGTCAGCCCGGCTTCGGCAGCGATGCGCGCGGCTTCGCGGCGGATGGTGTCCTGCCGCTCTTCATGATCGACGATCACGTGGCAGGCGCGCAGCTTGTCCTGGTAATCATGCGCGCCGCCGATGGTGATATCTCCCGGCGCATGGAAGCGGTGGCCGCGCGTGGCATAGCCGCTGGCGATCCCGTCCACTTCGCACACCACCAGCTCCTCGCCGAGGGTGGCGACGATGCCCGACAGCGGGCGCACCCAGCGCAGGGACTCGGTGCTGATCGAGGCCGCGCCCCAGCGCATCGACTTGGGCCAGGAGAACTGGCGCACGATGGCGGGGATGGCTTCGGCCAGCACATCGGCCACGGCGCGCCCAGGCTTTTCCACCACGGCGAACCACACGCCGTCGCGGTCCTGCAACTGGTCTTTCGCCAGGCCCGTCTTGCGCAGGAAGCCTTCCAGCGCCTGTTCCGGCGCGGAGGTGCGCGGGCCCTTGAATTCCTCGCTCACGGCCTCGGTCGTCAGCGGCAGGTCGCGCGCGATCAGCGCGAGGCGGCGCGGGGTGGACCACACCGTCAGCCCGCCCAGCGACACGCCCGCGGCGGCCATTTGCGCGCGGAACAGCTTTTCCAGCTCCTCCCGCGCGCCTTTCTGCATGCGGGCGGGGATTTCTTCGCAGCGCAGTTCGAGCAGGAAATCGGTCACAGCGTCCACTCCGGATAGGCAGCTTGCCACTCTGGCGTCATCTTCTCGGCATATTTCTCGCAGGACGAGCGGGCGAGATCGCGCACGCGGGCCATATAGCTGGCGCGTTCCTGCACGCTGATCACGCCGCGTGCCTGCAGCAGGTTGAACACGTGGCTGGCTTCCACCGCCTGCTCATAGGCCGCGATCGGCACACCGGCTTCGAGCGACCGCTTGCACTCCGCCTCCGCCTTGGCGAACAGATCGAACAGGGCATCGGTATCGGCCACCTCGAAGTTCCACTTCGACATCTGCCGCTCGTTCTCCAGGAACACGTCTCCGTAAGTCTCGCCGCGCCCGTTGAAATCGAGGTCGTAGACGTTGTCCACGCCCTGGATGTACATGGCGAGCCGCTCCAGCCCGTAGGTCAGTTCGCCCGCCACCGGCTTGCAATCAAACCCACCCATCTGCTGGAAATAGGTGAACTGGGTCACCTCCATCCCGTCGCACCACACTTCCCAGCCAAGGCCCCAGGCGCCGAGCGTGGGGCTTTCCCAGTCATCCTCCACGAAGCGGATATCGTGCTTCAGCGGATCGATGCCGATGACTTCCAGGCTCCTGAGGTAGAGGTCCTGAATGTCCGGCGGGCTGGGCTTCAGGATCACCTGGTACTGGTAATAGTGCTGCAGCCGGTTGGGATTTTCGCCGTAGCGCCCGTCAGTCGGCCGGCGGCACGGCTGGACGAAAGCCGCGTTCCACGGTTCCGGCCCCAGCGCGCGCAGCGTTGTGGCGGTGTGGAAGGTGCCAGCGCCCATGCGCATGTCATAAGGTTGCAGGATCAGGCAGCCTTGCGCGCTCCAGAAATCGTGGAGGGCAAGGATCATGTCCTGGAAGCTCTTGTCCGGCTGTCTCGTCATGGCGGTTCCCGTCATAGTGGGCGGGCCATGGCGCATGGGCCATTTTGCGTCAATGCCGCGGCGGCCAAGACCGTGCTTGACTTTGCCGCCCGCCGCACGAGACTTGGCGGCACTTTTTCGTTGAGGGGGCGGGACTTGCGTTTCGATTTCCGGGCCATTGGGGCCGCGCTGGCGCTGGCGGTCATCCTTCCGGCAAGCGTGGCCGCGCAGGACAGCACGCCCGCGGACGCCGCAGCGGCCCGCGCCCGCTCCACCGTGCAGGATTACGATCCGGCTCCCGCCATGTGGCGGCTGGCTGACGAGGATACGACCATCTACCTGCTGGGCACGGTCCACCTGCTGCCCGAAGGCTTCCGCTGGCGATCCGCCCAGATCGAGCAGGTGCTGGGCGAAGTTGATGCGCTGGTGCTGGAAAGCAGCGATCCCGATGCCGATGCCAGCATGGCCCACATGTCGGACAAGTTCGCCAACCTGCTGGCGAGTCGCCGGCCCACGTCCCAGCAACTGTCTCCCGCCGCGCGCAGCCGCTGGCGTCGGCTGGTTGCGCTGACGGGGCAGAACTTCGACGCGATTGATCGCACGCCGCTGATGGTGGCGCTGATGGGTTTCGGCATGGACGGCATCGAACAGGGCCCGTCCGATCGCGAATACGGCGTGGAAACCGTGCTGGAGGAGGAATTCAGCGCCAGTGGACGCCCGGTCCTCTCCATCGAGGATACCGGGCGGGTGATGATGTCGCTCTATCGTATCAGTGACAGCCTGGTACTGCCCGAACTGGAGCGTGACCTGCTCGCCTGGGATGGCAGCGAAGCCACCTTGTTCCTAGGAACCGGCGCGGCGGCCAAGGGCGAGAGAGACTTCTCGCTGGAACACGCCTGGGCGCGCGGCGAGGTGCAGGACAGCATCTCCTTCGGGATCGCGCAGCCGGCGCTGGCCCGCGCGTTCAACAACGCGCTGCTGACCAGTCGCAACCGCCGCTGGGCGGCCTGGTTGGACGAACGGCTCGATATGCCGGGCAAGATCCTTGTGGCGGTGGGTGCGGGGCATTTCGAAGGGCCGGATTCGGTCCTGGCGATGCTGCGCGAACGCGGGCTGGAAGCCGAACGGATCACCCGCCCTGTCGAATAGCGCCCGATTGCCGGATAACCGCAGATTTTGGCCGGCGGACGCTGGCGCAGCGCCGAGTGTGAGCCTATCTGGTGGGGCATTGAACCAGGGGAAATTCCACGGATGAGGATATTGCAGCCGATCAGGGCATGGGCAGGCGCAATGCTGGGTGCCCTGGGCCTGACTCTGGCGCTGGGTGGCTGTGCCACCGCTTCGGAAGCGACTGCGGACCTGCGCCCGGCAGGCGCGATCCCCGGCCCGGCGCTGTGGGAAGTGCGCGACGAGGACACCACTATCTACCTGTTCGGCACCATCCACGTCCTGCCCGAAGGCGTCGACTGGTATGACGAACGCATTGCCCGCGCCTTCGCCGCATCGAGCGAACTGGTGACCGAGCTGGACATGCAGAGCCCCGGCTCCATTGCACAGGCGATCAGCGCGGCCGCCCCCCTGCCGCCCGATGGCAACCTGCGCGAACTGATGACCCCGGAAAACCGCCGGCAATATGAGGAGGCCCTGACCGGCCTAGGCCTCCCGCCCAGCGCGCTGGACAGTTACGAGCCGTGGTATGCCGCGCTCAACCTTTCGCTTGCCCCCTTGCTTCGCGCCGGGTTCGATCCCGCGACGGGCGTGGAAATGGCCCTGCAGGACCGTGCACAGGGCAAGCGCCACCTGGCGCTGGAAACCAATGAACAGCAGGTGGAGATGTTTGACGGGATGGAGCTGTCCCACCAGCTCGATTACCTCGATTCCACCGTCGAGGGGGTGGACGAGGTGGTCCCGACGATTTCCGAAATGGTCACCAACTGGCGGCTGGGCGATGCCAGTCGGCTGGGGCAGATCATGAATGGCGAGATCGACGACCAGTACCTCTACAATCGCCTGCTCGTGAACCGGAACATGAACTGGGCCAGCTGGATCGAACGGCGCATGGCACAGCCGGGCACCGTTTTCGTGGCCGTGGGCGCGGGACACCTGGCCGGGCAAGGCAGCCTGCAGGACCAGTTGGAGGCGCGCGGCCTGACCGTCACCCGCGTATGGAAGTGATCCGACGTTTCTGCCTGTCACTGGCCGCGGCGCTGATCGGCGCGCTGGCCCTGACATCCTGCACCGATGCGGACCCGGCGCGCGAATGGCCCGCGCCCTCGCCTGCGCTGTGGCATGTGACCGGGCCGGATGGCGCGGAAGGCTGGCTGCTGGGCACCGTCCACGCCCTGCCCGAAGGGGCCGCATGGGAAACCCCGCTGCTTGACGAACAGCTGGCGAAGGCGGACCTGCTGCTGGTGGAAATTGCCGAACTGGGCGACACCACGGGCGCTTCCTCGGCTTTCGAGGATGCCGCCTATTCCCCCGGCCTGCCGCCATTGCTGGCGCGCGTGGACCCGGCGCGGCGCGATGCGGTGGCCGGCTTGCTGGCGGCGGCAGGGCGCGACGAAAGCGATTTTGCCGAGGTGGAAACATGGGCGGCGGCCATCATGCTGTCCGGCTTGGAACGGGTGGGCGATCCGGCCCTAGGCGTAGACCGCGCCCTGCTGCGCCGCGGTCCGCGGGCCGAAGGGCTGGAAAATCACCGATCCCAGCTGGCCATTTTCGACCGCCTCTCCCCGGCCGACCAGGTGGACCTGCTGGTCGCCGTGGCCCATGAAGCCGCCGCGCGGGATGGCGAACAGGCGCTCGAGGACTGGATCAGGGGCGATGTCCCCGCGCTTGAACGCCGGGCCTTTGCCGGGATGATGGGCGATGCCCAGCTGCGCGAGGCGCTGATGGACGGGCGCAACCGTGCGTGGATGGCGCGCATCACCGCGGCAATGGCGGAAGGACGCCGGCCCTTCGTGGCGGTGGGCGCGGGCCACATGCTGGGCGAAGGTGGCCTCCCTGCCCTCCTCGCCGCCAGCGGCTATACGGTCACGCGCATACAGTAGTTGCTTTTTGGCCCGGTGCTGTTAATGGCCCCCGCTTCCCCGTCATGGTCATCCCTGGAGGCGTGGCGGCGAAGACTGTATCCGTATTCGAAAGGCAAATACCATGAGCGACGCTCTGAACCTGCCGGCCGAGCTGCGTGAACGGGCTGGCAAGGGAGCCTCCCGTGCACTGCGCCGCGAAGGCCGTGTCCCCGCCGTGATCTATGGCGGCAACGAAGAACCCACCACCATTCACGTGGAAGAAAAGCTGCTGGTCAAGCAGCTGATGACCGGCCACTTCATGAACTCGATCATCAAGATCGAACTTGGCGGCAAGACCATCAACACCCTGCCCAAGGACGTGGCCCTGCACCCGGTTTCCGACCGTCCGGTGCACGTCGACTTCTACCGCCTCGGCAAGGACGCCAAGTTCCACGTTTCGGTGCCGGTGGTATTCGTGAACGAGGACGCGAGCCCCGGCCTGAAGCGCGGCGCCGTGCTCAACGTGGTGCGCCATGAACTGGATCTGGTGTGCGATGCGGAACACATCCCCACCGAAATCCAGATCGACGTGACCGGCCTCGACGTGGGCGATTCGATCCACATCAGCCACGTCAAGCTGCCGGAAGGTGCCGCCAGCGGCATCACCGATCGCGATTTCACCATCGCCACGGTGGTGGCTCCGTCGGCGCTGAAGCGTGCCGATGCCGCTGCCGAAGCCGAAGTGGAAGGCGCCGAAGGCTGATCAGCCTGCGGCAAGTACGCTTGCGACGAATGACGGGGGCTGGCAGGAATGCCGGCCCCTTTCACTTTCAGCCTGGAGCTTTGCGCTGATGCAACTGTGGGTCGGCCTCGGCAATCCCGGACCGCAATACGCCATGCACCGCCACAACGTGGGGTTCATGGCGGTGGACGTCATAGCGGAAATGCACGGTTTCGGCCCGGTGCAGAAGAAGTTCCAGGGCTGGTTACAGGAAGGCCGCATTGGCGGCGAGAAGATCCTGCTGCTGAAGCCCGCCACCTTCATGAACGAAAGCGGCCGCTCCGTGGGCGAGGCGATGCGCTTCTACAAGCTCGATACGGACGCGCTGACCGTGTTCCATGACGAACTGGACCTCGCGCCCTTCAAGGTGAAGGTAAAGCGCGGCGGTGGCACCGCCGGCCACAACGGTTTGCGGTCCATTGACCAGCATCTCGGCCCGGATTTCCGCCGCGTGCGGCTTGGCATCGGCCATCCGGGGCACAAGGACCGGGTTCACGGCTGGGTGCTGGGTAACTACGCCAAGGCGGAGATCGAACCGCTGACCGACATGCTCGCCGCCATCTCCGCCGAGGCGGACTGGTTGGCCAAGGGTGATGACGCCCGTTTCATGACCGACCTCGCCCTGCGCCAGCAGGATTGAGGACCGCATCAGCAAAACCGGGCGGCCATTTCCCGGGCAGCCGGAATATCCGTCGGAATTCTTGACAAAGGCCGGTCGAGCCATGGCTCATTAACCACTGTAAATGTCGGAATTTCGGGATTGGCATGGTCATTGCTCCACCAAGGGCAACAGTTTCGATAACCATCGTCTCCTTGGGGGTTTCAGCATGATCACGAAGTCTGCCATCGCTCTGGCGTTTGGCATCGCAGTCTTTTCCGCCTCGCCGGCGTCCGCCACTTTCTCGTGGTGGGGCGGTCCTTCGGGCGGCACGCACATGCATTTCCCGGGCTGCGGGCACAGCACTTCAACTTCGACCTCCACCTCGACTTCCACCAGCACGAGCAGCACTTCAGGCGGAGCAACGACTTCAGGTGGCACCACTACCTCGGGCGGATCGACCGGCGGCACTGCCGTGCCGGAACCAGGCATGCTGGGCATGTTCGGCCTTGGCCTTGCCGCGGTCGCTCTGGGTCGGCGGCGGCGTCGCAGCTGAGAGGCAGAGAAAATATCTGAAGCGAACCGGTTTTGCCCGGTTTCAGTCCTGGGGCGGGTACCTGCGGGTGCCCGCCCCTTCCCGTTGTACGGCTGGGTTGTCCGCCTCTCCCATTGCCTCCCGGCCATCCGCCCCCTAAAGCGCGCCCCAACCAGCCCTTCTACAGGATGATACGCACATGGGATTCCGCTGCGGGATCGTGGGCCTGCCCAATGTCGGCAAGTCGACCCTTTTCAACGCCCTGACCGAAACACAGGCGGCGCAGGCCGCCAACTACCCGTTCTGCACGATTGAGCCGAACGTGGGCAACGTGGGCGTGCCCGATCCGCGGCTGGACAAGCTGGCCGCCATTGCCGGCAGCCAGAAGATCATCCCCACCCAGCTCGGCTTCGTCGACATCGCCGGCCTGGTGCGCGGCGCATCGAAGGGCGAGGGTCTGGGCAACCAGTTCCTCGGCAACATCCGCGAGGTGGACGCCATCGTCCACGTGCTGCGCTGTTTCGAAAACGACGATATCCAGCACGTCGACAACAAGGTTGACCCCATTTCCGACGCGGAGACGGTGGAGACCGAGTTGATGCTTTCGGACCTCGAAAGCCTGGAAAAGCGCGTCCCCGCCGCGCAGAAGAAGGCCGCGCAGGGCGACAAGGAGCAGAAGATCGTCGCCTCGGTGCTCGGCCAGGCACTGGACCTGCTGCGTGACGGCAAGCCCGCCCGGCTGGTGCAGCCCAGGGATGACGAGGAAGCCCGCGTTTTTGCCCAGGCGCAGCTGCTCACCGCCAAGCCGGTGCTCTACGTCTGCAACGTGGAGGAAGAGAGCGCGGCCACCGGCAACGCCTTTACCGCCCGCGTGTTCGAGAAGGCCAAGGCCGAAGGGGCCAACGCCGTGATCGTTTCCGCCGCCATCGAGAGCGAGCTGGTGGGCATGGATGCGGAAGAACGGCTGGTGTTCCTGGAGGAACTGGGCCTGTCCGAAACCGGCCTCGCCCGCGTGATCCGTGCAGGCTATGAACTGCTGCACCTCATCACCTTCTTCACCGTGGGGCCCAAGGAAGCCCGCGCGTGGACGGTGCACAAGGGGGCCAAGGCTCCGCAGGCCGCCGGCGAGATCCATACCGATTTCGAACGCGGCTTCATCCGCGCCGAAACCATCGCCTATGACGATTACATCGCCCTGAATGGCGAGGCAGGCGCCAAGGAAGCCGGCAAGCTGCGCCAGGAAGGCAAGGAATACGTGGTGCAGGACGGCGACGTCATGCACTTCAAGTTCAACGTCTGATCAGGCCGCGCGGCCTGCGGCCAGGACAAGAAAAGGGGCGGGAAGGTCACCCTTCCCGCCCCTTTTGTTTGCGGTAATGGCCGGACTGGATCAGCCCTGCGAGGCGACATAGGCCGCCCAAAGCTGGGCGATGGCCGCACGGTCACCTTCCACCTGGGCAAAGCTGGCCTGCGCTTCCGCCTTCTTGCCCTGCATCGCCTGGGCAATGCCAAGGCGGGTCAGATCGCGGTTGCGATCGGTCGAGCCCTTTTCCAGCGCCATGGCATAAAGCGTTTCGGCCTGGGCATAGTCACCCAGCGACAGGTAAATCTCGCCCGCTTCATAGGCTTCAAGGCCCGTGGCGGCGTTGCGAGCTTCGCTCAGCATGCCGGGCGCATCGCGCCGTTCGGAAGCGGCGCGCTCATTCGCCACCTGGAATTCGGCGGCATAGTAGTTGTCGCTTTCCGGCAGCTTGCCCGAAGTCTTGCCCTGCTCCAGCACGCGCAGCGTCTCATTCGCCATCAGTCGGGAATCGATGCTGGCGATGTAGGCGACGTAATCGGTGCGTTCGGTCATCGCATTGGCGAAGAACATCAGGCGCTGGGCATCGGCCAGCACCGGGCCGGTGTCCAGGTTGCCCAGGCTGGTGGCCACGCGGATCGCGTTGCGCACGTTGCGCTGGGTCGGATAATGCCTGACCAGCGGCGCGGAAAACTGCATTGCGGAAGCCAGATCTTCGCTGTCGATGGCGCCCTGCAGGCCATAGGTCAGCCACGATTCCGGCACGGCGGTGCCGGCAGGGGCGGCGGAAACCAACTCCCCGGCGTACTGCTTCAGGCCAGCGAAATCCTCCTGCAGGAAATAGGACTGGAGGATCTGGGTACGCGGATCCAGCGCCGGATCGGTCGCCGCCTGGGCAGGCATGTAGTTGCGCGACAGGGCCTGGCGCAGCGCTTCACGGCCGCCGGCATAGTCTTCCATCTGGAGGGCGAAGTTGCCGACGTAATAGTAATACTGCCCCTGCGCTTCAGGCGGGACCTTGCCGCTGGCGAGCATCAGTTCGATGCCCTGACGCTGCAGCCCGGCATCGCGCAGGTTCTGGCCTACCACCAGCAGCAGATTCCCGGCGGCCTGCTTCTCGTCATTGGAGACGATGGCCGCGGTCATCGCCGGGATGAGCGGGCGGGCGGGGGAAAAATCGGTTGCCCCGTTCTGGGTGGTGGCCTGCACGGCCTGGTATGCAGCCACGAAGGCTTCGCTGTATTCTTCAGCCTGGGCGGCGCCAGGCAGGCTGGCGGTCACGCCGACGGCGCCACCGGCAAGGGCCACGGCCATGGCGAAAGCCGAAGCGGCACGGCGGACATTGGCAGGAACGAAACTGGCAAGCATCAATCTACTCTCCTGATCGGGAATTTCCGCCCTTGGGGGGCTGTGTTCCACCTCTCGCACCGCGCCCTTGCAAAGATTGGCGGTGATTGCAAACGCCAGATAAGGTTGCCGCGCTGAATGGCGATTTAACCACGCTGCAACCCATTGGTTCATCTTGGGGTTCCCAGATGTGGATAAAGGGCGCAGTGCGGCCTTGCCAGCCCTGCCAGCGCTGGCCTAGCGCGCACCCTTCCCCTAGGGTTCCAGGCGTCCCCATCACAACCAGACCAACGACAGGCGGCATCGCAGGTGAGCGACGAAAACGAAGAGATTCTCCCGGCCGGCAACGCGGGCGAATACGAACGCATCGACATCGTCGATGAAATGAAGACCAGCTACCTCGATTACGCGATGAGCGTGATCGTCAGCCGCGCGCTGCCTGATGTGCGCGACGGGCTGAAGCCGGTCCACCGCCGCATCCTCTATGCCGCGCAGGAAGGCGGCTATGTCGCCGGCCGGCCCTATCGCAAGTCAGCCAACATCGTGGGCGACGTGATGGGCAAGTATCACCCGCACGGTGACAGCGCGATCTATGATGCGATGGCCCGCATGGTGCAGCCGTGGTCCATGCGCGTGCCGCTGATCGACGGTCAGGGCAACTTCGGTTCCATGGACCCGGATCCGCCGGCCGCCATGCGCTATACCGAAAGCCGGCTGGCGCGCGTTGCCAATGCCCTGCTGGACGATCTCGACAAGGACACTGTCGATTTCGTCGACAACTACGATGCCTCGCGCCAGGAACCTTCGGTCCTGCCCGCCCGCTTCCCCAACGTGCTGGTCAACGGCACGGGCGGCATTGCCGTGGGCATGGCCACCAACATCCCGCCGCACAACCTGGGCGAGGTGATCGACGGGTGCCTGGCCTACATGGACAATCCGGCCATCACCTCGGAAGAGCTGATGCAGCACATTCCGGGGCCGGACTTTCCCACCAGCCCGCTGATCCTGGGGCAAAGCGGCGCGCGCAGCGCCTACACCACGGGGCGCGGGTCCATCCTGATGCGCGCCCGGCACGAGATCGAGACGGGACGCAACGATCGCCAGTCCATCGTGCTGACCGCCATTCCTTATCAGGTCGGCAAATCGGCGCTGGTGGAGAAGATCGCGGAAGCCGCCAAGGACAAGCGGATCGAGGGCATTTCCGACATCCGCGACGAATCGAGCCGCGAAGGCGTACGCGTGGTGGTGGACCTGAAGCGCGATGCCTCGCCCGAAGTCGTGCTCAACCAGATCTGGCGCTACACGCCGGCGCAGGCCAGCTTCCCGGCGAACATGCTGGCGATCCGTGGCGGCCGCCCGGAAACGCTGACCTTGCGCGACATCATCCAGGCCTTCATCAGCTTCCGCGAACAGGTCATCAGCCGGCGCACCAAGTTTGAACTGAACAAGGCGCGTGATCGGGCGCACATCCTGCTTGGCCTCGTCGTCGCGGTGTCGAACCTCGATGAAGTGGTGGCGATGATCCGCTCCTCGCCCACTCCGGCCGAAGCGCGCGCCAAGCTGTTGGCCAAGGAATGGCCGATTGGCGAGATTGCCCAGTATATCCGCCTCGTCGAAGCGATCGAGCCGACGGCGGACGAAGCCGGCGGCACCTATCGCCTGTCCGAGCGGCAGGTAAAGGCCATCCTTGACCTGCGCCTGCACCGACTGACGGCGCTGGGCCGCGACGAGATCGGGGATGAGCTGAAAGAGCTGTCCATCGCCATCGAGGAATACCTCGCCATCCTGGCCGACCGGGCGCGCCTGTACGAAGTGATGCGCACAGAACTGGTGGAAATTCGCGAGCTCTATGCCACCCCGCGCATGTCCGAAATCGCCCCCGCCTTCGACGGCGTGGATGACGAGGACCTGATCGAGCGGGAGGACATGGTCGTCACCGTCACGCTGGACGGTTACATCAAGCGCACCCCGCTCTCCACTTTCCGCGCGCAGAACCGTGGCGGCAAGGGCCGTTCGGGCATGTCCACGAAGGACGAGGACGCGGTGTCGAACATGTTCGTCACCAGCACCCACAACCCGGTGCTGTTCTTCTCCACCGCGGGCAAGGTCTACCGCCTCAAGGTGTGGAAGCTGCCCGAAGGCGGGCCGAACACGCGCGGCCGCCCCATCGTCAACATGCTGCCTGCGCTCGACACGGGCGAGACCATCGCCACCGTGCTGCCGCTGCCGGAGGACGAGGCAAGCTGGGGCGCGCTCAGCGTTGTCTTCGCCACCGCCAAGGGCAACGTGCGCCGCAACTCCATGGATGCCTTCGCCAATGTACCCAGCAACGGCAAGTTCGCGATGCGCTTTGACGAAGGCAGCGATGACCGTCTGATCGGCGTCGCCCTGCTGGAGCCGAGCGACGACGTGCTGCTGGCCACCCGCGCGGGCAAGGCGATCCGCTTTGCCGGCGATGAAGTGCGCGAATTCACTTCCCGCACCTCCACCGGTGTGCGCGGCATGACGTTGAAGGGCGATGACGAGGTGATCAGCCTCTCCATCCTTCACCGCGTGGGCACCAGCAGCGAGGAGCGTGAGGAATATGTCCGCTTCGCCCCGTGGAAGGGTGAAAAGGAAGGCGATCTGACGATGGAACCGGAACGCTATGCCGAACTGGCAGAGCGCGAACAGTTCATCCTCACCGTCTGCGCCAATGGTTATGGCAAGCTCAGCTCGGCCTACGAATACCGCCGCACCGGGCGCGGGGGCCAGGGGATCACCAATATCGACAACATTGCCCGCAACGGCCCGGTTGTCGCCAGCTTCCCGGCCACGCAGAGCGACCAGCTGATGCTCGTGACCGATCAGGCCAAGCTGATCCGCATCGGCCTCTCCTCCCTGCGCGTGATCGGCCGCGGCAGCGCGGGCGTGCGCCTGTTCACCGTGAGCCAGGGCGAACAGGTCGTCTCCGCCGTGCGGCTGGATGAAGAGGAAGAACCGGAAATCGCAGCCGAAGTTGCCGCGGCAGAGGAAATGAGCGCGCCTGATGAAGGTGAGGCTGGCAGCAGCGCTGAGTAATCAGCGCGTGCTGACCAGCTTCAGCTCCGGGTCTTTCTTGCGCAGCGTGTCGACCACCCCGGTCGTGATCAGCAGCATGCCAAGGTAGTAGAGCGGCCAGACCATGTAACGCGGAAGGAAGTGGTCTGCCAGTGGTCCCATCTCTGCAAAGATCAGCAGGTCGCTGACCAGGAACAGCATCGCCCCCGCTCCCACGCGGTAGCGGGGGAAGGTGCTGGCCCATGCCGCAGCCGCCATCCCGCCCAGGGCCACGGCGTAAAGGCCGATCTGCCACGCCGCCTCCCGGTCCACCGGCAGCAGCCAGGCCACGATGGGCGTGAATACCAGAGTGAGGCCGACCACCCAGCTTTGCGTGGGGGCCAGTTGCGGGCGGCGGTGGCGCAGGAACAGGCCGATGGCAAAGGCGTGGAACAGGAAGAAAAACAGCCCGCCCGCAGTGCGGTCCAGTTCCAGCGCCATGTCCCCCAGCGCGGCCGCACCCAGTGCCCATCCCAGCAACCTCGCATCCGGCCCGGAATGGCGCAGGAAGGCATAGAGCGCCAGCAGGCCCACCGCGCTGCCTTTCAGCAGCACCAGGAACAGCCCCGGAAAGGGCGCAAACTGCAGGTAATAGAAGGCCAGCGCGGCCGCCACGGAAAGAAGCAGAAGGGGGCGCTTGTCTGCCAGGGCACGTCTCGACATGGCCACAAGTCTTGACCGCAAAGCCTGGCTCAAGCAAGCGCATGCCATGGATTTCGATGTGCACATCATAGGCGGCGGCCTCGCCGGGAGCGAAGCAGCCTGGCAACTGGCGCGGCGCGGCTTCAAGGTCCGCCTTTCGGAAATGCGCGGCAGCGGCGGATCGACCGACGCGCACCAGACTGATGGCCTGGCCGAACTGGTCTGCTCAAATTCATTCCGCTCAGACGATGACGAGAAGAACGCCGTCGGCCTCCTGCATCACGAAATGCGGCGGCTGGACAGCCTGATCATGCGCGCTGGCGAAGTGGCGCGCGTGCCCGCAGGCAGCGCCATGGCGGTGGACCGCGACGTCTTCAGTGCCGAAGTGCAGAAGGCCCTGGAAAACCACCCCAACGTGACCGTGGTGCGCGAGCGGGTGGACGAACTGCCCGCCAGCGGCATGACCATCGTCGCCACCGGCCCACTGACGGCCCCTTCCCTCGCCCAGTCCATCGTCAAGGTGACGGGCGAGGATCGACTCGCCTTCTTCGATGCCATCGCCCCCATCGTCCACCGCGAAAGCATCAATATGGACGTCTGCTGGATGGCGGCCCGCTGGGACAAGGGCACATCGGAGGGGGGCGGCAAGGATTACATCAACTGCCCGATGACGAAGGAGCAATACCTCGCCTTCCACCAGGGCCTGCTGGATGCCGAAAAGGGCGAATTCAAGGAATGGGAGGCGAACACCCCCTACTTTGAAGGCTGCATGCCGATCGAGGTGATGGCGGAGCGGGGCGTGGAAACGCTCCGCTTCGGGCCGATGAAGCCCGTGGGCCTCGACAATCCGCACTGGGCCACGCCCGAACACCCCAATGGCCGCTGGGCCTATGCCGTGGTGCAGCTCAGGCAGGACAACAAGCTGGGCACGCTGTGGAACATGGTCGGCTTCCAGACCAAGATGAAATATGCCGAACAAGTGCGCCTGTTCCGCACCATTCCGGGGCTGGAAAATGCCGAATTTGCCCGGCTGGGCGGCATGCACCGAAACACCTTCATCAATTCCCCCGTGCTGCTGGACCGGCAGCTGCGGTTGAAGGGCGCGGAACACATCCGCTTTGCCGGGCAGGTCACGGGTTGCGAAGGCTATGTGGAAAGCAGCGCCATCGGCCTGATGGCGGGGATGATGGCCGCCACCGAACTGGCTGGACGCGAATGGACCAGCCCCCCGCGCACATCCGCCTTCGGGGCCTTGCTGGCGCACGTCACCGGCGATGCGGAGGCTGAGACCTATCAGCCGATGAACATCAACTTCGGCCTGTTCCCGCCGCTGCACGATGTGAACAAGAAATCGCGGAAAGAGGCCTATACCGCGCGCGGCAAGGCCGATTTCGGCGAGTGGCTGGCTGGGCTCGAAGCCTTGCCCGCCTGACCGACAGGACGCTTCAACAGGCGCAGCGCGCCCGGCTGCTGGGTCGCGGGCGGGGAGCGCTGGTGGCAAATTCCGGCTGGCTCAGCCACCCGTTGCCGTCCTTGTCCATGGTGGCAAAGCGGTTGCCGGTGGTAACGGCCCATTCCTCGAACGTCAGCAGGTTGTTGCCGTCAGTATCGAGGTCACGGAAGGCATCGGTGCGGGTGGACATCATCTCGGTGCGGGTAATGCGCCGGTCCCGGTTGATGTCATAACGAAAGAACCGCTGCTCCTCGCGTGTCAGTTCGCTGGCTTCGGGCGGTGCCGGGCCGCGCAGGCTGGAAACATCGGCACTGGGCAGGGCCTGCGGATCAGCAGGCGCGGGGGCGGGTTCGGGCGGCGGGGCGCCCTGCTCCACTTCGGCGCGGCCCTGCCACCAGAACAGGCCGATGCCGACCAGCAGCAATGCGCCAACAGCGCCCAGAATGATGCGGTTCATGCCCAAACCTTTCGTCTTTGCAGCAGGTTAGCGCCCGAACAGGCCGATCCGCAAGGCCAGCAGCGCGGCGCCCGCACCATCCAGCAGGTCAGCCCCTTCGCGGTCGAGTGCCCGGCGTGACAAGGCGTGAATGATGGCAAGCGGGCGCAAGGCCCGTGGCAGGCGCGGCATGTGCCACTTGCAGGCCAGGGCCAGTTGTCGCGCAGCCTGCGCTTCTGCGGGATTGCTGAGGTGCATCGCCAGGTCGGCATAGCTGACCTCGCGCGCGGCCTGCGCGGCTGCCTTCCCCACAGCCTCGCCCGCACCGCAAGCAACGGCCAGCGCCTGCCAGCCCCGCGCCCGGCCTTCGGCAAATTCGCGCACGTCGGCGGCGCCAAGCTCCTCGCCCAGCAATCGTTCCCACCCGTCTACCAGCGGCAGGAAGGCGGCGGGGGGCGTGCGGATGGCGGCGAGCAGTTCCAGCAGCGGTTCCCCCTTGGGCCACTGCGCGGGGTCATCCCCCAAACGGTCGCGCCACCAGGCCAGCTTGATCTGCGCGATCAGCACCTCGCCGCGCGCGCGCAGGATGGCGGCGAGCCGCTCGTCAAGCAACCAGAGCGCCAGCACGTCCGCCCGACATTTGCGCGGGGCATAGGACAGCGCCAGTCGCTGGGCGACACTCAGGTCCTGCAGGCTGGCGGCGATATCGAAAGTGGCCATTCAACTGGCCTTCTCGCCCGGCCCGGCCCATGTCAAGGCGCAGCCGGCGGCGATGCTGCCATCGCTCAGCCTGCCAGCCCGCAACGCCTAAGGAGGACACAGAAAAGGGGGCCACAGCCCCCTTCCCCGTTTCGGCGATGAAGGCCGCGTCGCGTCAGCCCTTGTAGCAGACCTTGCGTGCTGCCGCAGCGATGCGCGGAGCATCAATCAGCGCCAGCTTTTCGAGGTTGGCGGCATAGGGCAACGGAACGTCTTCGTTGCACACGCGCATGACCGGGGCATCCAGCAGATCGAAGCCCTGTTCCATGCACACCGCGATCACTTCGGATGCCACCGAACAGGCCGGCCAGCCTTCCTCGGCCACCACGAGGCGGTTGGTCTTGGCCAGGCTTTCCAGCACGGTTGCGGTATCCAGCGGGCGGATGGTCCGCAGGTCGATCACCTCGGCATTGATGCCTTCCGCCGCCAGCGTTTCCGCCGCTTCCAGCGCGAACTTCACGCCAATGGAATAGGACACGATGGTCACGTCCGTACCTTCGCGCATGATCCGCGCCTTGCCGATCGGCAGCACGTGATCGTCCAGCTGAGCAACCTCGAAGCTGTTGCCGTAGATCAGTTCGTTTTCGAGGAAAACCACCGGGTCCTCGCAGCGAATCGCGGCCTTCAGCAGGCCCTTGGCATCGCTGGCGTCATACGGCGCGATCACGATCAAGCCGGGCACGCTGGCATACCACGGGGCGTAGTTCTGGCTGTGCTGCGCGGCAACGCGGCTGGCCGCGCCGTTGGGGCCACGGAACACCACAGGGCAACGCATCTGCCCGCCGGACATGTAGTTGGTCTTCGCGGCGGAGTTGATGATGTGGTCAATCGCCTGCATGGCGAAGTTGAAGGTCATGAACTCTACCACCGGGCGAAGGCCGCCCATGGCCGCACCCGTGCCGATGCCGGCAAAGCCATATTCGGTGATCGGGGTATCGATCACGCGCTTGGGGCCGAATTCCTCCAGCAAGCCTTGCGTGACCTTGTAGGCGCCTTGGTATTCGGCCACTTCCTCGCCGATCACGAACACGCGCGGATCGCGGCGCATTTCCTCGGCCATCGCATCGCGCAGAGCTTCGCGCACCGTCAGCTTGAGCATGTTGGTGCCGGCCGGGATCTCCGGGTCGGCCGGGCGTTCAGCCGCTACAGGGCGGGTGGCGGCAACAGGCGCCTCCTCCACCGCTGCAACCGGAACAGCTTCGGCTGCGGCGGGGGCCGCGGCGGACACGTCCTCGCCCTCGCCCGCCAGCACGGCGATGACCGTGCCGACCTTCACGCCTTCGGCCCCTTCGGCCACCAAGATCTTGCCGACCACGCCTTCATCGATGGATTCGAACTCCATCGTCGCCTTGTCGGTCTCGATTTCGGCCAGCACGTCGCCGGCCTTCACGCTATCGCCTTCCTTCACCAGCCACTTGGCCAGCGTGCCTTCCTCCATGGTGGGGGAAAGGGCGGGCATCTTCAGTTCGATCGCCATCTCAGTAGCTCCCCACCAGCACGTCGGTGTAGAGTTCGGCGGGAGCGGGCTCCGGCGACTTTTCGGCAAAATCGGCTGCATCGGCCACGGCCACGCGGATGTCCTTCTCGATATCTTTCAGCGCATCTTCCGATACGCCCATCTTCAGCAGTTCGGCCTTGGCCATTTCGATGGGGTCGCTCTTTTCGCGAACGCCCTGCACTTCCTCGCGCGTGCGGTACTTGGCCGGATCGGACATGGAGTGACCACGATAGCGGTAGGTGTTGAGTTCCATCAGCACCGGGCCATTGCCGCCGCGCACGTGCTCCACCGCCACGCGGGCAGCCTGGTGGACTTCGAGCACGTCCATCCCGTTCACTTCCATGCCGGGGATGCGGAAGGCGGTGCCGCGACGGTAGAATTCGGTTTCCGCACTGGATCGCTTGACGCTGGTCCCCATGGCGTACTGGTTGTTCTCGACCACGAAGATGATCGGCAAGTCCCACAGGCTCGCCATGTTCATGGTTTCGTAAACCTGGCCCTGGTTGGCCGCACCGTCACCGAAGTAGGCCATGCACAGGCCGCCGTCCTCGTTGTACTTGTGCGCGAAGGCGAGCCCCCCGCCCAGCGAGACCTGCGCGCCGACGATGCCATGGCCGCCGTAGAAAGCATGTTCGGTGCTGAACATGTGCATGGACCCGCCCTTGCCACGGCTGATGCCGGCTTCGCGGCCCGTAAGTTCAGCCATGATGACGCGCGGATCGATGCCGTAGGCCAGCATGTGGCCATGATCGCGGTAGCCGGTAATCACGCTGTCCTTGCCTTCGTTAAGCGCGCTTTGCAGCCCCACGGCCACGGCTTCCTGGCCAATGTAGAGGTGGCAGAAGCCGCCGATCAGGCCGAGACCGTAAAGCTGGCCTGCCTTCTCCTCGAACCGGCGGATGAGCAGCATCTTGCGGTAGAATTCCAGCAGTTCGCCCTCGCTCGCCTTGTAGCGGCGATCCTTTTCGAATCTTTCCTGCAGGCTGCGAAGTTCGAAGGTGCCGTCATCCGATGCGGCGGACCGGGCATTGCGGGAAGAAGAAGACGAAGCCGAACGTGCCAAAACAGCGTATCCCTTGCTGCGCCGAAGGGGGGTCCGGCGCCTCTTGCGGCATCGCTATAGGCAGAACATCCGGGGACTGGCAACGGGCGGAATCGCCAATGAACCAGAAGGGTTAGAATACCTGAAAGCTGCAACCAGTTTGAGTTTACTGGTTCAGGTCCATCACATATTCGTCGGGGTGTGCCACGTTGAGATTGCGGCGCACCAGCTCCCCGGCAAGGTCAGGATCGATGTGCGAGGGGTGCAGCAGGTCCACCCGGTTCTGCAACACGGCCACATCTTCGCGCAACGTCACGATTTGCTGCCCCCGCGCATCAAGCAGCGAAGACTGCTCGCTCCACTCCAGAAGGCCGTAAGGGCCGACCAGGGCCATCGCCCCGAGGAACAACAACCATGCGAGGGCAATCAGCTGGATTCGGCGCTCGCGATTGGCGGTGGTGGCGTTCATAATTGTTAAGAATCATACTCCCACCCCGGATTCAAGCAATTTCGCGCGGCCACGCGTTCAACCGCATGTTGCGCGCGACGACGAACACCTTGCCGCAGCCGTTAAAACCGGTTACATTTGTTACCATGCTGCTATCCGACGCCAATCCCCTGGGCCTTGAAGGGTTCGGATTCCTCGAATTCTGCGCTCCGCAGAAAGGGGTGCTGGAAGCCGCCTTTGCCGCGATGGGCTTCATCCTGGTTGCGCGCCACCGGTCGAAGGATGTGCAGTTGTGGCGCCAAGGCCGCATAAATTTCATTGCCAATTACGAACCGCGTTCACCCGCTGCCTATTTCGCGGCGGAGCATGGTCCTTCGGCCTGCGGCATGGCCTTCCGTGTGGCCAATGCGCGCCTCGCCTACGAGCACGTCCTGGCGCATGGAGCCGAACCCGTGGACGTGCCGACCGGCCCGATGGAGCTGCGCCTGCCAGCCATCCGCGGGATCGGCGGATCGCTGATCTACCTGATTGACCGGCACGGGGATGCCCCGAGCATCTACGATATCGATTTCGAATATGAACCGGGCGTGCCACGCAATCCCGTGGGAGCCGGCTTTACCGAAATCGACCATCTGACCCATAACCTCTACAATGGTCGCACCGCGCATTGGGAGGGCTTCTATGGCCGCCTGTTCGGCTTCCGCGAATTGCGGCAATTCGACGTGACAGGCGAATACTCCGGCCTCAATACCAAGGTCATGGTCGCGCCGGACGGCAAGATCCGCATCCCGCTGAACGAGGAAGGCGAGGCCGGTGGACGCGGCCAGATTGCCGAATACCTGCGCGTCTACAACGGCGAGGGAATCCAGCACATCGCCCTGGCGAGCGACAACCTCTACGCGTCGCTGGATTCGCTGGCCGAACTGGGGCTGCAGTTCGCCCCGCCTCCGCCGGCAGCCTATTACGACCAGCTGGACGAGCGCCTGCCCGGCCACGGCGAACCGTTGGAAGCCCTGCGACAGCGCGGAATCCTGCTAGATGGCACCACGCAAGGCGGCAAAACGCGCCTGTTGATGCAGATATTCAGCCGCCTGATGGTGGGACCGGTGTTCTTCGAATTCATCCAGCGCAAGGGCGACGAAGGCTTCGGCGAAGGCAACATCACCGCCCTGTTCCGGTCGATGGAAGAAGACCAGCGCCGCCGCGAACAGGGCTGACCGGCGCGCAACAAAGCGGCAAAACTTGCGTTCGGCAGAAGGCAAGCCTCTTGCGCGCAAGGCCGCGCGGGGCCAGTGTGGCCGGGAGATTGGGAGTTTTCAGGAAGATCATGTCCGCGCACCGCGCCACTATCGCCATGGCCGGGGTCACCGCCGTGACCTTGTCGCTAGCCCTCGCTGCATTTCCCGCCACCGCCCAGGTGCCGGAAACAGTGGTGATGAACATCCTCAGGGAATGCGCCCGGATCGATGATCCCTCGGCCCGCCTGGCCTGCTATGACAACAACATGCGCAGTGCCGGTGGCCCGACCCGCGCGACGGTTCCGGGCCAGGTGCGCGTGGAAGGCGGCGGCGCGGCAGTGGTGCGCGACAGCTCGCCCGCAGGCTTCGGGCGCGAGGACATTCGCTCACCCGACCGCTTCAATCCTGCCGCTGGCGGTGTGGCCGAGATCACCGTGGAGGTGACAGACGTGGAAAGCCGCGGCGCCGGTATCTATTCGGTCACCCTGGCCGATGGCGCGGAATGGCTTTTCGCCGAAAGCGTCAGCTCCAGCTATCGCCCTCCCCGCCGCGGGGCGCGGGTGGAAATCCGCCGCGGATCGATGGACAGCTTCCTGCTGCGCTACGATGGGCAAGCCTCGGTCCGCGTACGCCGCATTCGTTGACCGTTTAGTCACTTGCCGGAGAGGAGTTGGCCGGCGAGGAGCTGGCCGGGCGGGCGTTGTCGCTCAGCGGTTGTCGCTCAGCGCCGGCCGAGTTCCTCGTAGGTCTTTTCGCGTTCCAGCTGCACCACGGCGTTGCGCCGGATCTTGTCGAATGTCGCCAGGAACCGATCGCGCTCGCTCTGCGATAGCGGTGCGAGCAGGAACGCGCTGCGCTGACGGCTGGCGTTCTGGATCACCTCGAACAACCGCTGCCCTTCCATCGTGGGCGCAAACCTGCCGTGGCGACGTCCCGGCCCACCCTCTCGCTCGATCAGGCCGCGCTCCTGCAAGGAGCGGACCGTGCGTCCGGCCTGGCTGTGATCGCGATCGAGCCGGTCCACGAGAACGTTCCATTCGATGGGAGGATCCATCCCTATCTCGTTGAGAACCCACGCTTCGAAGTTCGACAGCCCCGTTAGCCGCTTGAACGCGAGCGAACCACTCCGGCTGAAGTAGGAACTGAGCGTCATCAGCGGGGAAATGATCCGGCTGCGATCCAGCACGATCTTGTCCCCGGACTTGCTTTCGCTTTCAACAGGGGCGCCGGGGCGAGGAAACTGGCGGATATCGGCCGGCGTCTGGCTGAGCTGCCGTTCCTGTTCGAACAGGAGAACGGCCTGGTCGAGCAGCTTTTCGATCACCGCGAAGAAATCGGCCAACTCCGCATCACCCACGTCGAACGTCAGTTCCCGGTTGCGCATCTCGGCGAGGCGCAAAAGCCGGTCGGCATGAATGCGTCCCTTGCCGGTCAAGGCGATGGGAGCCCGCAGTTGCTCCCGCTCGACCATCTTGATTTCCAGCAGCCGCTTGACCGACCGGCTGACCTGCGCCTTGTCCACGCCCACCGCACCGGAAATGCCTGCCGGCACCAGCGGTCCGACATTATGCAGTAAAAACAGTATTCTGCGATCAAGTTCTACCAGATCCAGTTCACGCGCATAGGCAAGCTCGGCGCTCTCACGGACCTTGTAGAGGAGCTGCCAGAGGTCGCTCTGGATAACCGAAGGCCCCGGCTGGTCCGCTGCTCCCGCAAGGGAACCTGGCGCAAGTCCGTTCAGGATCAAATTCAGCCGCACGACGAATTCCGCCGGAGGTTCCGCCGTTGCCGCCCCTTCGGCCATGCCGATGCGCTCACGCGCGACGGCGCCGATGACGTAGGCCTCAACGATCTGCAACGCCTCTACCGCCATCGGCCCAAGGCCCTCATTGACCGCCTGGGCAATGTCGCCATCGAAACCGGGCAGTGCACCAGGCGAAAATTCCCCGGCGAGCAGGCCCGCCCGCAGCCGCGCCGCATGAGCCTGCAAGTGATTGCGCCAGACCAAGTCTGCGGTGGGCATCCCGTTCCCGTCTCCCGTCACGCGCACGCACCTGGCGCCGCATCGCCTGGTTCAGGAGTGGCATTTCCATCCCGGATTGGAAAGCACAATTCGCCCGCCAGCCCGACCCGGATGGCTGATGCGAGAGCCAAATTGGACCTTGTCAACAACCCCGCAGTATCCGGAATTTCCTTACCGATGCACTATGGCAACACCCATCGCCAGCGGCGCAGCCACAACCCCCCATAACTCTTTTATTACAATGATATACGCCTATTCAAGTTTCCTTTGAAATCAGCTTCCATGCCCCTCGGAATGGAAAACCAATTACCGCAGGAGGTGTTTGCACCGGACGTTTCGGTGACGGGTCTAGACACTGTCAAAGAGGAAGCATATGGCCCCGATTGTGCGGTTTGCTGGCGATTCAACAAGCCCGGCCGCAGGGGGAGGAGCGATTGGTGGAGCCGCTGCAAGGCGGCTTCAGCCGTGGGGCAGCAGCCCCTCAGCCGATTCCCCTAGAATGTTCGACCGACAGGGCCGCAAGGTCCTGCAAGCGGGCCGATGGTGACCGTAATTGCGGTCTCCATCGTCCCGGCGGGAGAATGAAAATCGCGGGCACACCTTGTCGCCCGGGTTCACTGTGAAGGGAGCACCAAGTGAGGAGTTTGAACAATCAGCGGGTCCTTAAGGCCCTGCTGCTGGCCGGTGGGGCCAGCTCGATCGTCACGGCCCTGCCGGTCGTGGCGCAGGAAGCCACGTCGGAGGAAGACCGCATCGTCGTGACCGGTTCGCGCATTTCGCGTCAGGATTACGAGGCGAACAGCCCGATCGTGACCGTGAACAGCGACCTGCTCGAAAATTCGAGCACCTCGTCGGTGGAAGTCAACCTGAACCGCCTGCCGCAGTTCGCTCCGGCGAAGACCCCGACCCAGGGCGGCGACATCCAGGCTTCGCCGACCAACACCCCGGGTTCGGCAACGGTGTCGCTGCGCGGCATCGGCTCCAACCGCAACCTCGTCCTGATTGACGGTCGCCGTGCAACGCCGGGCAACGCCAGCATGGCGGTGGACATCAACACGATCCCGTCGGCAGCTATCGAGCGCGTCGAAATCATCTCGGGCGGTGCATCGTCCACCTACGGCGCCGACGCCGTGGGCGGCGTGGTGAACTTCATCCTGAAGAAGAACTTCGAAGGCCTCGAGCTCAACGGCCAGTACGGCATCACCCAGGAAGGCGACGGGGCGGAATACAACCTGTCCGCGCTGATGGGCACCGATTTCGCTGACGGCCGCGGCAACATCAGCCTCGCTGTCTCGACTTCGGACCGCAAGGCTTCCTACCGCGCCGACCGTTCCTGGTACCAGGACCTGTGGGCCAACCCGAACGTGGGCGGCAACTACTTCTTCCCGACCTTCTCGGGCATCACCCAGACCGGTTCCAACGCGAACTACCAGGCTTTGCTGAACAGCATGTTCCCGAACCGCCCGGCTGGTACCAACGTGTCGGCCACCGGCAGCCTGTACTTCCTGGGCAACACCCCGTTCACCTTTGGCAACTCGGCCGCAGGCGTTTCGGGCGTGTCGAACTTCCCGACCAACCTGATCGACGGCCAGGAAACCGTTCGTTCGGTGCTGGGCGGCATTTCGCAGAACTTCCAGGACGATTACCTGAACCTGCCGATGACGCGCTACAACTTCTACGTGCGCGGCAGCTACGACATCAATGACTGGGTGTCGGCAATCGCTCAGGGCTACTTCAACACCACCCACACCGAAACCGTGCAGCAGCCCGGCCCGATCGTCGGTGGCTGGAACGTCGTGATCCCGCGTTATGCGAACGACTCCACCTGGCTTCCGTCGAACCTCGTCGCGCTGCTGAACGCCCGCAACGATCCGCAGGCTTCGTGGTCGCCCACCGGCTACGTTCCGGGTCTCGGCAACCGCGAAGTCATCACCGACAACACCACCTACAACATGGTGTTCGGTTTTGAAGGTTCCATTCCGGGCACGTCGTGGAACTGGGACGTCACCTGGAACCGCGGTCAGTCCAACACGGAATTCCTGACCACTGGCGTGGCTTCGCTGGAGCGTCTGCGCGCCGTGATGTCGGCACCGAACTTCGGTGCGGGCTTCAACCGTATCGGTAACGCGCTGGGCGGCACCTTTGGCGCCAACCGCGCCACCTGTACGTCGGGCCTGAACCCGTTCACCTACGTGCAGCCCACGCAGGACTGTATCGATGCCATCAAGGCGCCCCTGAAGGAAACCGCGATGATGCGGCAGACCGTGTGGGAAGCTAACCTCGAAGGCGCGCTGTTCGAACTGCCGGCCGGTGAAATCCGCACCGCCCTGGGCGCCACCTATCGCGAGAATATCTACGAATTCCGCGAAGACACGATCAAGGAAGCAACCAGTGGCTTCCTGGATCAGGCCCTGGGCATCTACCCGGCGAACAGCATCAACGAGAAGCTGGACAGCCGCGAAGTGTACGGCGAAATCTCGATCCCGCTGATCCACAACACCCCGGGCATCCAGATGCTCGAACTGATCGGTGGCGCGCGTTATTCGGACTCCAGCCAGACCGGTGGCAGCACCACCTGGAAGGTTGAAGCCAGCTGGGAAGTGACCGACTGGCTGCGTTTCCGCGGTGGCTACAACCGCGCCGAACGTTCGCCGAACATGGGTGAACTCTACTCGTTCACGCAGAACTTCGCCGCCCTCAACGGTGGTGATGCCTGCTCGACCGGTAACCCGTTCCCCTATTCGGCCAAGCCGACCAATGCGAACGCAGCCCAGGTCCGCGCACTGTGCGTGGCGTTGATGGACAAGACCCAGATCCCGGGTCAGCCGCTCAACTCCGTGCAGTTCTACGGTAACGGCCTGCCCGCCTCGGATCCGAACTACATCGCTCCGTCGCCGGGTTCGACCAGCACCTCGACTGCTCCGGGCTTCGCGTTCCCCTACTTCGTGGGTAACCCGAACCTGACCACGGAAACCGCCAAGACCATCACGGCCGGCGCGGTGATCCAGTCGCCGATCGAAAGCGGTGCCTTCAGCAACATTCGCCTGGCTGTTGACTACTACAACATCAAGGTGAACGACGCGATTGGCCTGCTCTCCGGCCAGACCCTGCAGCAGCAGTGCCTGGATCCGGCGTTCAACCCGACGTTCGATCCTAACTCGTTCATGTGCAACAACTTCCAGCGCGGTACTGGCGGTGGCATTGGTGCGGTGCGTCTCGCCTACACCAACAATGCGGCCTTCCGTACTTCGGGCATCGACGCCCAGCTGGACTGGCGGATGGACGTGGGCCCGGGCTCGCTGAGCCTCAACACCACGTTCAACTACCTGATGAACATGAAGGTGTCGCCGTTCTACTCGAACGTGCCGGCCGCATCGCAGACCCCGTTCTTCGATTACGCCGGAACCTTCCTGTCGCCCCCGGCAGGCCTCAACAACTTCAACTATCGTTGGAAGTTGCTGTCGAACCTGGGTTACTCGCTGGACGCGTTCACCGTGGGCGTGACCTGGCAGCACCTGCCGAGCATCAAGTCGGGCAACACCAACACCGGCTACGGCTCGTATGACCTGTTCAACCTGAACGGCTCTTTCGCCGCGACGGATGACATCACGCTGCGGTTCGGTGTGGACAACCTGTTCAACCGCGCCCCGCCGTTCGGCAACACCAACCCGCTGGCCAACCCGGCGAACTACCAGCTGACCGGTGGTGGCTACGATGCCAACAACTATGACATCGTTGGTCGTCGCTTCTACGTGGGCGCCCGCCTGAAGTTCTGATCGCTTCGGTGATCTGACCAAGTTGAGGGGCCTCTCCGTAAGGAGGGGCCCCTTTTCTTTACCCGCAAGTCACGGCAAACTGCTGGGCACAGAGGGAGAGAATTGAATGACGAGGGTAATGCGTTTCCACCGGACCGGCGGGCCGGAAGAGTTGGTGATCGAGGACCTGGATATTGGCGAGCCTGGCGCGGGGCACGTGCGCATCCGGGTGGAGGCAGTGGGGCTCAACCGGGCCGAGGCGATGTACCGCGCGGGCAACTACCCCACAAAACCCGCCCTCCCCAGCCTGATCGGCTATGAAGGCGTGGGCACGATCGTTGCCACAGGACCAGATGTGACCGATTATGCCGTGGGCCAGCGCGTCTGTGTGCTGCCGATGATCAGCCAGGGCCAGTATGGCATCTGGGCGGAAGAGGCGATCGTGCCCACGCGCATCATCCTGCCCGCTCCCGATGGAATGGACGTAAGCCATGCCGCGGCGATCTGGATGCAATACATGACGGCCTATGCCGTTTACGAGGTGGCCGAAATCGGCCCCAACGATGCCGTCATCATCCCCGCAGCCTCCAGCAGCGTGGGGCTTGCCTGCATCCAGCTCTGCAACTGGGCAGGCGCAATTCCCATTGCCGCCACGCGCACCAGCGAAAAGGCCGCGGCTCTAAAGTCTCTGGGCGCGGCACATGTAATCGCCACGCAGGAGGAAGATCTCGTGGCCCGCGTGATGGAGATCACCAAGGGCAAGGGTGCCCGCTGCGCCTTTGACCCGGTGGGCGGCCCTTACGTGGACACCTTGGCGCAGGCCCTCGCGCCGCGCGGGATCCTGTTCGTCTACGGTGGCCTTTCCGGCCAGCCCACACCTTATCCGCACTGGCCGATGGCATTCAAGGGATGCTCCATGCGCGGCTGGGTGGCCAGCGAGATCTGGAATCACCCCCAGCGTTACGCCGACGCGCGGGAAAAGATCCTCGCCGGCCTTGCTCTCGGCAAGCTCAAACCGGTGATAGCAAGAGAGTTCAACGGCCTGGAATCATTGCCGGAAGCCAATGCCTACCTCGAATCCAACCAGCAGATCGGCAAGGTCGTGGTACGGTTCTGACCGGGAACGCGGCTGCCTCGCACGGCGGCTGCCGATCTGAACGGATTCAGGGTCATACCCCCGGCAAAGGGGCTGCTGCCATAAGGACAGCAGCCCTTTTTGGTGCGCCCGACAGGATTGTGCTCCGCTGCGCTTTGCACGTCTCCGCCACTTGGTGGCTCCGACGCCGAACAAGGCTCGTCTCGTCATGACCCAACGAAAAGGGCCACCGCCCCTGCGAAACAGCAGCCCTTTTGGTGCGCCCGACAGGATTCGAACCTGTGGCCCCCGGATTAGGAATCCGATGCTCTATCCTGCTGAGCTACGGGCGCGCCCGGGCCTCATAGGGCAGGTGGGGCGATGCTGGCAACTGCCCGCCAGACTGGGCCGCGCAATTCCTGGTTCAGTTCAGCTCATCAGGCGGGGCGACGGGGAACGGCAGGGGAAGCACTTCAATGCCCTCGTCCAGCAACTTGCGGGCCTCCTCCGCACTTGCCTCTCCGTGGATGGGTGCAGCGTCGCGTTCGCCATAGTGCATGGCGCGGGCGTCCTCGGCAAATCGCTTGCCCACCCACTTGCTGCCTTCAAGCGCCCTCGCCTGCGCCTCCGCCAGCGCCTTGAGCGCCTGCTGCACCTCTGGCGGCATCGGGCCACCTCCCATCACCGCGCCCGTGGGAGGCACGGGCGGGCTGGCCAGGCGCTGTTCCACAGCCTGGTTGCCCTTGCGCGGAACGGCGGGGGCCATGGGCGCCTTGGCGATTTCGGCAGATCCGCATTGCGGGCAGGTCAGCAGCCCACCATCACGCTGGCGATCGAAGTCCGCCGAAGAGCCGAACCAGCCTTCGAACCCATGGCCATTGGAGCAGGAAAGGTCGTAAACGATCATTGCTGCGTGGATTTAGGTATCGGGCGACGGTTGGCAAGGCTCGGCAACTGGCCGCGCACGGTTGCGATCCGCTCCAGGTCGATTTCCGCAAACCCCAGGCCGGGCGCTTCGCCCCCCATATCCAGCAGCACATCCCCCCATGGGTCGATCACCAGAGAATGGCCGTAGGTCTCGCGGCCATCCTCGTGCCTGCCCACCTGCGCCGCGGCGACGACGTAAGCACTCGCTTCCACCGCGCGGGCGCGCTGCATCAGGTGCCAGTGCGCCGCGCCCGTGGGGCGGGTAAAGGCCGCAGGGATGGCGATCACATCGCACCGACGGCGGCCTAGCTCCTCGAACAGCGCGGGGAAGCGCACATCGTAGCAAATGGCGAGGCCAAGGGTGCCGAGGCCGTCGATCCTGGCCGAGACCACCTCTTCACCCGGCGCGTAGGCCGCACTTTCCCGCCAGGCCTCGCCCGTGGCCAGGTCCACGTCGAACATGTGGATCTTGTCATAGGTCGCCGTCACACGGCCGGTGGGATCGATCACGAAGGACCGGTTGGCCCAGCGTCCATCCGGCCGAGCCACGGCAAGCGAGCCAAGCACCACCCACAGGCCGTGCCGCGCAGCAGCCGCCCGCACAGCGGCAAGGACGGGGTTTGCCTCTGGCGCCACCACGTGCGGCGTGGCGCGGGCGCGGTTCCGGTCCAGCAGGCCGCACATCTCCGGGGTGAACAGCATATGCGCCCCGCCCGCCGCCGCCTCTTCCACGCCCTTGACGATAACGGCAGCATTGTCGGCGGGATCGATGCCGCTCGTCATTTGCAGGACAGCAATGCGCGCCATCGTCAAAGCCCCAGCAGCGCGTCCAGCTTGCCCGCCCGCTCCAGTGCGGCGAGATCGTCGGACCCGCCGATCGCCACGTCATCGATGAAAATCTGCGGCACGGTCCGCGCATCGGGCTTGCGTTCCAGCATCGCCTGCTTGTCCGGCCCGCCCATGGTCACGTCGTATTCGGTGTAATCCACACCCTTGGAATCAAGCAGTTGCTTGGCGCGCGTGCAGTAACCGCACATCATCCGGGTGTAGATTTCGACCTTGGCCATGGCATGATCCTTTTGTCCTTATGCCCGCGCCTTGCGGGGCACGGCACATGTCTTGAAACGGCTTTGTCCGCTCCTATCTCAAATCCGTTCGCCGTGCGAGGCATGGCGGGCAAGCGGGGTGCCGAATGCGGGCCTCGCGAAATGCCAAATTGCTCAACAGAGGATTTGTTTCGACATGAACCGTATCGACCTTACCCCCTATCGCCGTTCCACCGTGGGTTTTGACCGGCTGTTCGACCTGCTGGAGAAGCAGGCCCGCAATGCTGGCGGCGGCGACAATTATCCCCCCTTCAACATCGAACGCCGTGGCGCGGACGAATACCGCATCACCATTGCCGTGGCCGGCTTCCGCAGCGACGACCTGGACATTACCGCGCAGCAGAACCTGCTGGTGGTGCAGGGCCGCAAGCGTGACGAAGTGGCGGCCGGCGAAATGCTGCACGTCGGCATCGCCAACCGCGGGTTCGAACGCCGTTTCGAGCTGGCCGATTACGTGCGCGTGGCCAATGCCGACCTTGCCGATGGCCTGCTGGTGATCGACCTGGTGCGCGAAGTGCCTGAAGCGATGAAGCCGAAGAAGATCGCCATCGGCGGCACCGCCAAGCTGGAAGTGGTCAAGACCGACGCCGCAGATGCGGCCTGAGGCCATGCATTCCGCTCGCGTCAGATAAATTTTGGGGGCGGTGCCGCAAGGACACCGCCCCCTCGGCGCTTGTTACGCCGACAAGCCCTGAAAGCGCGGCCCTCCGGGTCGCAGTAGAGGGTCGGACCCCAGGACAAGAAGACCAAGACACTATCCTGGATGGCGGAGGCCACCATGCCTTGCTTGACGGCGAGGTAACCATTCGGCCCCGCCCACTGCAAGGTAAATTTCCTATATTGTATGTGCGGAATTAACCATTTCAGCCAGCCACGATGCGGGCGGGCGCATTGACGGCGGAAAAGGTGCCGGCAACGGCGCCTGGCGCGATCAGACGAGGCGGGACTGCTTCACCGCTGCCGCGATGAACCCGGAAAACAGCGGGTGCGGATCGAACGGCTTGCTCTTCAGTTCCGGGTGATATTGGACGCCAATGAACCACGGGTGGTCCGGCCGCTCCACGATTTCGGGCAGCAAGCCATCGGGCGACATGCCGGAAAACACCAGCCCGCCCTTCTCCAGCGCATCCTTGTAGGCCACGTTGACTTCGTACCGGTGGCGGTGACGTTCGGAGATGACGGTGGCTCCGCCATAAATCTGGCTGACGTGGCTGTTGGCCCCCAGCTTCGCTTCGTAGGCGCCAAGCCGCATGGTCCCGCCAAGATCGGTATCGGCAGAACGCTGCTGCAGGCCTTCCGCGCTCATCCATTCGGTGATGATGCCCACCACCGGCTCTTCAGTCTCGCCGAATTCGGTTGATGAGGCCTTGGCAATTCCCGCCGTGTTGCGCGCACCTTCGATGCAGGCCATCTGCATGCCGAGGCAGATGCCGAGGAACGGCACCTTGCGCTCCCGCGCGAAACGCACGCTGGCGATCTTGCCTTCGGTCCCGCGCGTACCGAACCCGCCGGGCACCAGGATGCCGTGGAGCGGTTCGAGATGGGTGGCGATGTCGCTGTCCGGCAGTTCGAAAATCTCGGCATCGATCCACTTGATGTGGACCTTGACGCGGTTGGCCATGCCGCCGTGGATCAGGGCCTCGTTCAGTGACTTGTACGCATCGGGCAAGCCAACGTACTTGCCGACCACACCAATGGTCACTTCGCCTTCGAAATTCTCGTACCGGTCAACCACGTCCTCCCACCGGCTGAGGTCCGGCGGGTTCGATGTTCCCAGCATGGCGAAATGGCGGAGCACTTCGCGGTCCAGCCCTTCGGCATGGTACTGCTGCGGCACGGAATAGATGCTGGAGGCGTCGAGCGCCTGGATCACGGCATCCTTGCGCACGTTGCAGAACAGCGCAATCTTGGCGCGTTCGTTCTCGGGCAGCGGGTGTTCGCAGCGGCACAGCAGGATGTTGGGCTGAACGCCCAGGCTGGTAAGTTCGCGCACGGAATGCTGCGTGGGCTTGGTCTTCAACTCACCCGCCGCAGACACGTAAGGCACCAGCGTTACGTGGATCAGGCAGGTATGATCAGCCGGCAGATCGTTGCGCAACTGGCGGATCGCCTCGATGAAGGGCAGGCTCTCGATATCGCCAACCGTGCCGCCGATTTCGCACAGGATGAAATCATGATCGCCCTGGTCGTCCAGCGCGAACTGCTTGATCGCATCGGTCACGTGCGGGATCACCTGCACCGTGGCGCCAAGGTAATCACCGCGCCGTTCCTTGGCGATGATGTCGCGGTAAACGCGGCCCGAGGTGATGTTGTCGCTCTGCCGCGCGGAGACGCCGGTGAAACGTTCGTAGTGGCCGAGGTCCAGGTCCGTTTCCGCACCGTCATCCGTCACATAGACTTCGCCATGCTGGTAGGGGCTCATCGTCCCCGGATCGACGTTGAGATAGGGGTCGAACTTGCGAATGCGGACTTTGTAGCCACGCGCCTGCAGGAGGGCGGCAAGGCTTGCCGCCATAAGACCTTTGCCAAGCGAGGAGACCACGCCGCCGGTGATGAAAATGTACCGCGCCATGGGAGTTGGGCCTTAGGGACCAAACCGGATTCGTGGCAAGCCACCAAATGCCGAAAAAGAGGAAACATCCACCGCGGCGTGACCTTGCGGGCCACGCGACGCAGTGAAATCACGTAATAATTGCGAAAGGGCGCAGGTTTATTCGGCGATGCCGTCCAGCGCGCTGTCCTGTGCCGGCGCCTGTTCGCCACCGGCAGCCGGTGCCGCAGCGGGCGCGCCGTCAGCCGGGAGGATGCCCTCCAGGCCCGGCGGCGGCGTGGTGTTGGCCGGAGTGGTCACCGAGCGGTCCAGCGTCTGGTCAATCTCGCCGCCGGAAGTGGTGTTGATCGCCACCGCTGCAAGGGCAATGGACAGGCCGACGAACAGGATCGCCAGCCACTTGGTGGTGCGCGAAAGGAAGTCCGCCGCGCCGCGCGCCGACATCAGGCCGCCCGGGCTGCCGCCGCCGCCAATGCCAAGGCCGCCGCCTTCGGATCGCTGCATCAGCACCACCACGACCAGGGCAAAGGCGACGATCGCCTGGATAACGGTGAGGAACAGGAAAAGGCTCATCAGTCAGCTTTCCGAAAATGCGCGGGCCGCCCGGTCAGGCGGGGCAGTATCAATTTGCCGCTATCTAGGGCGCACCGGCCCCCGGGGCAAGGTGTCAGCTTTCCATCGCTTCCGCAGCGGCAGCAATGATGCCGAGGAAGCTTTCCGCCGTCAGACTGGCGCCACCCACCAGCGCGCCGCCCACTTCGGCAGCGGCCAGCAGCTCGCCGGCGTTGTCCGGCTTGACCGAACCGCCGTATAGGATGCGCACCTTGCTGCCCGCTGCTTCGCCATAGATGCCCTTCAGCACTTCGCGGATCGAGCGGTGCATGGCGCCCACGTCTTCCACGGTCGGCGTGCGGCCCGTGCCGATGGCCCAGACCGGTTCGTAAGCCACGGTGACCTTTTCGGCCGCTTCCGGAGCCGGCGGCAGCGAGCCCTGGAGCTGGCTGGCAACCACGGCTTCCGCCGTGCCCGCATCACGCTCTGCCTCGGTCTCGCCAACGCAGACGATGACCGACATGCCGGCAGCCAGCACAGCCTCGGCCTTGGCGCGCACGATCGCGTCAGTCTCGCCATGATCGGCGCGGCGTTCGGAATGGCCGACGATGGTGAAGCCGGCACCGGCATCCTTGATCATCGGCGCGGAAATGTCGCCCGTGTGCGCGCCGCCTTCGGCCGCGTGGCAATCCTGCGCGCCGACGGCAATCAGGGCGGCTTCCTTGCGGATGGCGTGGATCAGGGTGAACGGAGGGGCCAGCGCCACCTCGACCTTCACGAGGCGTTCGGCCCCGCGATCAATCGCCCGCGCTTCCGACAGCATTGCGCGGGTGCCGTTCATTTTCCAGTTGCCGACAATATAGGGGCGCTCGGCCATCATTTTACCTTAGTGAATTTGTAAATAAGGGGGTCTGCCATTTCGGGCAGCAAGCACTCGCCGCTAATGCGCAGTCCGCAGCTTGTCAAAGCCGCAATTAGCCTAAGCCGGGGGTATGTGGTCATTGCCGCTTCGGCTGTTGCGGGCGCGCCGCAGGGACGATAAAGCGCCTGCCAAAGTAGGTTCCGGCTGCCTTGACGGGCATGGCGCGGGACAGGTTTCTACCGGGAAGTGTCCATTTCATGCTGCAAGTCTTCCGCAACTTCTTCAAATCCAAGCTGGGCGTTGGGTTCACCCTGGGCTTCCTGGTGCTGATCGCCTTCGCTTTCGCCAGCGGGGACGTGGCCAACACCAGCCTGGGCGGCGCGGTCAGCGGCGGTGACAGGGTTGCCAAAGTGGGTGACGAACGGATCGAGGCGACGGACCTGAACGAGGCCGTCCGCGTGGCTCTGGATAACGCGCGGCAGCAGAATCCTACCCTTTCGATGCAGGCCTTCCTGGCGCAGGACGGGCTGGAAAACACTCTCAACAACCTCATTGCGCGCCGGGCCCTGTCGGTCGTGGCCAACGAATATGGCCTGCGGATCGGCCAGCGCCTGGTGGACAGCGAAATCACCAAGAACCCCAACCTGCGCGGGCCGGACGGCAATTTCAGCGAGGAAACCTACCGCACGGCCCTGCGCCAGCAGAACATCAGTGAAGATACGTTCCGCGAGGACATCCGCATGGGCCTGCTCGCCCAGCAGGTGCTCGCGCCGGTGCAAGTCCTGCCGCAGATGCCGCGCTCCATTGCCCTGCGCTATGCCCAGCTTGGCCTCGAAACGCGCACCGGCACCATCGCCGCCCTGCCCGCCAGCGCCTTTGCCCCGGCGGGCGATCCCACCCCGGCGCAGGTAAGCGCCTACTACGCCGAGAACCGCAGCGACTATATCCGCCCGGAACGCCGCGTGATCCGCTATGCCGTGTTCGGCGAGGAAGCCTTCGGGAACCTGCCCGCCCCCACGGACGCACAGATCCAGGCCCGCTACCAGCGCGATGCCGCACAGTACGCCGCGCGCGAGACGCGCCGTTTCACCCAGCTCGTCGTCACCACCCGCGCCGCCGCGCAGGCGATCATCGCCGAAGTCAACGGCGGCGCCACGCTGGAAGCGGCGGCGCGTAGCAAGGGCCTTTCCACCACTGCGGTGGCGCTGACCACGAAGGCCGATTTCGCCACGTCCACGTCCGACGCGGTGGCCAACGCGGCTTTCGCCACCAGCCAGGGCCAGCTTTCGGCTCCCGCTCAGGGCGGCATTGGCTGGTACGTACTGCGGGTCGATGAAGTGGTTCGCCAGCCCGCTCGTACACTGGCGCAGGTGCGTGGGGAAATCTCCACCGCGCTTGCCGCCGAACAGAAGCGCGAGGCGCTGAACGAAGCGACGGCCCGGATCGATGACGACTTCTCCGAAGGCAAGTCGCTGACCGACGTCGCGCGCGAGCTGAACCTTGAAGTACGCACCACCCGCCCGCTCACAGCAGCGGGCCAGGTTTACGGCACGACCGAGAGCGCCCCGGCGGAACTGGCGCCGGTGCTGGCGACCGCGTTCGAAATGGACGAATCGCAGCCGCAGCTGGCGGAAACCGTGGCGGGCGAACAGTTCATCGTGTTCGACGTGTCGCAGATCACCGCCTCCGCCCCCGCCCCGCTGGCGGAAATCCGCGAGCAGGTGGCATTGGCCTGGCGGCAGGCGGAAGGCATGAAGGCGGCGGGGGCTGCCACCGCGCGGATCATGCAGCGCTTGGCCCAAGGGCAAACTCTGGCAGCAGCCGTGGCTGCAGAACGCAAGCAGTTGCCGCCGGTCGATTCGCTTACCATCAGTCGGCAGGACATGGAGCGCAACCGCCGCGTCACCCGTCCGCTGGCGCTGTTCTTCTCGATGGCCAAGGGCACTACCAAGGCGCTGGAAGTGGTGGAACAGGGCGCCTGGTTCATCATCTCGCTGACCGGGATCGAGGCGCCCGAGGTGCCGGCGGACAGCCCCATCGCCGCTTCGGCCCGCACCCAGCTGGCCGGCCTGCTGCCCGATGAATACGCACAGCAATTCGTGGAGGCGGTGCGCGGCCAGGTCGAAGTGGAAATCAACCAGCCGGCGGTCAATGCCGTGGGCGAGGCGATCGGCGGGTCGGGCAATTGAGCGGCGCTGACAGTGTGACCGCCAGCACCCTAGCCAACGCGACCGCGGCTGGAGAAGCCCTCGCGCAGGGACGGCATGCGCTTGTCTGGCGCAAGCTGGTGGCCGATACCGAGACCCCGGTGGGCGCGGCGCTCAAGCTGATCCGGCCGGGCCGGGGTGATTTCCTGCTGGAATCGGTCGAAGGCGGCGAGGTTCGCGGTCGCTACTCGATGCTCGGCCTTGATCCGGACCTCATGTTCCGCGCCACCGGCGCCTCGTGCGAGGTCAACCGCCACTGGCAGGTGGATCAGGACGCGTTCGAGCCGCTGGCCGGCGACAGCCTGGCCGAGCTGCGCGCCCTGGCCGAAAGCTGCCGCATCGACATGCCGAAGGAACTGCCCCCGGCGCTGACCTGCCTCGTAGGCTACTTTGGCTACGAAACCATCGGCCTCGTCGAAAAGCTCCCCCGCGCGCCGCAGAGCGAACTGCAATTGCCGGACATGCTGTTTGCTCGGCCCACGCTGGTGCTGGTGTTTGACCGGTTGAGCGACAACCTGTTCTGCATCGCCCCCCTGTGGGCCGATGGCACCGATCCTGCCCGCGCGATCGAGCGGGCGGGCGAGCGGATTGACGAAGCCCTGCGCCAGCTGGCCACCGCCACCCCGGCCAACGAATGCGCTCGTGACCTGCCCGAGATGGACCTGACGGCAGTCACCGATCCGGCCGAGTACGAACGGATGGTGCTGCGCGCCAAGGACTACATTACCGCGGGCGACATCTTCCAGGTGGTGTTGGCCCAGCGCTTCACCTGCCCCTTCCCCCTGCCGCCGTTTGCGCTGTACCGGGCGCTGCGCCGCGTGAACCCATCGCCGTTCCTCTACTTCCTCGACCTGCCCGGATTTGCCGTCGTCGGTTCGTCCCCGGAAATCCTTGTCCGCGTGCGGCCTGATGCTTCCGGCCACCAGGAAGTCACCATCCGCCCCATCGCCGGCACCCGCCCACGCGGTAAGACGGAGGAGGAGGACCGCGCCAACGAAGTCAGCCTGTTGGGCGACCCCAAGGAATGCGCCGAGCACCTGATGCTGCTGGACCTTGGCCGCAACGACGTGGGCCGCGTGGCTGCGGAAGGCAGCGTCAAGGTAACGGCCAGCTTCACCATCGAGCGTTACAGCCACGTCATGCACATCGTCTCCAACGTCGTCGGCCGCCTGGCCGGGGACAAGGACGCGATCGACGCACTCTTCGCCGGCTTTCCGGCAGGGACCGTCTCGGGCGCGCCCAAGGTCCGTGCCTGCCAGATCATTGCCGAACTGGAGCCGGAAACGCGCGGCCCCTATGCCGGCGGCGTGGGCTATTTCGCGCCGGATGGATCGGTGGACAGCTGCATCGTCCTGCGCACCGCCGTGGTAAAGGACGGGGTCATGCACGTGCAGGCTGGTGCGGGCATCGTGGCTGACAGCGATCCCGCCTACGAGGCGGCGGAATGTCGCCACAAGGCCAGCGCGCTGGTCGCCGCCGCACGCGAAGCAGCCCGCGTGGCGGGAGAAGCGGGTTTCGGCCAGTAGGATGGCGCCAGTGAAGCGGTTTGCCGCGCTGGCCGCGCTCACCCTTGTTGCCGGGTGTGATGAACCGCCACCTGTAGCCCCGCAACCGCTGGAAACCATCGTGGCCAGTCCGCGGCAGCCCTCTGCGTGTGTGCAGGTCGTATTCGAGGAGCAGGCCTTTTTCGATTGCGTGGCCGATCCGGCCCGCCATCGCATCCGCGCCGCGCTGGCCGGGCCGGATGGTGCGCCGCTGCGCAGTTTTGCCGCCCTTGCCGGAACGCGCGGGGCAAGCGCCGCACCGGTGGCCTTTGCCGTCAATGCCGGCATGTTTGACAACGATGGCAAGCCGATCGGCTATTTCGTGCAGGATGGCGAACGCCTCCAGACCCTCAACCGCAACGACGGCGGCGGCAATTTCCACCTGAAGCCCAACGGCGTTTTCTTCGGCGGGGAGGACGGCAAATGGCAGGTGATGGAAACCGAGGCCTTCTACCACAACGTATCTGACCGGCCCGCTTTCGGCACCCAGTCCGGCCCCATGCTGGTGATCGACGGTGAATTGCACCCCGCATTCTCCGACGACGGGGATTCGCTGAAGATCCGCAACGGCGTGGGCGTGGACGCACAGGGCCGTGCTCATTTCGTGCTCAGCGCAGCCCCGGTCAGCTTCGGCAGCTTTGCCCGCTTTTTCCGTGACGAGGTGGGCGCGCGCAACGCCCTGTTTCTGGACGGGCAGGTTTCGCAGTTGTGGGACCCGGCGACGGAGCGCCTCGACAACGGCGTCCCCATCGGCCCCATGATCGTGGTGGAAATGCGCGATCAGGGTGAGTAAGGCCCTCATCCATGATACTCGTCATCGACAACTACGACAGCTTCACCTTCAACCTGGTCCACTACGTCATGGAACTGGGGGCCGAGGTGAAAGTGGTGCGCAACGATGCCATTACCGTGGCCGAAGCACTGGCGCTGAAGCCGCAGGGCGTGTTGCTGAGCCCCGGCCCCTGCACGCCCAGCGATGCGGGCATCTGCCTCGACATGGTGGCGGCCTGTGCGGAAGCGAAATTGCCGCTGCTGGGCGTGTGCCTGGGCCACCAGTCCATTGGCCAGCACTTCGGCGGCAAGGTGGTGCGCGGCGGGTTGATGCACGGCAAGACCTCGCTGGTCGACCATGATGGTACCGGCGTGTTTGCCGGCCTGCCCAGCCCCTATACCGCCACCCGCTATCACTCGCTGATCGTGGAAGACATTCCGGATTGCCTGATCGTCAACGCCACCAGCGAGACGCCGGGCCTTGATGGCACCGCCGTGATGGGGTTCCGCCACCGCGACCTGCCGATCCACGGCGTGCAGTTCCACCCGGAAAGCATTGCCACGGAACACGGCCATGCCTTGCTGGCCAACTTCCTCCACATCTGCGGGATCAAGACCAGGCAAGTGGCATGAGCCTCACGTTTTCCGAAGCCGAGGCGTTGTTCGGGCGCATGCTTGATGGCGAAATGGCTGACGCGGAGATCCGCGACCTACTGATCGAGCTGACAGATCGGGGCGAGACCGCCCAGGAAATCGCCGGCGGGGCCAAGGCCATGCGCCAGCGGATGAAGCGGATCAGTGCCCCCGCCAACGCCATCGACGTGTGCGGCACGGGGGGCGATGGGCAGCACAGCCTCAACATCTCCACCGCCACGGCCATCGTGATTGCCGCCTGCGGTGTGCCTGTGGCCAAGCACGGCAACCGCGCGGCCAGCAGCAAGGCGGGCACGGCCGATACGCTGGAGGCGTTGGGCCTCAACCTCGACCGGGCAGGCGAACTGGCGGAGCAGACGCTGGCCGATATCGGCATCGCCTTCCTGTTCGCGCAGACGCACCACCCGGCGATGCGCCACGTGATGCCGATCCGCAAGGAAATCGGCCGCCGCACCATCTTCAACCTGCTTGGCCCCATCGCCAATCCGGCAGGAGTAACCCGCCAGCTCATCGGCATTGCCCGGCCCGATTATGTCGACACCTATCGCGATGCGATGCAGCTGCTTGGCATGGACAAGGTGATGATCGTCTCCGGCATGGAAGGGCTGGACGAGCTTTCAATCGCCGGCCCTACCCGCGTCGCCACCATCGGCATCGAGGGGATTGGCGGCCAGGTGGTGCCGGAAGATGCCGGTCTTCCGCGCCATTCGCTGGATGCCCTGCGTGGCGGTGATGCACAGTTCAACGCCGCCGCGCTCGCCCGCCTGCTGGACGGGGAACCGGGGGCTTACCGCGATGCCGTGTTGCTCAATTCCGCAGCTGCGCTGCTGGTGGCGGGCGAAGTACACACCTGGCGCGAAGGCGCCGAAGAAGCGGCGGAGGCCATCGACAAGGGCCTTGCCAAGGCGCTGCTCGATTGCTGGATTGCCGCGACGAAATGACCGACAAACTGACCGAAATCTGCGCCACCAAGCGTGAAGAAGTACTCGCCCGGCAGGCCCTCGCCACGCTGGAGGACCTGGACCGCGAGGCGCGCGAACAGACCGCGCCGCGTGGATTTGAGGAAGCGCTGCGCGCCCGCGCCGCCACCGGCTTTGCCTTGATCGCGGAAATCAAGAAAGCCAGCCCGTCCAAGGGCCTGATCCGGGCCGATTTCCGGCCGGCGGAACATGCCGCGGCTTACCAGCAGGGCGGCGCGGCGTGCCTTTCGGTCCTCACCGACGCGCCCTATTTCCAGGGGCACGAGGATTTCCTGATGGATGCCCGTGCCGCTTGCGACCTGCCCGTCCTGCGCAAGGATTTCATGGTCGATCCGTGGCAGGTAGCGGAAGCCCGCGCCATCGGGGCCGATGCAATCCTGATCATCGTTGCCGCGCTGGACGACGTGCTGATGGCCGAGATCGAGGCTGCCGCCATCGAACGCAGAATGGACGTGCTGGTCGAAGTCCATGACGAGGCCGAGATGGAGCGCGCCGCGCGGCTGCGTTCGCGCCTGATCGGCGTCAACAACCGCGATCTGCGCCGGTTCGTCACCGATCTTGGCACGACTGAACGGCTGGCCCCGCTGGCCCCGGATGGTACCTTGCTGGTGGGCGAAAGCGGGATCAACAGCCACGCCGATTGCGTGCGCCTGGCCAAGGCAGGCGTGCGGACGTTCCTGGTTGGCGAAAGCCTGATGCGGCAGGATGACGTTGCTGCCGCCACCCGCGCCTTGCTGGAGGGCTGACAGGGCATGGCCAAGCTCACCCATCTGGACGAGACCGGCGCAGCCCGCATGGTGGATGTCGGCGGCAAGGCCGAAACGCGCCGCACCGCCACGGCCGAGGGGCGCATCGCCATGTCGCCCGCCACGCTGGCCGCCGTGCGCGAAGGGTCCGGCCCCAAGGGTGACGTGCTGGCAACCGCACGCATTGCCGGAATCATGGCCGCCAAGAAGACCGGCGATCTCATCCCCATGTGCCATCCGCTGGCGCTGGAAACCGTCTCGGTCGATTTCGCATTCGAGGATACCGCCGTGCGGGTGATCGCGCGCGCCGCGCTTACTGGCAAGACCGGGATCGAGATGGAAGTGCTGACCGCCGCCTCCATCGCGCTGCTGACGATCTATGACATGGCCAAGGCCCTGGAAAAGGGCATGGTGATCGAACATGTCCGCCTGGTCGAGAAGACCGGCGGCAAGAGCGGGGACTGGCGCGCGGAATGACCGTGCTTCCGCCGCCGCTGCCGTGGGACGAGGCGCAGGCGCGGCTGCTGGCGAGCGTTAACCCGCTGTCACCTGAAAACCTGCCCCTGCCGCAGACGCCCGGCCGCTACCTTGCCAGCGATGCCCTCTCAGCCCGGACGCAGCCGGCAGCGGATCTGTCCGCCATGGATGGCTACGCCGTGGGCCTCGATGACCTCGCCGGCCCCTGGCGCGTGGTGGGGGGAAGCGCGGCGGGCCATCCCTTTGACGGAAAAGTGAGCGCGGGTGAGGCTGTGCGCATCTCTACCGGGGCGGTGGTCCCGGCAGGTGCTGGTGCCATCCTGCTGCAGGAAAATGCCCATCGCGATGGCGATGTGCTGACCCTGACGAATAACGACGGCCCCACCGCACGGCACATCCGCCGCCGGGGCTTCGATTTCGCTCAGGGAGATGTGCTGCTCAAGGCCGGCAGCCCGGTTACCCCGGCGGCGCTGGCACTGGCAACGATGGGTGGGCTCACCACCTTGTCCGTCCACCGCCTGCCCCGCCTTGCCGTGATCGATTCCGGTGATGAACTGGCGGGCGATCCCAACCCCATCGCAGACCACCAGATCCCCGCCAGCAATGGCCCCATGCTGCAGGCGATGACGGCCCCGCTGACTGCATCGGTGCTGCGCCTCGGTCCGGTTCCTGACAAACTGGAAGCGTTGAAGGCCGCATTCGGCTCTGCGGCGGATTGCGACGTGATCGTCACCACTGGCGGCGCTTCTGTGGGCGATCACGACCTTGTGCGCCCGGCGCTGGACGCCTGGGGCGCGACGATAGATTTCTGGCGCATTGCGCTGAAGCCCGGCAAGCCGCTGATGGTTGCGCGGCGCGGCCCGCAACTGGTGCTGGGCCTTCCGGGCAACCCGGTATCCAGCTTCGTGACCGCCACGTTGTTCCTGCTGCCGGTGCTGCGGCGCCTTGCCGGGGCGAAGACCTGTGCGCCCGGCGCAATCTGGCAAAGCCTCGCCCACCCCCTCCCGGCGGTCGGCAACCGGACCGAGTTTTTGCGCGGCGTGCATGACGGTGCCAGCGTGCGCGTGGTTGAGCAGCAGGATTCCAGCGCGCTGAGGTCACTGGCGCGGTCCAACTGCCTGGTTCTGCGCCCGGCTGGAAGTGCCCCTGCCGAGGCCGGGGAACGGGTGCAGGTCTTTCCGCTCCATAATGGTTCTATCGCTTGACGCGTTAGCGTTTGTTTCATAATTGTTCCTTGTTCGTTCACTAATTGGAACGAATCCCATTGTCCCGGCGGCGTTGGATTGGCGCCCGGAATGTGAGGGGAACTGACCATGTTGACTGCAAAGCAGCGCGAACTGCTCGTGTTTATCCAGCGCAAGCTGGAAGACAGCGGCATCTCTCCTTCGTTCGAGGAGATGAAGGACGCGCTTGACCTCAAGAGCAAGTCGGGCGTTCACCGGCTGATCTCCGCCCTGGAAGAGCGCGGCTTTATCCGCCGCCTGCCCAACCGCGCCCGCGCGCTGGAAGTACTCAAGGAACCCGATGACATGGCCGCCGGGCGTTCCACCGCCAAGGCCGCCAACGATGCGGTGGGCGCGGTTGTCTCCCCGCCCAAGGCCGCACCGCAGCCGGCCAATGACGTGATCGAGGTGCCGCTCCACGGCAGGATCGCCGCCGGCGCGCCGATCGAGGCGCTGGAGGACTACACCTCCCTACCCGTCCCCGCAGCCCTGCTGGGCGCTGGCGAGCACTATGCGCTGGAAGTGTCGGGCGATTCGATGATCGAGGCCGGCATTCTCGATGGTGACTATGCGCTGATCCGCAAGACCAGCACTGCTCGCGATGGCGAGATCGTGGTGGCACTGGTCCGCAACGAGGAGGCAACCCTCAAGTACCTGCGGCACGAAGGCGGCAAGATCAGGCTTGATCCGGCGAACGGCGCTTACGCTCCGCAGATTTATGCCGAACACGAGGTCCAGGTCCAAGGCAAGCTCGCCGGGCTGCTGCGCCGCTACCACTGATCATTTCGCGCGGGCGGGCGTTCTAGTCCTCCGTTCGCCCGCGCCACCAGCCATGTTCCCCCTCTCCCTGGGCTACCGTGCGCAGCGAAGGGCCGCTCGAGAAGGCTCCGCCATCCAGCAGGATGGACAGGCCGCCAGTCTCATCCAGCATGGCCCGGTCAGCTTTCAGCCAGCGCGGGCGACATGCGCGTGGCAGCCAGCGATCAGAAATCACGATATCGGCCCGTTCGCAGGCGGCGGCCAAGGCCCGCTCCTCGATCCGCTGCCGACTGCGGCTCATCAGCACGTGCCAGGCGCGGCCGCCGCGATCGAGCGTGATGACGCAGAAATCGGCTGAGCAATGCGCACCCGGCCATTCGTCCAGCGTTACGGGCTCCCCAGTTACACCTGCTAGTTCCAACAGGTTCTCGCGTGTGTAATCGCTGCGGCTTTCACGCAGCACCAGCAGTTGCTCTCCCTCCCCGGTTATGCCCACGTGCCGCCCGTCGCCCGAGACCAGGAGATCGGGCACGGGCGTCATGAGCAGGAGGATCGATGCCAGGGCCACCGGCACGAAGCCAAGCAGGCGCTTGCGACCATGCCACAACGCCAGCCACAGGCCGCCGCAGATGAACAGGGCATAGGTACCCCCGGTCATCTGCGGCATCAGCTTCACCGCACCGGGCTGACCTGCGGTGAACCGGGCAATGGCCAGGAGGAGGTCAAGCGACTGGCCAGCAAGCCACCATACCGGGCCACCAAGGCCCGCCACGTCCAGCACCAGTGCCAGTGCAATCAATGGCATGGCGACAAAAGTGACGAGGGGTATGCCCACCATGTTGGCCAGCGCGCCGTAAACCCCCGCTCGGTGAAAATGGAACAACACGATAGGCATCAGCGCCAGTTCAATGACGAAACCAGTCACGAGCAGCATCAGCAGGCGCCGCCCGGTGCGCCGCAACCACGTTTCTTCCCGCGCCTTGAGGAATGCGCGCACCGGGCCCGCTTCATGCAGCGCGATGATCGCGATCACGGAAGCAAAGCTCATCTGGAAGCCGGGGCTGGCCAGAACCTCCGGCCAAAGCACCAGCACGCAGGCCGCAGCCACGGCAACCATGCGCATCGACAGGGGTTCACGCCCCAGCGCCAACGCGCCCAGCACCAGCAGCGCGGCTATACAGCTGCGCATCGTCGGCACTTCCGCTCCCGTCAGCAGCGTGTAACCTACCCCGGCCAGCGCCCCAAGTGCCGCTGCCGCTACCGGCAACCGCACACGCAGCGCCAGCCATGGCCACAATGCCAGCAGGCGCAGCGCCAGGACAAAAGTCCCCGCCACCACCGCGCTTACGTGCAGCCCACTGATCGAAAGCAGGTGGGTGAGACCGGAATCGCGCATCGCCTCTTCGTTTTGTGGACTGATCCCGCCGCGATCCCCGCTGGCAAAGGCAGCCGCGATGGCCCCGGCTTCGCCGGGCAGGCGGCTGCGCACGTGATCGGCCAGGCTGCGCTGGGCGCCCGCCAGCAAAGGGGCACTCCCCGCCGGCTCGACAACCGCAAGGCCATCCCCCTGCACGGTGCCAGTGGCGGCAAGGCCATCAAACCAGGCCGTCCGCGCGAAGTTGTAGGCTCCCGGCAGCATGGGCGGGGCTGGCGGCATCAACCGCGCGGAAAAGCGCACCACGGCCCCTTCGCGAAACGCCGGATCGTCATCTTCCAGCGGCACATTGAGGCGCACCTTGATCGCCCGCCCGCTTTCCGGTTCGCGCATGGCCATGGTCAACCGCACCCGGTCTTCGGCGGGTTGTTCCTCGCGTTCCAGAACCCGGCCGGTGAAGGTGCCCGACAGGGGCCGTTCTATCCCCGGTTGCCCAACCAGCGCGCTGCGCGCCCAGATCAGCGCCAGGCCGATGGCAAACGCCAGGGCCAACACGACGCAGGCCTGCACCAGGCGCCCGCGATCGGGCCGGCCGCGCCACGCCGCCAGCGCGCCCAGCGCGCCGATGGCAGCCAGTGCCAGCGCCAGGATCCACGCAAACGGGCCGGGTAGCAGAAACCACGCGGCAACTCCCGCGGCAAGCGCCGCCACCAGCCACGGTCCGCGATCAAATCCCGACCGTTCGAGAAACGCCTCCACCGCACCGAGCGCGCTGGACAAAGAGGCGCGGTTTCGCCAAGGCGATTGCCGCATCGCAGCATCGCCCGACTCCTCCCCCAGCGGAACCAGCGGCGTCGATTGGGTTGCCATGCCAGGATTGGACAGGAATCAGGACCTTATGGCAAGCACCAGCGCAGCAGCACCCGGCACCAGTGGCCCTGCCGTCACGCGCCCGGTTGTTACCCGCTTCGCTCCTTCCCCCACCGGTTACCTTCACATCGGTGGCGCGCGCACCGCGCTGTTCAACTGGCTGTTCGCCCGCCATCACGGTGGCACCTACCTTCTGCGGATCGAAGACACCGACCGCGCCCGCTCCACCGATGCCGCGATCGATGCCATTTTCGACGGGCTCGAATGGCTGGGCCTTGGCGGGGATGGTAAACCGGTGTTCCAGTTCGCCCGTTCTGCCCGCCATGCCGAAGTCGCGCACCAGTTGCTTGAAGCCGGCCACGCCTATCGTTGCTACCTCACGCAGGAAGAACTCGCCGCCCGCCGTGAAAAAGCGCAGGCCGAGCGCCGCCCTTTCCGCATCGACAGCGAATGGCGCGACGCCGCGCCGGAAACCTGGCCGGCAGACAAGCCCTACGTGGTGCGCATAAAGGCGCCCAAGGACGGGACCAGCACCATTGCTGACCTCGTGCAGGGCAGCGTCACCGTCAACAACGCGGAACTGGACGACTTCATCCTCCTGCGCAGCGATGGTACCCCCACCTACATGCTGGCCGTGGTGGTTGACGATCACGACATGGGGGTGACCCACATCATCCGCGGGGACGATCACCTCAACAACGCCTTCCGCCAGCGCACCATCATCACCGCGATGGGCTGGCCGGTTCCGGAATATGCGCACATTCCGCTGATCCACGGCAACGATGGGGCCAAGCTGTCCAAGCGCCACGGCGCACTGGGCGTGGACGCCTATCGCGATGAACTGGGTATCCTGCCCGAGGCGCTGTTCAACTACCTGCTGCGCCTTGGCTGGGGCCATGGCGACCAGGAGGAATTCACGCGCGAGGAAGCTGTGGCGCTGTTCGACATCGCCAACGTCAACAAGGGCGCCAGCCGCTTCGACATGAAGAAGCTGCTGAACATGAACGGCCACTACATCCGCCAGGCGGATGATGCCCGGCTGGCCGAACTGGCAGCCAAGCGGATCGGCCCGGCGGCCGATGTCGCCCTGCTGACCGAGGCCATGCCGGTGCTGAAGACCCGCGCCCGCGACATGATCGAACTGGCCGACGGGGCAATGTTCCTGTTCAAGCAGCGCCCGCTTGAAATGGACGAGAAAGCCGCGGCCCTGCTGGACGATGAGGCCCGCGCGCGGCTGGCGGTAATCGCCTCCCGTCTCGCAGCGGAATCAAACTGGACAATCGAGGGGCTGGAGGCCAATCTCAAGGCCTACGCCGAGGAATTGGGTTTGGGCCTTGGCAAGCTGGCGCAGCCGCTGCGCGCCGCGCTGACGGGGCAGACGACATCGCCCGGTATTTTCGACGTTCTGGTCCTGCTGGGCCGCGAGGAAAGCCTGGCGCGGATCAAGGCGCAGGCCAGCGCCTGACAGCAATTCAACTTTCATGCTGCCGGTCAATGGTGGCAACAGGGGTTCAAGGAGACAGAAATTGACGGACAAGAAGGCGCAGCTGACCCTGGATGGCAACAGCTTTGAATTCCCGGTCATGCAGGGCAGCACCGGCCCGGACGTGATCGATATCCGCAAGCTGTACGGCCAGACCGGCCTGTTCACGTACGATCCCGGCTTCACCTCCACCGCCAGCTGCGAAAGCGCGCTGACCTACATCGATGGCGATGAAGGCGTGCTGCTGCACCGCGGCTACCCCATCGGCCAGCTGGCCGAAGATTCCAGCTTCATGGAAGTGTCCTATCTGCTGCTGAACGGCGAACTGCCCAGCGCGACTGAACTGGACGAATTCACCCGCACGATCAGCCGCCACACCATGCTGCACGAACAGCTGGCCACCTTCTACCGCGGCTTCCGCCGTGACGCGCACCCGATGGCGATCATGTGCGGCGTGGTGGGCGCCCTGTCGGCCTTCTATCATGACAGCACCGACATTTCCGATCCGGTGCAGCGCCGCATCGCCAGCCACCGCCTGATCGCCAAGATGCCGACCATCGCGGCCATGGCCTACAAGTATTCGGTGGGTCAGCCGTTCATCTACCCGGACAACTCGCTGTCCTACACCGGCAACTTCCTGAAGATGACCTTCGGCGTCCCGGCCGAGGAATACGAAGTGATCCCGGCGGTCGAAAAGGCCATGGACCGGATCTTCATCCTCCACGCCGACCACGAACAGAACGCCTCCACCTCCACGGTGCGCCTGGCAGGCTCTTCCGGCGCCAACCCCTTCGCCTGCATCGCGGCCGGCATCGCCTGCCTGTGGGGTCCGGCCCATGGCGGCGCGAACGAAGCGGCGCTCAACATGCTGCGCGAAATCGGCACGCCCGACCGCATCCAGCACTACATTGACCGCGCCAAGGACAAGAACGACCCGTTCCGCCTGATGGGCTTTGGCCACCGCGTGTACAAGAACTACGACCCGCGCGCGACGGTGATGCAGAAGACCGTGCGCGAGGTGTTCGATGCCTTGAAGGTCAGCGATCCGGTGTTCGAAACCGCCTTGCGGCTGGAGGAAATCGCCCTGTCCGATCCGTATTTCGCGGAAAAGAAGCTGTTCCCCAACGTGGACTTCTATTCGGGCATCATCCTTTCGGCCATCGGCTTCCCGACCACCATGTTCACCGCGCTCTTCGCGCTGGCCCGCACCGTGGGCTGGGTGGCGCAGTGGAACGAGATGATCTCGGACCCCGGCCAGAAGATCGGGCGCCCGCGCCAGCTCTACACCGGCCCGACGCAGCGCGATTACGTGCCGGTCGAAAAGCGCTAAGCAGCAGGAGGCGCGGTCGGTCATCAGGCGAGCCGATTTCTCCAGAGAAATCGGGTGGCCGCGCCAGCTCTGCACCGGCCCGACGCAGCGCGATTACGTGCCGGTCGAAAAGCGCCAAACGCCACCAACACCAGACAAAAGGCCCCTGCGATTGCGGGGGCCTTTTTCCTTGCGGCTCAGCGCGGGGCCTTGCGCCGATCAACGAAGGTGGGCAGCGTCAGCGTGAAGCGCGCGCCCTGCCCCTTGGCACTATCCACGGTCAGCGACCCGTTCATGGCCACGGCCAGGCGGCGCGAGATGTAAAGGCCAAGGCCCGATCCGCCATCGCCGGTGCGCCCCAGTCGCTCGAACTTGCCGAACACGCGTGCCTGCTCGTCCGGGTCCAGCCCCTCGCCCTGGTCAGCCACGGTCACGCGGGCGCTTGCGCCATCGTGCTCCACGCGGATCCACACACCCGATCCGGCAGGGGAATAACGGATCGCGTTGCCCAGCAGGTTGAGCAGGATTTGCAGCACCCGGCGGAATTCGCCGATGGCAGGCGCGGTTTCGCCGGGTTTGGGCGCATCGATCGATATGCAGCGCTCCCGCGCACGCACACCCAGGATGCCTGCGGCGCGGCGCGCCACATCGGCCAGGTCGATATGGTCGGGCGCGGGGCTGAACTCCTCGTCCTCGACCATTTCAAGCGTGGTCAAATCCTCGATCAGCGCAAGCAGGTGTTCCCCGGCAGAGGCAATGTCGGCAGCATAGGCGCTGTATTCTTCCGCCAGCGGCCCCGCCATCTGCATTCGGATGGTCTCGGCATTGGCAATGATGCGCGCCACGGGTTGGCGCAACACCGGGGCAATATCGCGGCCGATGGCTGGCAGGCGGCGAGCATCGGCCTCTGCCGCGGCGGGAGCAACAGCCGCCGCGGGAGCAGGCTCCGGCAAGGACTGGTCGGCCACCAGCAACAATTCGAACCCGGCACTACTGGCGACGGGCTGGCCTAGCGGCACGAGTGTTGCCTGCCACGCGCGATCCGAGCCGGGGATGTTGAGGCGCGCGCCATCGAGCAGTCGCCAATGCGCCGGCTGGCGCTGGCCTGCCGGCTGCCTGTCGCCTGCCAAAGTGACAAAATGCATCCACGGGTGGCCCGGTGCGGCCCGCATGGCCTCTACCAGGCCCACGACATCGGGCGCGCGTCCTTCCACCGCCAGCACGCCTTGCGCCGGATCGAGCCGTGCGACAACCTCGGCAACCTGCCGCGCCAGCGCCAGCTGCCGCTCCCGCTCGATCGCGGGGAGAGGATCAATCACGGGGTCAGCCCGCCAGTTGGTCAGGGTGATGCGGCAACCGCCCTCCCCGCCGTCCGGCTCCACCTCTGCCCAGGCGCTGATTGTGTCATTGGCGTCCCGCGCCTGGATCGACCGGGCGAGGCGGAAGCCATAGGCACGCGCCTTGCGCACCAGTTCCAGCAACGCCGGGGCCACGATCAAACCGGGCATTTCCCCGCCATTGCGCAGTTGCAGGCCGGCCAGCGGTTCGTCCGCCTCGACCAGCCAGTCCCGCGCATCGGTGCGCGCGCGCGTCCGGATTGGGGCGATGGAGGCCATCGATCAGCCCACGATTTCCAGCGCGGAGGCTGCCAGGAGGCCCGCCGCCTTGTCTGGCGTGACCATATCGAAGCCTTCGGGCAGGAGCGCGTCCGGATGCAGATAAAGGAATTGCTCCTCCAATGCCGAATGGTCCAGACCAGCTGCGCGCAGGGAAAGGGCCAAACGGGCCAACTGGTTTTCCCCCAGCGAGAGGACCACCAGTGCCCGGTCCTGCCCGGAAGCCATGGCCAGCGCCGTGGCAAACACGGCCAGACCGGCATTCTCGATGGCCAAGGCCCGCGGTGCACGTGAGCCCAGCGCCATCACCAGGCGGCTGAGCTGGGCAAGGCGGCCCTGCGCCTCGTCATAGTCGGCGCGCAACCGCGCTTCCGCAGCCAGGCGAACATGATCCTCTGGCAAGACCGCGCGCAGCGCGACGAGCGCCTTGTGGAACAGGTCACCGGGCAATTCGGCAAGTGGCAGTTCCATGCGCCGCGCCTGCTGGAGGAAGCGCGCCTGCGCGGCGATCAGCTTCATCGCGGCATCGGCAAGGTTGGCATCACCCGCCCCAGCCAGTTCCTGCAGCAAGGGCGCAAGTACGCCGTCAATCTCGCTGCGGCGCTGCAACCGGTCCACCACAATCGCTTCCAGCGTGAGGGCGTGGGCATGGCCGAGGATGGCAGGATCGGTGAGCAGGCGCGCGACCAGGTCATCGGCAGCGACGGGGTTCCCGCCCACGGCATCCGCCTGCCCTGCCACCTCTCCGCAGGCAAGCATCAGTTGCCTGCCAAGATGGCTCACCATCCCGCGCACCCTGGCGATCACCTCATCGCTGAACAGCGAATGATCCCGGTTTATCAGCAGGTGGCGCAGGATCGGGCGCGTGGACGCCAGCACGGAATCGCCCGCAGACAGGTCGTCACGCAACGCGCGTTCCACCGTTTGCACCGAAGCCTGTGTCCGCCTGTGATCGATCATGCGCCTCATGTTAGGACAGCAGGGTTAAATCCCCGTTATCCTACCTCACGCGCGGCGGCTGAAAAGGCTGGCGGCCACGGCAAGCGTTGCCACCAGCATCAGGCCCACTTCGACCGAGGCCACCATACCGGCAGCAAAAACGACGAGGCAGGCGAGGCTCCGGTCCTGCAGGCTATCCAGCCAGGCCGGACGGCGGCCACCTGCCAGGTTTAGCCCAAGTGCCGCCATCAGCGGCGGAAACAGGCGGCGGAACCAGCGCCCCTCGAGGGCAAAAAAACCGCAGGCGATGATGGCCAGATCGATGCCCCAGCGCAACCGGCTGACCAGGCGCGAGACTTTGTCATCCCGGCCCTGCAGTCGCGCAAGCGAAGCCGCCCCTTCCAGACCCAGCGCCCCCAGTGCAATGGAGAGGAAGCCCCAGGCAGCCAGCCCCTGCCAGCCCAAGAGGACCCCAACCAGAGATAGAACCCCCGCGCCCGTAACGCATGCCGGCACCGCATTCAGCTTGCCCGGAAACCCCGCACCCCAGCGGCGCAAAGCCGCTCCCCACAACCGCCGGCTCAGCGGCTCTCCCGGCACGGGCACAATACGTTGGGCGAGCCATTTTTCCTCGTGCACCCGCACGGGCACGCCGCGTCCCAGTTGCACCCATGCGCCGCTCGCCAGCAGGTCCTCGCCCATGCGCCATTCCGGAACGCCCGCCTGCAAGGCGATGCGCAGGAGTGCTGGGCCGGGTTCGACGTCCTCAGGCAACTCCAGCAGACGGGACAGGACGTGGCCGGGCACGGCCAATGCGCCTGCCCAGGCGCGAGCCAGGTCAATCCGCTCGAAACCCGCCTGCACTCCCGTGGCGGCGGGGAAAGTGGGGATCAGGCCCGCCTGGCCCAGCCCTGCGAGCCAGCGCCCGTCCGTCGGCAGCAACTGCGGTTGCAGCACCAGCAACAAGTCTCCGGGTGCCAGCGCGCCCGCCAAAGCATGCGGCGTGGTCACCTCGCGCACGCGCAGGCCGGCTTTCTCGGCCCTCAGGCGCAGTTCCACCGCCTCCGCGCTGCCGCCACCGCCAAGCAGGAACAGGCTGGAGCACCCGGCGGCCAGCGCATGGTCCAGTTGCCATTGGCCCAGCCAGCGCCCCAGCACCCGGCGCGGCGCGGCATCCTGCAACCCTTCGGCAGGCAGGCACAGCAGCGCGTGGATGGCTTGGGTATCAGGCGAAGGCTTCACGCATCGCTTGGTAGTGGACGGCGCTGCCCCTGCCAAGCAGCAGGTAGCACGCCGGTGCCGCAACGGGTCAATCCGCCGCGGTGATCTTCTGGGAAAATTGCGCCAGCTTGCGCAGGATCACCGGATCTCCCGGAGCGGAATCGATCGCTTCTTCGGCAAGGCGGGACAGTTCCGCAGCATGGAAACTTGCGCCCAGACCCTTGAGCCGCCGGGCCGCCATGTCCCAGTTGGCATCGCAACGGGACCGGTGCAGCAAGTCGACCTGGTGGGCCACGCTCAGGGCAAAGCAGGCCGCAAGCTCGGCCCGCAAGGCGGGATCGCCCCCTGCAGCGGCGGCCAGGTTGGCCTCGAAATCACCCGTGTCCATCATCGCGGGGCATATCATGGACCTAAGCAGTTAAGGCGGGTTTAAGGCGTGGGCCCGGTCTGTTATCCTGCCCGCCATGAACAGACGCAAGAACCTGATCGCGCTGGGGGGCGCATCGGCCGAAGGAATGGAAACGTTTGCGGAAGGCGCTGACAGCGCAGCCGTTTCCCCTCCTGCGGAAGCCCTGCCGGACCACTCCGCAACCGACCTTTCCGGCAACGATGCCTGGATGGACGGAACGGAGGGCGAAGCAGAACCTGCCGATGGCGGCTGGCTCGCCCCGGTGCTGGCGCTGGCAGCCGTCGGCGGCTGGACGGGCTTTTTCGGCTGGAGCCACATCGATGCCTTTACCGCGGGGGCAACCCCGCGCGAATGGTCGACCCTGGTTTCCGAATGGGCCGTGCCGGTTCTGCTGGTCGTCGGCCTGTGGCTGCTGGCCATGCGCAGTTCCACGCGGGAGGCCCGCCGGTTCGGGGCAACGGCACAGATGCTGGCCAGCGAATCCCGCAGCCTGGAACAGCGGCTTGTCTCGGTGAATGCCGAACTCAGCCTGGCGCGGGACTTCATCGCCGCACAGTCGCGCGACCTGGAATCGCTTGGCCGCATCGCGAGCGAGCGGCTGTCCGCCAATGCCGACCGCCTGCAATCGCTGATCCGCGACAACGGGGAACAAGTGAATGCCATCGGCGAAGTCAGCGATACCGCACTCGCCAACATGGACAAGCTGCGTGACCGGCTGCCGGTGATTGCCAATGCCGCGCGTGACCTCACCAGCCAGATCGGCCACGCCGGAAACACCGCGCAAGACCAGCTGGCCGAAATGATCGCCGCGTTCCAGCGCCTCAACGAATTCGGCACGGCCAGCGGGCGGCAGGTGGATTCGCTGCGCGACAGCGTGGCCGCCACCATTGCCGATTTCGAAGCCCGACTGGCCGATCTGGACCGGCAGACACAGGATCGCTTTGCCCGCCTGCGCGGCCAGGACGAGGAGTTCCGCCAGGACCTTGAAGCCCGAGAGACCGATGCCCTTGCTTCCTTGCGCCGCCGGGCGCAGGAATTGGCCGAGGAAGTCGCCGCGCTGGGCCAGCGCAACAGCGATCAGGAAGAGACCGCCCTTGCCCAGTTGCGCCAGCGCCTCGCCGATTTGCGCCAGGGCCAGGAAGACGCGGAGAGCCGCTGGACGGAGGCGCTGCGCCAGATGCAGGCTAACCTGGCCGAGGCGATCAACGAAATCAGCCGGATTGACGAAGCCGCGGTCAACAATGCCCGTAGCCGGATCGACGCGCTGGCCGACGCCAGCCAAACGGTCGACAGTTCCATCGCCGACAGCATGGCTGCCTTCGAGGAAGAGCACGCCCGCCGCCGCGCCATGCTGGAAGCGCAACAGGTCGAGGCAGTCGGCGCGCTCAAGGCGCGGCTCGCGGCCTTCGATGCCGATCACGCCGCGCGCCGGACGGAACACCTCTCGCACATGGAAGCGATGGCCGCCCGGGCCGAAACACTGGCTGCACGTCTTGGCGAACTTGACTCCGAGATCGCGCGCCTGACCGGGCAAGGCAGCGAGGAAGCGCGCCAGCTTGGCGCCGCAACGGCCGAATTCTCCGCCCGCCTCAACGACAACAAGACCACGCTGGATGCCAGCAATGCGGCCATCCAGCGGCTGACCGATGACAGCGTGCGCCTGCTCGAACTTATCCGGGCCAGCGCGGATCATTCCGAAGGCGCGCTCTCCCAGTCCATCGCTCACGCCGAATCGCGCCTGTCCGAATTCGGCCGCAATGCTGCGGCCATCGGTGAGACTGTTTCCCAGGCCGAAGCCAAGGGCGACATGCTGGCCCGCCACCTCGCCAGCACGGGCGATTCAGCCAGCGCCACAATCTCGGCTCTCGCGGATGTGGAAGAGCGGCTTGCGGCCATGTCCGCGCAGTCTGCCGCCTTGAGCGATCAAGCGCGGGGCGATCTGCGCGAGGCCCTCGACAGCCTGGAGGAAGCATCAACCCAGATGGTCGCGCGCCTCTACGAAGGGCAGGAAGAAGCCGTGCGCGCAGTGGCCGAGCGATTGGGGAGCGAAGGCTCCGACATCCTTGCCAATGCCCTGCACGCCAGCACGGCGGAAGCCATGGCCCGCCTGCAGCAGGCCGCCAGCGATGCGGCCGAACAGGGCCGTGCCACCACGGTGCAGTTGCGGGACCAGCTCTCCAAGGTCAACGCGCTGGCCAGCAACCTGGAACAGCGCGTCGAACAGGCTCGCGCCCGTGCGGAAGAACAGGTGAACAGCGATTTCACCCGCCGCATGGCGCTGATCACCGAAAGCCTCAATTCGTGTTCCATCGACATCACCCGCGCGCTGGATACCGAAGTAACCGATACCGCGTGGGCCAGTTACCTGCGCGGCGACCGGGGCATCTTTACCCGCCGCGCGGTACGCCTGCTGGAAGGGCACGAGGTCCGCGCGATTGCCGAGGCCTATGACGACAATGCCGCCATGCGCGAGGCGATCAACCGCTACATCCACGATTTCGAAGCCCTGTTGCGCCCGATCCTGTCAACGCGCGATGGCAATGCACTGGCGGTGACGCTGCTGTCTTCCGATATCGGCAAGCTCTACGTCGTGCTGGCGCAGGCGATCGAGCGCTTGCGCGACTGACCCGAACCCGCCCTGGCCTTTACCCGGCGCCTAGCGCCGGTGAAGGTCAGCGGGAGGATCCGGGAAGGGGTTGATGTCATCCACCCCCACCCAGCCATAGATGTAATTGGCAATGTAGAGCGCCGTCACCAGGGCCGCGATCCACGTGGTACGCAGGGCCAGCTTGCCGGGACGGAAATGGACCGGCGCGCTGTCCGCCTGGCCGGGCACCTTCGGCACGCCAGCCTCGTCATGCGTCCTGACGCCGAAGGGCAACGAGACGAAGGCCGTCATCACCCAGAACAGGGCGTAGATGGCAAGGATGCTGGTCCATTTCATCGCGCTTTCCCTTTCTGTGGTCGATCATTCTGCGGTGCGGGTTCCAACGGCAGGATCACGCGGGTCTGCGGCTTCTTGCCGCTCCACCGCTGGGCTGCCCGCCGCGCCGCAAGCCGCGCCGCTTCCATGATGGCATCCCTGTCCCGCGCAGCCGCGCCGCGCAGGACAGAAAGCGCCTGCTTCACGTCCGCGACCGCTTCAGCCACGAATTCGGGGTAATCCTCGTCCAGCGGCAAGCCCACGCCTTCAACCTGCACGCCGCCACCGCGTTCAAGAACCACGATCAGCATGCCATCGCGCGCAAGGCGGCGGCGCATGGTGATTGCCTCCCCATCGGCCGGCACGATGATGTCCCCGTCCAGCACGAGGCGAGAGGCCTCGATCTCGGCTATCTTGCCCGGCGCACCGGGTGCCAGGCGAACAACATCGCCATTCTTCTGGAATACCTGCAGCGGGATGCCCCGCGCCTTGCCCAGGCGGCACTGTTCCTTCATGTGCCGCACTTCGCCGTGAACGGGCACCAGCACCTGCGGGCGGATCCAGCTGTACAACGCCTCCAGTTCCGGACGGCCCGGATGGCCGGATACGTGGATGTGGCTCTGCCGATCGGTCACCATCACGATGCCGCGCATGGCCAGCTGGTTCTGTATCTTGCCAATGGCGAGTTCGTTGCCGGGGATCACCCGGCTGGAAAACAGCACCACGTCACCTTCGGTCAGGGAAATCGGATGATTGTCGTCGGCAATGCGCGCCAGCGCGGCGCGCGGTTCGCCCTGCCCGCCGGTGGCAACGATCAGCACCTGTCCGCGTGGCAGGTTCATCGCTTCCTCGAAATCGATCACCGGCGGCATCTGGGTAAGGTAACCGCAGGCCTTCGACACCTCGATGATGCGATCGAGCGAGCGGCCCGCAACGCACAGCTTGCGCCCGGTTTCCTGCGCCACCTCGGCCAGCGACTGCAGCCGCGCCACGTTAGAGGCGAACGTCGTGACCAGCACGCGCCTGCCCTGGTGCTTGCGCACCTCTTCCAGCAGACCCTGGTACACCGCGCCTTCGGAACCGGAGGCGGCGGGGTTGAACACGTTGGTGGAATCACACACCAGCGCCAGCACGCCATCGTCACCGATCTCGGCCAGTTCGTCCTCGGTCGCCGGTTCGCCGATGATCGGCTCTTCGTCCAGCTTCCAGTCCCCGGTGTGGAAGATCCGGCCATATGGCGTTTCGATCAGCAGCGCGTTGCCCTCTGCAATCGAATGCGCCAGCGGGATGTAGCGCAAGGTGAATGGGCCAAGCGAAAACTCGCCGTCCCCTTCCTCGATCACGTTGAGTTCCACCTGATCGGTGATCCCCGCCTCGTCCAGCTTGCGCAGGATCAGCTCGGCGGTGAAGGGCGTGGCATAAAGCGGCACGCCAAGGTCAGCCGCGAAATAGGGAATCGCGCCGATGTGATCCTCGTGCGCGTGGGTCAGGACGACGCCCAGCAGGTCATCGGCCCGTTCCTCGATAAAGCGCGGATCGGCAAACATCAGTTCGGTACCTGGGTATTCCTGCGCGCCAAAGCTCATGCCCAGGTCAACCATCAGCCACTTGCCCTGGCAGCCATACAGGTTGACGTTCATGCCGATTTCGCCCGAGCCGCCAAGGGCCAGGAACAACAGTTCGTCTTCGGGGGTGAAATCTTTCTTCATCTGGCTCCAGCCTGTGCGGCGATCATGGCCAGGCCCTGCAGTGTCAGGTCCCCGTCCACCACGTCGAACGCGTCGGTATGTTTGTCGAACAGCACGGCAAGCCCGCCGGTGGCAACCACCTTTGCAGGACGGCCGATCTCGGCCTTCATGCGCTGCACCAGGCCCTCGATCATCGCCACATAGCCCCAGAAGATGCCGATCAGCATCTGGTCCTCGGTATTGCGGCCAATCACGCTGTCGCTGCGCGGGCTGGCGATGGCAATGCGCGGCAACTTGGCGGTGTTGCCGACCAGCGCATCGAGCGACAGGTTGATGCCCGGCGCGATGATCCCGCCCTTGTAAGCGCCGTTGAAGTCCACCACGTCAAAGGTGGTGGCGGTGCCGAAATCGATCACGATCAGGTCACCGGGATACTTGGCATGGGCGGCAACGGCGTTCACCGCGCGGTCCGCCCCCAGCGAGCGCGGTTCGTCCACGTCGATCGCCATCGGCCAGGCCGCCGCGCCCTCACCGGCGAACAGCGGGGCAACGCCGAAGTACTTGCTGGCCAGTACTTCCAGGTTATGCCGTGTGCGCGGAACCACGCTGGAGACGATCATCGCCGTCACCTCGCTGCGGGCGATGCCCTCGATCTGGAGCAGCTGCATCAGCCAAACGGCATATTCATCGCCCGTGCGGCGCGGATCGGTGGCGATGCGCCAGCGGGTGCGCATTCGCGCGGCTGCCACCGGGGTGGAGCCGGCCTCGAACAGTGCGAAGACGATGTTGGTGTTGCCCACGTCTACCGCCAACAGCATGTCAGCCCTCGCTCCCTTGCGTCACATCGCCCGCGTGGATGATCCGCGTCGTGCCATCATCCAGCGCGAGGCGCAAAGCCCCATCGGCTTCCAACCCGTCATAGCGGCCCGCAACGCTCATGCCACCTGCATCATGGACTGTAAGCGGCGTACCAGGCGGATGGGCCGCCGCCTGCCAGCGGGTGAACATGGGACCTGTGCCATATTGCCGCCAGCGGTCCAACTCGGTCGCAAAACACTGGGCCAGCTGGGCAGCGAACAGGTCCCGGTCGGGCGCGACGCCCCGATCGGCCATGGCTAGCGTCTCACGCTCGGCCAAGCGCGGCGCGGCGGCGAGGTTGACGCCGATGCCGACCACAGCGAACGGCCCTTCCCGCTCCAGCAGGATGCCGCAGAACTTGGCGCCGGAAAGCAGGACATCGTTGGGCCATTTCAATGTCAAGGCGCCCGGCTGCGCCAGGTTGCCGGAAGCAGCGGCATAGACCGCGAGCGCCGCCACGAAAGACAGGTTGGCAGGGGCCGGGCCTGCGGGATCAAGCCGCACCACGGTGGAACCCATGAAATTGCCCGGCGCATCGATCCACACACGACCCTGCCGCCCTCGCCCGCGCAACTGCCGGTCCGCGATCAGCCAGTACCCTTCCGCCACCACCTCGCCGGTGGCAAGGCGAGCCAGCAGGTCGGCATTGGTGGAACCCGTCTCGGCAACCTTGTCGAGCCGGATCGGGAAGCTGCCCGCAGCAATCACCCCGTGATGAACAGCGCGGCCGCCGCCATGTCTGCCAGGTTGCCCAGCCATCCGGTGCCGAGGAACGCGAAGGGAGAAATGACCAGCACGCTGATCGCCAGCAGCGCCCAGTGTGCCCAGTCGCTTTCGCCCTTCACGCGGTCCACCGCTTCATCGAAGAACATCACCTTGATGAACTTGAGGTAGTAGAACGCGCCGATCACGCTGGCGGCAATGCCGATTGCGGCCAGCGGAATGAGGTTCGCTTCCACCGCAGCCTGGAACACCACCAGCTTGCCGTAAAAGCCCATCAACGGCGGGATGCCGGCAAGGCTGAACATGATCAGCAGCAGGCACCAGGCCAGCGCCGGGCGCGTGGTGGAAAGGCCCTTGATGTCGCCGAAGGTTTCCAGCGGCGCTCCGTCGGCATCCTTCAGCATCAGCACCGCAACGAAGCTGCCGATGGTCATCGCCACGTAGAACACGAGGTAGACCAGCATGGAGCTGGCCCCTGCCGCCGTCGCCGTGGCAAGGCCGACGAGGATGAAGCCGATGTTGTTGATCGAGGAGAATGCCAGCAGGCGCTTGATGTTCTCCTGCCCGATCGCACCAAGCGCACCCACCACGATGGAGGCAATGGCGGCGAAGGTCACGATCTGCTGCCAGGCACCGGGCTGGCTGCCGAAGGCTTCCAGCGAAACGCGGGCCAGCAGCGCCACCGCTGCCACCTTGGGCGCGCTGGCGAACAGCATGGTGACGGGCGTCGGCGCGCCTTCGTAAACGTCCGGAGTCCACATGTGGAAGGGCACGGCGCTGATCTTGAAGGCAAGGCCCGCCAGCACGAAGATGAGGCCGAACAACTCACCGCTCGAAAGCCCATCGGCCATGGCGACGTTGATACCGTCAAAGCTGGTCGTGCCGGTGAAGCCATAAAGCAGGCTCATGCCGAACAGCAGGATGCCCGAGGCGAGCGCACCCAGCACGAAGTACTTGAGACCCGCTTCAGCGCTCTTGTCGTCATCGCGCAGGAAGGCGGCGAGGACATAGGCCGACAGCGACGCCAGTTCGAGGCCGATGTAAAGCGCCAGCAGGTCCGTGGCGGACACCATCACGCTCATGCCCAGCGCGGCAAACAGCACCAGCACCGGGAATTCCGGACGCATCGCGCCAAGCCGCTCGAAACAGGCGGGCGCAACCACCAGTGTGGCGCCGGCGGCGGCATAGATCATCAGCTTGGCGAACCCGGCAAAGGCATCGGCCCGCACCTGCCCGAAGAAGGCCATGGTATCGAGGCCGGATGCACCGGCGCAGACTGATGGTGCGACCAGGAAGAAGGCCCCGCCCAGCGCAACGCAGCTGGCGATGGAGACCGGGCGCGACGATTCAGCGCCGCCCCACGCCGCAAACAGCAGCATGATCAGGCCCGAAACGAGCAGGATCATCTCGGGGATCACCAGCGAAAGGGAGGTCATGTAATCCATCAGTGCGCCTCCCCGGCGTTAGAAGTCTCGGGCGCGCCATGTTCTTCGACAGGCGCGGGCTCGCCAACCCACAGGTCGGCATCGCTAGCCGGTTCGGCGCGGCTGATCCGCGCCTCCAGCAGGGCAATGTCATTGCGCATCGGCGCCATGAAGCTTTCGGGATAAACACCCATCCACAGCACGGCGGCCGCAATCGGTGCGAGCATCAGCCACTCACGGGCGTTGAGGTCCGGCATGGCGGCGGCATCGGCGTTCTTCTGTTCGCCGAATGCGATCCGGCGATAGAGGTAGAGCATGTAGGCCGCACCAAGGATGATGCCGGTGGTGCAGACAAAAGCCACCCAGCTGCTCGCCTGGTAAACCCCGGCCAGCGAGAGGAATTCACCCACGAAGCCGCTGGTCCCCGGCAAGCCGATGCTGGCCATGGTGAACAGCAGGAAGAACAGCGCGTACCTGGGCATGTTGATGCTGAGGCCACCGTAACGATCGATCTCGCGGGTGTGCAGCCGGTCGTAGATCACGCCCACGCACAGGAACAGCGCGCCGGAAACCAGGCCGTGGCTCAGCATGACGATCATCGCGCCTTCCAGCCCCTGCACATTGAAGGCAAACAGGCCGATGGTGACAATCGCCATGTGCGCGACCGACGAATAGGCGATCAGCTTCTTCATGTCGTGCTGGACCAGCGCGATCAGGCTGGTGACCACCACGGCCACCATGCTTAGGGCAAAGACCAACCACATGAACTGCGCGCTTGCTTCTGGGAACATCGGCAGGCTGAAGCGGATGAAACCATAGCCGCCGAGCTTCAGCAGCACGCCGGCCAGGATTACCGAACCCGCGGTCGGGGCCTGCACGTGCGCGGCCGGAAGCCAGGTGTGGACCGGCCACATCGGCATCTTCACCGCGAAACTGGCAAAGAAGGCCAGCCACAACCAGGTCTGCGCCCCGGCCGGGAAATCATAGGCCATCAGCTCGGGAATGGAGGTGGTGCCCGCCACGTTCGCCATCCACAGCATGGCGATGAACATCAGCACGGAGCCGAGCAGCGTGTAGAGGAAGAACTTGTAGCTGGCGTAGATCCTGTCCGCCCCGCCCCAGATGCCGATGATCAGGTACATCGGGATAAGGCCGGCTTCGAAGAAGATGTAGAACAGGAACAGGTCCTGCGCGGCGAAAGTGCCGATCATCAGCACTTCCATGAACAGGAAGGCCGCCATGTATTCGCCCACCCGCTTTTCGATCGAGTGGCTGGCGAGGACGCAGATCGGCATCAGGAAGACCGACAGCATGATCAGCATAAGGGCGATACCATCGATGCCCAAAGCCCACTGGAAACCGGCGAACAGGTTGGCCCGTTCGGTGAACTGCCACTGGGCTCCGCCCACGTCGAAGCTGGCCCACAGCACCACGCCCAGCACCAGGTCCGCCACGGTGGCAACCAAAGCGATGGTCCGGGCCATCTGCGCGCCTGAGAAGAAGCAGGCCACCGCGCCCAGCAGCGGCACCAGCAGCATTACGGAAAGGATGGGAAAGCCGCTCATGCGAAAATCACCCAGCTGATCGCGGCAACAAGGCCGAGCAGCATCACCAGAGCATAGGAATAGAGGTAGCCGGACTGGACCTTGCGGGCGAGAACAGCACCCTTTTCGACCACCCAGGCTGCCCCGTCAGGTCCGAACCGGTCAATCGTGCCAACGTCCACCTTGTTCCAGAAGATGCGGCCCAGCCAGAAGGCGGGAACGACGAAGACATAGTGGTACAGCTCGTCGAACATCCACTTGCGGTAGACGAACCGGTAGATCGGGCCGAGCTGTTCGGCCACCATGCCGGGGAAGCGCGTGTTGCGGATATAGCCGTACCACGCCGTCAGCAGGCCCAGCACCATCACGATGAACGCGGCGTACTTCACCAGCATCGGCACTTCATGCATCGCGTGCATCAGGTGCTCGTTATAGGCGATGGAGCCGTTCCAGAAGGCAGCCGTATCAAGGAAGGCCGTCTTGAACACGTAGCCTGCGGCCACCGCGCCGACGGACAGCACCACCAGCGGAGTGAGCATGACCCAAGGGCTTTCGTGCGGGTGATAGCCCGCCGTGCCATCGGCGTCATGGGCATGGCCATGGTCATCATGCGCATGAGCGTGGTCGTGATCGTCATGCCCATGGGCATCGTGGACCGCGTGCTGGATATGCTCGCTCTGCGCCCAGCGCGGCTTGCCCCAGAAGGTGAGGAACATCAGGCGCCAGGAATAGAAACTGGTCAGCAGTGCGGCGAACACGCCCACCCAGAATGCGAACCGGCCCACTTCGGTCCCGCTGGCATAGGCGACTTCGATGATCGCGTCCTTGGAGAAGAACCCGGCAAAGCCCAGTCCAAGGTGATAGACGCCCACCCCGGTGATCGCCAGCGTGCCGGCCATCATGGCCCAGAAGGTGATCGGGATTTCCTTCCTGAGGCCGCCGTAGAACCGCATGTCCTGCTCGTGATGCATGGCATGGATCACCGAGCCTGCACCAAGGAACAGCAGCGCCTTGAAGAATGCGTGCGTGAACAGGTGGAACATGGCCGCGCCATAAGCGCCCACGCCTGCGGCAAAGAACATGTAGCCAAGCTGCGAACAGGTCGAATAGGCGATCACCCGCTTGATGTCCCACTGCGTGGTGCCGACGGTCGCGGCAAACAGGCAGGTGGCCGCGCCGACGAAAGTGACGACGCCGAGCGCGATGGGCGCGGCCTCAAACATGGGCGACAGGCGGCAAACCATGAACACGCCAGCGGTCACCATGGTGGCAGCGTGGATCAGCGCGGAAACCGGGGTCGGGCCTTCCATCGCGTCCGGCAACCAGGTGTGCAGGCCCAGCTGGGCCGACTTGCCCATCGCGCCGATGAACAGCAGCAGGCACAGGATCGTCATGGTGTCGAGCCGCATGCCGAGGAAGGTGATGTGGCTCACCCCCTGCATGGCCGGCGCGGCTTCCAGGATTGCAGGGATGGATGTGGTCTGGAACACCAGGAAAGTGCCGAAGATGCCCAGCATGAAGCCCAGGTCACCCACGCGGTTGACCACGAAGGCCTTGATCGCGGCGGCGTTGGCGCTGGGCTTGCGGAACCAGAACCCGATGAGGAGGTAGGAGGCAAGCCCCACGCCTTCCCAACCGAAGAACATCTGCACCAGGTTGTCCGCCGTCACCAGCATCAGCATGGCGAAGGTGAACAGCGACAGATAGGCGAAGAAGCGCGGCTGATCCGGATCCTCGTCCATGTAGCCCCAGCTGTAGAGGTGGACGAGCGCGGAAACGGTGGTGATGACCACCAGCATGACGGCGGTCAGCGTATCGACGCGCAAGGCCCAGTCGAACGTCATCGCGCCCGAACGCACCCAGTCCAGCACGGGGACGACGGTTGCCGTCTCGCTGCCCGACAGGAAGCCAAGGAAGATCGGCCAGGACATCGCGCACGAGGCAAAAAGGGCACCCGTGGTCACCAGCTTGGCTGGCACGTTGCCGATGGCCCGGTTGCCAAGGCCGGCAATGATTGCCGCCAGCAGCGGCCCGAAAACGATATAGGGGATGAGCGAGGACAAGACGGTTTACCCCTTCATCCGGTTGATGTCGTCCACCGCGATGGTGCCGCGGCGGCGGAAGTAGATGACCAGGATGGCCAGGCCGATGGCAGCCTCTGCCGCGGCCACGGTGAGGATGAACATGGCGAAGATCTGCCCGGTAAGGTCACCCAGGAAGGCGCTGAAGGCCACCATGTTGATGTTCACCGACAGCAGGATCAGTTCGATCGCCATCAGGATGGTGATCACGTTCTTGCGGTTGAGGAAGATGCCCAGCACGCCCAGCACGAACAGGATCGAGCTGACCACCAGGTAATGTTCGATGCCGATCACAGCTCGACCCCCTTGCCGCTTTCCGGCTGCTTCAGTTCGGTCGCGTCTTCTGGGCGACGCGCGTTCTGCTTCGCGATGTTCTGGTGCGCGCGCACGGCGCGGCTTTCGCGGTGGGTCAGCACCACGGCCCCGACCAGCGCCACCAGCAGGACGATGCCGGCCAATTCGAACAAGTAGATGTAGCGGCTGTAGAGCAGCGCACCGATGTTCTCGGTATTGCCTTCACCCAGCAGCGGCGCGGCGGTGCCATCGGGCACGCCCAGTTCGATCAGGCCGACGCGGTAGGCTCCCACGCCCAGCACCAGTTCCGCCAGCAGCACCAGCGCCACGGTGGCCGCCAGCGGGGCGTTCTTGATGAAGCCGGCGCGCAATTCGGCAAAATCGATGTTGAGCATCATGACCACGAACAGGAACAGCACGGCCACCGCCCCCACGTAGACGATCACCAGCAGCATGGCGATGAACTCGGCCCCCACCAGCACCATCAGGCCGGCGGCGTTGAAGAAGGCCAGGATCAGCCACAGGACGGAATGCACCGGGTTGCGGGACAGCACGACCATCGCCCCGGAGGCGACGGCCAGTACCGCAAACAGGTAGAAGGCTAGGGTCTGAATCATGGGTCCCCGTTCAATTGCCCGCGCGCTTAGCGATAGGGTGCATCGGCTTCAAGGTTCGCGACGATTGCTCGCTCCCACTTGTCCCCGTTGGCCAGCAGTTTTGCCTTGTCGTAGAGCAGTTCCTCGCGCGTTTCGGTCGCGTATTCGAAGTTCGGCCCTTCGACGATGGCATCCACCGGGCAGGCTTCCTGACAGAAGCCGCAGTAGATGCACTTGGTCATGTCGATGTCATACCGCGTGGTGCGGCGGCTGCCGTCCTCGCGCGGTTCCGCCTCGATGGTGATCGCCTGCGCCGGGCACACGGCTTCGCACAGCTTGCACGCAATGCAGCGTTCCTCGCCGTTGGGATATCGGCGCAGCGCGTGCTCGCCGCGGAAACGCGGGGACAGCGGGTTCTTCTCGAACGGATAGTTGATCGTCGCCTTGGGCTTGAAGAAGTACTTCAAGGTCAGCCAGTGCGCCTTGACGAACTCCCACAGGGTGAACGACTTGATGAGTTGAGCGGCGGTCATGCAAAGTGCCCCGTAGCCATCAGGTAGCCGCTGACGATCACGACGAACAGCAGCGATACGGGCAGGAACACCTTCCAGCCCAGGCGCATCAGCTGGTCATAGCGGTACCGCGGCACGGTCGCCTTCACCCAGCTGAAGATGAAGAAGAAGAACAGGATCTTGAGCAGCAGCCACACCAGCCCCGGCACGTCGAAGCCCGGCAGCAGGTCAATGTTGAGCGGCGGCAGGTAGCCACCCCAGAACAGCACGGCGTTGAGCGTGCACATCAAGAGCACGTTGCCGTATTCGCCCAGCCAGTAGAGCGCGAAGGCCATGGAGGAATATTCGGTCTGGTAACCGGCCACCAGTTCGCTCTCCGCCTCGGTCAGGTCGAACGGGGCGCGCTGGGTTTCAGCCATGGCCGAGATCAGGAACATCACCCACATCGGGAACAGCAGCGGGTTGAAGACGAAGCCGTTGAGCAGGCCCAGCACGTGGCCTTCCTGGGCCTCGACAATGGTCTTAAGATTGAAGCTGTCAGCCCACAGCACCACGCAGACGAGGATGAAGCCAATCGAGACTTCGTAGGAGATCATCTGCGCTGATGCGCGCATGGCGGAGAAGAACGGGTACTTGGAGTTGGACGCCCAGCCCGCGATCACCGTGCCGTAAACCCCCAGCGAGCTGATCGCCAGGATGTAGAGCAGGCCTACGTTGATATCGGCCAGGATCGCCTCGGCGCTGAACGGGATCACCGCCCAGGCCAGCAGCGTCACCGTGAAGGTGATGATCGGCGCGATCAAGAACAGGCCCTTGTTGGAGGCGCTGGGGACGATGGTTTCCTGCAGGAACACCTTCAGGCCGTCGGCGAACGATTGCAGCAGGCCGAAGGGGCCGACCACGTTGGGACCACGGCGCAGCGCCATCGCGGCCCAGATCTTGCGGTCGGCATAAATGATCATCGCCACGCCCAGCATCAGCGGCAGGGCAATCAGCAGGATGCCCACGAAGGTGGCGACGAACCACGCCCATTCGTAGGTCATGCCGAGGGATTGGAAGAACGCGGTCATTCCGCTGCCTCCTGCAGAACGGCCCCGTGCGTCAGTTCATTGGAACAGCGCTGCATCACCGCACTGGCGCGGGCGATGGGGTTGGTGAGGTAGAAATCGGTGATCGGATAGGCGCTGATGCTGCCTTCCGGCTTGGCGTTGCCGGCAACCGAGGCAGGAAGCGCGCCGTAATCGGCCAGTTCGCCTTCGCGGCCGAGGGCGGGCACTTCGGCCACCATTGCCGCGCGCAACTGGTCGAAGCTGTCGAAGCCGACAGACACGCCAAGCGCATCCGCCAGCGCGCGCAGCACGGTCCAGTCCTCGCGCGCGTCACCCGGTGCGAACACCGCCTTGTCAGCCCGCTGCACGCGGCCTTCGGTGTTGACGTAAGTACCGGGCTTCTCGGTGTAGGCGGCACCCGGCAGCACGATATCGGCCGCGTGGGCGCCCTTGTCGCCGTGGTGGCCGATGTAGACCTTGAGCGAATTGGGAAATTTCCCAAAATCCATCTCGTCAGCGCCCAGCGCCAGCAGCACCTTGGGGTTGGCAGCGGCGAGGTCGGCGATGCCGCCCTTCTGCGCCCAGCCCAGCATCACCGCGCCCATGCGGGCGGCGGCCATGTGCAGGGCATTGAAGCCGTTCCAGCCTTCGCGCACCATGTTGAAATCGTGCGCGATCTTGAGGGCAGCGGCGTGCGCGCCCTTGGCAAATCCCGCGCCGCCAAGGATGACGGCGGGACGCTGCGCCGCGCGCAGGGCATCAGCCACATCGCCCGGCAGGTTCGACAGGACCGAGAGATCTTCGCCCAGGAAGGTCGCCGGATAGGTCGTCTCCCAGTGCGGGCCCACGATGAAGACCTTGGCCCCCTGCTTCGCGGCCTTGAGCAGGCGCACGTTGACCAGCGGGGCTTCCATGCGGACGTTGGAGCCGATGATCAGCACCGCATCGGCGGTTTCAATCCCGGCGAAGGTCGAATTGAAGTTGATCGCGGCAAGGCTGGAGCAATCGTAGTCCATCCCCGTCTGGCGGCTTTCGATCAGCGAGGAACCGCAGGCCTTCAGCAGGGCCTTGGCGGCAAACATCGTCTCGCAATCGAGCAGGTCGCCGGCCACGGCGGCAATGCTGTTGCCCGGCTTGGCCGCGGCGATCATCCCGAAGGCTTCCTGCCAGCTCGCTTCCGCCAGCTTGCCGTTCTTGCGGATCCACACCTTGTCGAGACGGCGGCGGGTCAGGCCTTCGACCTGGTAGCGCGCCTTGTCGGAAATCCATTCCTCGTTCACGTCATCGTTGATGCGCGGCAGGGCGCGCAGCACTTCGCGGCCGCGGCTGTCGATGCGGATGTTGGCGCCCACTGCGTCGGACACGTCGATGGACAGGGTCTTCTTCAGCTCCCACGGGCGCGCTTCGTAGGCATAGGGGCCGCTGGTCAGCGCGCCGACCGGGCACAGGTCGATCACGTTGGCGGATAGCTCGTGCTTGGCGGCCTTTTCCAGATAGGTGGTGATCTGCATGTCCTCGCCGCGGTAGAGCGCGCCGATTTCGTCCACGCCGGCGATCTCTTCCGAGAAGCGCACGCAGCGGGTGCAGTGGATGCAGCGCGTCATCGTGGTCTTGATGAGCGGGCCCATGTACTTCTCGGTCACGGCACGCTTGTGCTCGTGGTAGCGGCTGGCGCCCCTGCCATAGGCGACGGACTGGTCCTGCAGGTCGCACTCGCCGCCCTGGTCGCAGATCGGGCAATCGAGCGGGTGGTTGATCAGGAGGAACTCCATCACCCCTGCGCGTGCCTTCTTGACCATTTCGCTGTCGGTGCGGATTTCCTGGCCTTCGGCGGCGGGCAGCGCGCAGCTTGCCTGCGGCTTGGGCGGCCCCGGCTTCACTTCCACCAGGCACATGCGGCAGTTGCCGGCGATGGACAGCCGCTCGTGATAGCAGAAGCGGGGAATTTCCTTGCCCGCCAGCTCGCACGCCTGCAGCACGGTGGCGCCGGCGGGAACCTCGATTTCCTGTCCGTCTACGGTGACCTTGGGCATTACTCGTTATTCCCCTGAGCCTTGTGCGGCAGCCGCTTCGCTGCGCGCCCACAGGCCATCGATCGCATAGTCGCGCAAAGCGCTTGGTGTGAAATTGATTTGCTGACCCTGCGGCAGGCATTCGCCGATGGCAGGGGCCAGTGCGCGGGCGTTGGCGGCTTCCTCTTCCCCGCCCACGGCGCCCCGCACCAGGCGATCCGCCTCTACGGGCGCGTGGAACACCAGGCAATCGGCAAACTGGCCCATGGCCTGTGCCGCTTCCGGAGTGTTGCCCTGCAATACGGCACGGCCGGTGAGGAACTGCGGGCTGCCCTCCCCCATCGCCAGCGGCGCGGCATGGCGGCGCAGATAGGCGCCTTCGGCCAGCGCCAGGCGCAAGGTACGTTCCGGAATGCGCATCTGCGTGGTCACCTGCGCGCCATTCAGCGCTTCAAGCAGGCATTCGCTCAGGGCCAGAGGCGACTGGTTTTCCCGCTCGCGGATGCCCTCGGCAGCATAGGCGACCACTTCGGGATTGCCGTGACGCAGCAGGCTTACGACCTCGCTGCCATAGCGCCGATTGACGCAGGCCGAGGTGAGACGGAGCAGGCGGCGGCCCAGGTCCGGGTCTGCCGCCTCCGTCTGCGAGATGATGCGCGTGCCGGTAGGACGGTATTCGTCCTGCGTGTTCTGCGCGCGAGCCGGCACGGCCGCCGGCAGCGCCGCAACCACGGCGCAGGCCAGCGCGGCCTTTACCAGGGATGCGGCGTTCAGGCTCACTCGGCAGCCTCCTGCAGGGCGGCGGCGCGTTCGTTGATGCGGCGTTCCAGTTCCGGGCGGAAGTGGCGGATCAGGCCCTGGATCGGCCATGCCGCGGCATCGCCCAGCGCGCAGATGGTGTGGCCTTCAACCTGCTTGGTCACCTGATGCAGCATGTCGATTTCCTCGATGCTGGCATCGCCGGTTTCCAGGCGCGTCATCATGCGCCACATCCAGCCCGTGCCTTCGCGGCACGGCGTGCACTGGCCGCAGCTTTCGTGCTTGTAGAAGTAGCTGAGGCGGCTGATCGCGCGCACCACGTCGGTGCTCTTGTCCATCACGATCACGCCTGCCGTGCCGAGGCCGGAGCCGAGTTCGCGCAGGCCGTCGAAATCCATGAAGGCGTTGCGGATCTGCTCACCGGGCACGAGCGGCACCGAGGAGCCACCGGGGATCACCGCCAGCAGGTTGTCCCATCCGCCGCGAATGCCACCGCAGTGCTTCTCGATCAGCTCCTCGAAAGTGATGCTCATCGCTTCTTCGACCACGCAGGGCTTGTTCACATGCCCGCTGATCTGGAACAGCTTGGTGCCCTTGTTGTTCTCGCGCCCGAAGGAGGAGAACCACGAAGCGCCGCGCCGCAGGATGGTGGGGACCACCGCAATCGATTCCACGTTGTTGACCGTGGTCGGGCAGCCATAGAGGCCCGCCCCTGCCGGGAACGGCGGCTTGAGGCGCGGCTGGCCTTTCTTGCCTTCCAGGCTTTCGATCATCGCGGTTTCTTCGCCGCAGATGTAGGCGCC